>JAAUXU010167923.1_pt1 | contig 29868 bp, 20 predicted proteins | sample 7278151 | NCBI WGS metagenome assembly JAAUXU01 (sample SAMN14350113, study PRJNA611818) | marine sediment metagenome | isolation source: surface marine sediment (1.8m) | place: French Polynesia: Moorea | collected 2018-08
ACTGGCAAAACAAGAAAAACTCATCCCCCGTGTCAATCACACTAACGTCAAGAGTCACGAGGGTGGAAAACACCAGGAAACCGGTCTTGTCTATTGAACACTCGATCGCCTCCACGAGCCTTCCGGTTTTGTCTTGTCAAGTACAATGCCATCGTCATGGACCTTGGCCCAACAAATATAAAGAATAAATTACATTGAAATACGCAAGTGTTCAGTAACATTTATTTAATCATTCTACCATTTGTATCCCATCTGCTGCTTCAGTTTCTGCTTCTTCCTCACCTCTTCGATGTTTCGGTCCTTCCAGTTTGACTTCCTGAGCTTGATTGGCCTGCTGCCCACGTACTTGCCGTTGATTTCGCGCACTGCTTTAGTGAAGTCTGTGGGATCACGGAAGCTCACGAAACCATACCCCTTGGTCTTGTTAGTTTTCTTGTCTCGGATCACCTTGGCGCGTTGAAAGGACGGATAGCGACCAAATGTGCGAGCCAGAACTTCGTCGGTCACGTCGTTGCCCTATATATGTAGAAAGTCAGTACTGTCAAATAATAGCGATTGATGAAGCGCTACAGACAACTTACCAAGTCGCCACAAAAGAGGCGGAAGTCGTTGGGGTCCCAATCCTTGAGCGATTGATCCTCCCAGATCTGACCACCGCCAGTGCGAACAATTCGCTTTTGCTTTTTGGCCTTCTTCAAAGCGTCGTCGCCGATGGTGGCGCTCGCCGGAACGCTGTGCGCCGGAACGCCGGTGACGGGCGCAAACGGCTTTGACTGAGGAAGAGATGGCGGCGCTGCAGTAGGGACGGGAGCCGCAGAGGCTGTGGGGGCGGCCGCCGAGGTCGAGCCTTTACTCGTCACCGACGACGGCATGAAGCTAGTCTTAGCCTTTTTCTTCTTTTCCTTTTTCTCCTTTTTAAGCTCCTTTTCGTACTTAAGCAACTTTGAAAACACATCCTCCTCATCGTCATCCGGTGCCTTTGTCTTCGTAGCCGGGTCCGCGGCAGCTGCCGACTCCGGAGGTTTTTGGGTTTGTGGCGGGGCGGAGATGACAGCGGGTCCACCAGAGACGACCACTTTGGGTGGGGCCGTCGTTCCGGGCACCGGCAGTTGAGTAGGAGGGGGTGGAAGTCCGGCGCGGGAGTGAATCTGCGCTGGAATGAGTGCGGGATCGAGTACCGGAGGAGCCGGTGCTGTGGAGGCGACTGCAGCGGCCGCCGCTGCCATTCCTTGCAGGCGCCGCTGAACCGAGCTGTAGGCGGTAGCGGCACCGATGAACGCCGCCCGATTGATCTCCGCCTCGAAGCGGTTCATCTCGTCCTCGAAGTTCATGGTGACGACTGCCAAAGGGGAGACGACCACTTCAACGTCGATTTATTTACCTTTGTAACGTTTGCCAGGTGCCGCGACAAGTGGCGGAAAAGTCACCCACTTGTTAGGCTGCGTCCCTCCTCTCTACTTTGCTGCCCATAGTATTCACTGGTCACAACACTGCGCCCAGCTCAGTGAAGTAAACACAAGAGAAAGCTGATCCGGACTTGGTCCAAACCTAGTATTATGTCCGGGTTTGCTGACAGAAACGGGATTGGCCCACGGACAGTGTTATGTACCAGGACTACATGCAGTAAACTAAATGTTGAAGCCCTTCAGGGGATGACGGGCCAAAGCATGACTGACCCTGAGTTTGCTCAAGGCTACAGGAGCAGAATCTGGAGGAAAATGCAGTCGGACCTGGGGCGGTAGACTGGTGTTTCAGGCTCAAGTGTACTTAAAGCCCTTAGTTTTATATCCACCACAAGTTCTTTAGCCATTTCTTTGTCAGCTGACCCGAAACCCCGGTCTACTGCCCCATACACTGACCGCACTTTCCTCCTGTAACATATCCCAATACTTTGAACAAACCTTGGATGAGCCGTATTTTTATCAACCAAAAACTAGACACCTCTACCTGTTTCCTTTTAGTGAGGACAGTGAGATTTACTGAAAAAAAAATGTCATTTTGAGCTTACTCTCTTTCAGTTTTCGAAAATAACCCTGCATCACATAATCCTTGCCGTACGTAATTTCCGCGGAAACGACTTCTCATGCGCTGCCCTGGAACATTTTAAGGTTGAATTTTGATGTGAAACGTGTAGATGTGATAGGCACAATGTTGAGTACACAGGTTCAACGTTGCGGCTGGCAATTTTGATGCTATACTGCTCAAAAGCATGGATTGGCAGGCGCACGGAAGAGGCTTAAGAATTTAGCTGAAGTTGATGAAATTGGCTAGAAATTTTCTGAAGGACAACCGCCGCCCCTCTCCCCACAGGCCTGTCCAGGTTTTTTGGTTTCACCTAGGGTTGTAGTTAGGTTTTTGGTTGAATTCATCTGGTCACTCTGAATTTATTTTTTTTCTTACCAACAGCTGACGAGCTCATTTGTTCATGTAATGCGGAAGTAGAACTTTAGCTCTTTTCATCAGATGACACGGGATCGTCTGGACTTCGTGTTGGTGCGTTATCTTTATGCTGAGCTCCCCCTGTGGTCGTCTTGGTCGTGTGCCTTCCTTTCCCGCGTTGTTCTCTCTCCTGGCCATGGCCTCTTCAGGTCGTCGCAGAGGATCTAAAAACCACAGCAATGATCGCTCTGGAGTTTCACTGCCCAAAGTATTAGTGTTTGACCTCGACGGTTGCGTCTGGGACCCAGAGATGTACGAGCTCTGGGGCCGAGGAGGATCACCGTTTAAGGTTAACGTGACCTTGCTGTGTGCCTGTACGGACTAGCGTTCAATTTGCTCTTGCAGGTGAGGTCGGACGGTGACCTAGACACATGCTCGGGCGAACGAGTGTACCTGCTAGGAGACGTCAGGAGTCTCATGAGGGAGTTTACGACGGACAAGTGGAAAGACACAAAGGTGTTTGTCACAGTTTGCGTTCAGTAGGTTCTTTCTTACGAACATTGTGTAGGTGGCCGTGGCTTCTCGGTGCGACGAGCCGAGCTGGGCACGGGAGTGCATAAAAAAGTTCGTGATAGATGAAGGAATCAAACTGGAGGACGCGATGGACGGCCCCATTGAGATATACAAGGTCTGGCATGTTGAAAATCAACACAGCTTTGAAGTTGATAATACTTTCCTGGCTGTATAGGGCTGCAAGAGCAATCACCTCCGCGCCATCGCCAAGAAGACTGGCTTCTCTCTGCACGATATGATGTTCTTTGACAACGAGTATGGCAATTGTCATACTGTGGCTAAGATGGGAGTCACCACTCTCTACACACCGGACGGCGTCACCAGGCAGGGATTTGAGGCAAGATGCTGAAATCAATGTACTGTACACCGTTGTTATTATGTGAGTCATGGTCTGCAGGAGGCGCTGGAGAAGTTTCCAACTACGGACGGTACCATCCTCGGGCCTAAGAAAAGGCCGGGCTGGTGGTGATGAGATAATCTGAGGACTTTGATTCTTCTTAAGAGGTGCCAATCCCGGTGACGAGAACCGAAGGCGTTCCAAACTATAAAGTTACCTAACGTTATTCTTGGCATACAGCAATGTCGGTTGAGATTTTAAGGTCGTAAGGTTTGCTGCTCAGAGGAAGCATAGCGTCATAAAGGTCAGTGAAGTTCATAAGAATCTTGCCTGGCGATGTCCAAGGCAGCATCCTGTGGCAGCATCATAACTGTACGTAGGATAAAGTGGAATTAACGTAGCGTCGTTCTTCGATGTTGAGGCTCATGTCCCGGTACTGAGTAGAGAAAATAAAGTGCACGCATCTCCGTTCAAAGTACTCTGAAAGAGCTCTAACCCAGTCGTCGTGTACACCATCATGTTTGCACATGTGGACAGGTACAACACACTCGGCAGCAACGACGTGCAGTTGATGTCAGCCTTGTGATTAGGGAAAGAGCAAATAATGATCATTGTCCCTCACGGTGCGTAAGTCTCGTGCAGACAGTCGAGGCCACTCTTGCTGACCATGGTGACAAAGGTCAGCCTCGAAGAATGCAGACAGTCTGATAGTGCGAGAACAAATCAGTTATGCAGGAGAGCCATAGGTCGGAGAACGTATGATGATGATAAGATGGTGTTTTGCTGTCGACAGTACAGACGTTTTAGCTTCTCAGTATCACTAGCGCTGTCAACTGTTGCATTAGTACTTTTTTACTTTTACAGTGTAGCGTACAAAGAGGGAACATAATATTGTGCATAATGCAGTTTTGGGAGACCGCCATTTTTAAGCAGAGCACAGATCTGTGAATCTGAACTACAGTAAGTACTTACCATCAGTAATAGCTAAATGTCACCAAATATAACCTGAAAGTGACAAACCAAAGGCGGTCTGAAGTGACGTTCTAGAACACGTAAGCGTTTAAATCTTGGTTGAAGCATCAACCAGTTGAGTATGCCTTGCCTCAGAACGTGACCCCGTGCATAGAATTGCTCGGTCAGACAATTGGTCGATATAACGAGAGTTTTTACACTGAGTCGTAATAGATAGAACGACAGTACTTCGAAGGGGCCAGAACGGCCCCTTTTTGTTAAGCAGATAAAGCGTCTGCAATGCCTTTTGCACATGATGTTGCTAATTACCTCACTTATGCGCAAATAAGAAGCTTACACGCATGGAGACAAAACATAATTATTCAACAGTTTTGCGAAACTGTCTTGTATCGAAACAGACGTCACATTTTGTCCAGAACGACAGAGTATTACTAGAGATGATGCACACAATTTATCCTCAAGCTTGAATTTCTTATGCTGAGCAAATGTTGAGGATTACAGTACAGTGCTACTGTATAAATCTGCGTAATATCCAATTGTGGACCTGTAAAAGACTTGTACAAAAATAGTTTTGGTAGTTAAGATGCCTTCAGCATGATCGTTGAGTTCATTCCGCCTTGATATGACAAACGTCGACTCGCACTTGTAATAGTGAGCACTTCTGTATCACCGCAATTGCGTCGCGGCTGGTGCCGGCGGCGTGGTGGCGGCGGTCGGGCTGCTGGGGCTGTTGGCGACGTTCATCACAGCTGCTGGTCCACCACGCTGCAGACAGACCGTCGAAGGGTTTATGTTTCGCTCCCTCACCTTCTGCTCTAAGCTGGTGATGACCTCCACGGCCAAGTTGAGCACTCCAAGTTTGGTCTGCGGCTTGTCCGAGTTAGGGATTGTAGCGGCGTATTGCTTAGGCCTGAGGTTCATACAGATGCGTCCCAACTCGTTGAGTGCGTCATTGATGTCCCTGATTCGCATACGCTCGCGCGTGTTGTTAGAAAACCGCCGCTCCTTCTCCTTCTGAGCGCGGACCTCCGGCGGCAAGTGCTCCTCGGAAGTGGACTTCTTTCTCTTGCCGCCGCGATTGGAAGACGATGAGCTGACGGTGGACGAAGACGTAGTCGCTTTGCGCTTGCGGCCTCCACCGGTGCCAGAACCCAAGTTCATAGTTGCGCCATCGGTTTCTTGCGTGGGCGAGTCCAGGGTGGTGCTGGTCTCGGCGGGGGAAAGTGCGGCGTAGCCGTCATTGCTCTTTACGCTATTGATGCCATTAGCAACACCGCCGGGATTGGGAGAGATGACCGGAAGATTTGGCGACATGGCTCCGCCATCGCCTTCGAAAGGTGGCGTCTGGCTGCTCAAGGTGGCGCCGTTGGCGTGATTCTCCATGACCTTGAGCGCGTCATCTACGTTGTACCCGTTGCTGCTGCCGTTACTGCTCACGCTATTACTTTCCATTTTGATCCTGCTGAACTGCTCCGGAGGCGGCTGCCATTCTCCATTGTTCTGTCGAGCAATCATCTCGGCAGGATACTGCGGCGGCGGCGGCCGCATCATCTCGGCGCTGCTGCCTGAGAAGTGTTCAAACGGCTGTTCGAAGAACATTGCCGCATGGTCCGCCCCCGTCTGCGACGGCGGCGGCTGATAGAGGCCGCTGACTCCGCCGCAGGCGTAGAGGGGCTGCTCACTCCGCGGCGGCACATAGGGAGCTCCACTGATGACGCCGCCGCCGCTGCTGCCTGCAAAGTCTCCCACGACGACGTCTCCGGAGTAGCCGCCGGATGCGAGCCATGCTTGTTGTTGCTGTTGTTGTGGCTGTTGTTGTGGCTGTTGCTGCTGCTGCTGCTGCTGCTGCTGCTGGGGGTGATGATGGTTGGGCACAAACTCTGTTGACAGCATCTGAGGATTGCTGTAGTCGAGCTGGTGGTGTTGAATAGCTGGGTTGAACTCGCCGCCCTTATTGGACGCTGCGCGTTGGTACGAGCTCTGGTACACTGAGTAGAGCTCGTTATTCATCATGCGTTCACACTATCTTGGCCAACATAAACGTTGTCCTTAATATCTGTAGCATAGGTGCATGGCACCAACGCACAAACTGTAGTTGATGAAGTGTTTGCTGAGGAGAGAGACAGAGAGGTCCCCCTTGTTCACCTCCGAGCTTATCAGCGCCAACTGACGTTTTTCTTCTTCTTTCTCTCCTTCTCCGACGGTTGCAGCAGCAGCAGCATTGGCGGCGGCGACAGCAGCAGCAACGACAGCTTGAACCGGGATCGGGCAGCCGCCGAGGGCGTCGAGGGCGCCGAGGGCGGAGAGCGCGGCGGCGGCGGGAGAGCTCCCGCTTTCGTTGCAGCAGCAGAACCTCGCTCAAAAAAAGGTTTTTCCTTTCTCTCCCTCCTTCGTTGCTTCTTCTCAATCACGTCTTCACTCCCTACGCGCGCGCTCGCGACTGATGATCACACACACACACACGCACACACGCACACACGCACGCACACCCCAATGGAATGGAAGCAGAGCAACTGTGGAATCACGAAAAAGTCGTACGCGATCGCCTCACAAAGCACCTGAGGGGCGTTAACTTAACGTTCCTCTTTAACCTCGAGAGCTTCTCTCATCGGGCCATTATTGGATTGCGCCGAGAAAAGAACGAGAAATATGACTCACGCATCCAAGCCTCAAACAAATTATTCGTGTGCTCTATGGCTTTTCGTAGTAGCTGAATGCAAGGATGATTACGCGATCGCTTCTTGGAGAGGTGAACAGGTAATATATGGAAGCCTAATGATAAGCTACCGACCCTGACCGACCGACTCAGCCACGAGCCATGTGTACATAGGACAGTAAGTATATGTGTTGCTGCACAGCGTCTGTGTGTCTGTGTGTGCGTGCGTTGCACTCACGCACAGTCTCACATCGAGGCTACCAAGCTACATGGACGATAAAAAAATCACCTAGAGGGGTCACCGCACTGTCTTACATCACCTATGTGTGTATATGTACGCATGCATATGTCAACACATCATGTACTCTTGCCACGGACCCCATTTGGTTGATGGAGGTGGGTTCTTTGCGCCTCACACTGCACACGCACTCACGCAGGACACGCGTCTCCGATAGCACGCGAGCAAACGTGGGGGAGAAGGAGAGGGAGAGAGAGGAGGAGGGGGACAGATCCAGCATGAACACCGGCGGCGGCAGCAGCGGCGGCGGCAGCAGCAACAGCAAAAGCTGCTGGAAAAAGTGGAATCAACCTTCGTCCCCGCTCGCTTTTGCCGCTGCCTCCCCTGCTGCCGACGCCCGGGGCGCTTTTCGTTGGGTTCTACTCGCCTCGGAGGAGGACACACGCGCTCTCTCTTTCTCTCTCACACACAGAAAGAGAGAGAGAGAGAGAGAGAGAGAGAGAGAACCCTTTTCATTCAGGCATCGACCACAGCAGTACTACTACTAGTTGTTCAGTAGTACGTACTGCTGGTCCGTACACATGCTGGGGACATCGGCATCGCCCCCTTCCAGCCCTCCCCCGGTGCATAGGTTGTTGCTCTCTCAGCGTGTGCGCGCGCGTGTGTGCTCGTTTAAAGCGAGAGTCGTTCGTAATTGTTTAAACAGTCTTCATAACCTTCTGCGTCGTGTACAATTATGTAAGTGAGCACGTAGATATGCTGATGTCTCTGATGATTCACGTACATTGTAGCAGCTTGCTTGGTCTCGTCCCAGATGATCAAGACTGTTTTCCACGCTTCCGCTTTGAAGATTCTTCCACCCCGGCCTCGCACGTGCTGCCGGTGAGGAAGAGGCTCAAACGGTTGGGACTCATTTGACCTCCGGTGAGAGATCCTTTTAAAGAGAGAGAGATGGCATTTTTTGCCCCCGAGCTGCGTACACATCCAGATCGAATCAGACCTCCTTCCTGCTCGAGGGCACACTCGAACTGTTAAAAGAATTCCTACGCGATGAATGGGCCAGAAGATGAAAACATCAAGGTCCGCATCAAGCGTGATTGCTGTTATGCGCCAGTCCAATCCAAGTGGAACACGCGCCATTACATTAGGGGGAAAGATGAAAGAGAGGAAAACAACGATTCTCTCTCCGGCAGCGTGAATCTTACGCTCCCGTGAATTTTGTGAGAACCTTTGAGAAGCGCCTCTACTTAGGGCACCCGTGAACGTAGTGCAAAGATACAGCACGAAAAAGAGACAGAAGTAAGACAATGCAATGTTTTGGGAGCCGAAGATCGAACAAAGAGGCTCGACAGAGCAGCTCTGCAGCCTCCGTTTTGGCCAACGAGTGAAAAAATTGCGACTTTGATGCTTCGGGGTCGCGTGTCGGACATTCCTAGCGCGTGATCCACAGCCAGAGACCCGGTTGCAGCATCCAATCGGGTAATGTGGGCGATAAACGTCAGGGGGAAGGAGGGGGACAAAACGTTGACCACCAGCATCAATATTTCACGCCGTCGTCGTCGCCGTCGTCCCCCTCACAGATCAAGTTAGCGTCACTCTTCTCGCTCATCCGTCACATGCACAGGGGAACGACAGTTTAGCGGTCGTCATCCATCTTTTCGCGGATGTGCGTGGCGATGTTATTATTATTTTTTGTCTCTATCTCTCCGGCCACAATAATTTGAAAAATTATGGTGGCAGCATCTTCTCGTTCCTCCAGATCGTTCCTCCTGACACACGCACGCGCTGTCCCAAGCCTTTGCAAACTAGATGCGCGTGCGTGAGCTGCTTCGCCTAGTCCGCCTGGTCCGCCCGCTCCGCCTGTCCCGCCTGCCCCGCCACGATGTCCCCATGGGGCTTATCACGTCATCCCGATGTCCTTTTTCTCTTAGCGGGCGTTGTTGAAAATGTCTGCCTCCCCCCTGTCCCTCGTCGTCGTCCTCCGGCATTAGTTATGCATCGCCGTCTCGCTTAATCGCCCTTTGGTGACTGTTGCCGCCTCTTTTCTCTCTGCGTGCGCGCTCGTGCGTGTGTGTGCGCATGTCACAGATCGCCTTTGAAGCCCCTTAAAGAGAGACTGGATCAGGACGGAGATAGGGAAGGAAGAAGGTTTTTATTCTCCGTCGCCACCGCCACTTGGGTCAAAAAGAAGCGGGAGAAAGATCGTCCCAAGCTCGACCAAATACGGTCGAGGCTCTCAGGTGGTTTCTCCGGCTATAACAGGAGACCTCAATCGGACAGCTGCAGTTCGAGATGTCTGGCTGATTGTTTCTGGCTCATACGGTTCCTCCGGCAAGCACGGAGGAGAGGATCGACCCGAAAGCAAAGACCTACTGTATATTTCCGGAAGCGACGTTAAACAGCTCCCCCGCTAGATCCTCCGCGTGCCTTAGTTCATGGTGATTTATTGGTTGGACGGTAAAACAGCCACAGTCACACACTCGCTCACGGTGAAAGCAGGACCAAATCTTGTGTGCGCCACTTTCACAGCCATGAATTACAACCGCACCCACCCAGTGAGTCCGCACTACTTAGCACGGCCAACAGGTCCGTTGAAGGCCGCACCCCGTCTACAAAGGCCACTCAGCCCCCGGTTGAAAATGACCGAGTCCGTAGTTGAGCAGTTTTCGGCCATTTTTTCCCCCTCGCCTCAATGTGGGACGATGCCAATAGTGAGTCAGTCCATTGTGGAGTTTGAGAGGGCAAATTTGCATGCAACCACAGGTTCGGAAGGCTGTTTTTTTGCGGTCTCAGTGGTCGCCATCTCTTTGGCATCACCACACCAAATCATAGTGCCTTGGCACTTTTCAAGCATGGCAGAGCAGGATTCCTCCATCATGTGGTCCGTACGTCAACGAGTAGCAACTGGAGCGGATCTTTTTCTCTTTTGAGGTGATCTTTCCGATCTCTTGGTACGTCACAGAAGCTATCATTTACATGCTGCTGTATACACCAATTTCCGTCGAGTCCCTCATTGATTGCGCGTTTGACCCAGATGAAAGTTCTGCCGGCTGGAGTGACTCAACTTTCCACATGTAACCTAATCTCTTCTGCAGTGTCCCTCGGCACGCACGCCCGGGGCCGGGGAGGGCAGACGCGGCTGCCTCGTGGAGTACGTGATAGTAAATTAAGTAGGATCGTCGCATTCACCACAACCGACGTCAGATTTATGGCTTTGATCCCCGCGAAAATGTGTCGAAAAATAATGCGTCGTCATAAGACCGTCGAAGTCGTCGTATCCATCCCATCGCGGAACCAGGCTAATAAGGAAACCCTGAGGATTGTTCCTAGTGGAGGAACGTGAATCGGTGGAGAGGAATATCGATTCGTCGGCCAACATTCCAGCTATGTACGTCTCCTACCAGTAATAACGAATATGAAGAAAGCGACAAAACGACCAGTGAAGCTACGATCGTACAGCTGCTTTTCTGAAACGATTCCTATCTCTGAGACTGTGCCGAATGAGCCTATTTATTTTTCCCAGGGGAGTCTTTCTTTTAACTAAGTCGGGTCCTCTTATTATCATAGGTTTCCCTGGGAGTGGGAAACACTTGCAGCAGGAGCGATATAAAGATACACGTGAGGCTCGCCAGGATTTGTAAGCACCTACGTACCGTAGGCATAAGCGGTAAATCAGCTAGGTAACCAGGTAGAGATAAATTCAGGAACTTTTATTTCAAATACATGGATTTTTCTCTCCCCTGAAGGAGGCTAGGAAAAAGTGGCTCTGCACAGCGTGCCTGATCCAAGTGACCGTCCTCGTCACGTGCTTACACATCACGCAGGTAAGCAAGCAAGACAACCGTTGTTGCATCAATGCTACCCCCGGTCCGGACATAGTGAAGTAGAAGTAGTAGCACACATTTATCTAGAGGGAGAGAGAGAACCACTACTGCGACGTCCTCGGCCCGCCTAAGTTCAGCAACCCTAACCCTTAGGAGGAGTTGGAAGGACAGTGAGGAGACCCCAAGATTTTTATTTTTCCCTCGTCGCTGCCGCCGTCGTCGACGTCGTCGTCGTCGTCGTCGTCGTCGTCGTCGTCATCGGCTACAGCAGCGGCGGCAGCAGCAGTAGCGGCAGCAACAGCAGTTGAGTTGGTGTTTTTCTGGGCTGCTGGTTCGACAACCCCAACAAGGGGCAGCTGGCTCGAACGAAGCGCTTTGATTCGCTGAAAAAGAGATGTGCCCGCAGCTCCAGTCCGGGCTATTAACGCGGAGACGTACTACAGTCATTCGTCCCGTCAAGGAGGGGTAGAAGTCAAAGAACCCCCCCGCCACCCCCACCACACCACCCTCTGTTGGACGAGGAAATGGCAGCAACAAAGAGGAGTCTCCGTCCGGACTTTCTGAATATGCACATGATTAAAACGGATTTTTCATCCCCCCTCCCCAAAACTACGGTGTCCCCCCCGCCCCGGCGGGAGCAGAGAACGCTCGCTGTAAAAGCGGAGCACTAACTACTAGAGACTGGCAGACGACGACAAGAGAGACCAAAAACTGTTGAGTGCTCATATAGAGATCGAAAAGTTGGAAGAAGAAATTGCGGCGGACGCCACGAATGCAGACCCCAATTGTTTATAAGTTACTAAGGCACAAAATAGAGCGCACGTATAACAAGATGAGCGTGGAATCGCAGAAATCCTCGCCTTCTCTTCGCTCCCCCTCTAAAGCCATTTGATTGCGCTCTGGAGATTACGAAATCTGAGATTAAGAGCCGCGGAACAAATCCCCCCCAGACTGTAATGCATATTATGCGAGGAGAGCATTAACCAAACCTCCTCCTCCTGCCGTCAAATAGAATTTCCCCCTCTTTTTCCCCCTCCCGTCCTGCCATAACCTGGCTGCTGCTTTGGCACGTGCCATCGGCATCCTCGCATACGCGCACAGGACACACGCGGAGAGAGAGAGAAAGAAGAGGAAGAGATTAGACGCTTCCAAACGCCACCGAGGCTTCGCAACAGTCGATACTCGTGCGCAATAGACGGGTTCTTTTTACGCTCGTACGTGCACACGGAGATGTGACACGCGGCGCCCACGGGGGCCGACTTGAAGACTGTTTCGGAGGAGAAAGTTGCCGACGCGGGCAACATGGTTGTTTGGGCAGGTGGAAGGGAAGGAGTTCTTCAGAGTTGTTCCGAGGAATGTAGTCGCTGTTCCTGGAACTGCCATGACGGCGCTTGGTCATGCACGTCCTCGGGCTGCACACAATGTTGTTTCGCTGTGGCTACCTATAGAAGATGTTTGATAAAGCCAGCGTTAAGCACGTAAAGGGCCGGTTGGCACGGGCATAAAAAGGGGGGAACCTGCACTGATGTGACGATGGACGCCGGCAACGCACTCCGACGGGGATCTGCTCAGGTCAGAGATGTCCTTGTGCGAGCGGGCCCTAAGTGGACCGAGTCGACACCTGCCTGCCAGGACAAAAATTCGCAAAGGGACAAAAAATTATGAGGAAGAAGCGAAGGCATGGAGCAGGTTTCGCAGAACGGAAGCACGCAAGCGTGGAGAGTCCAACAGACGGTTAGACGTGTGGTCGGACACTACTGTGTGCGTGTGTGCAGTACGTACGTACGTACGTTCATGGACGTACTTGTAGTGTTACGTGGCAGATGCTTTTGCTCACCGCACCAGCTTTGCTGTGATTACGCTATGACAAATTTGCCAGTGCCAGAGAGAGAGAGAGAGAGAGAGAGAGAGAGGCCTGCATAGGGTACGCACAGGCCTACCTGGTGGACATGCTTGGTTGGTCCTTTCTTCCTTTTCTTTGGCGGCTAAATTTTTTAATTGCTCGCTGTGTTTGCATACACGCCGTCGTACATATCTCCGACATTCATATGTGTGTCAGATATACATCAGAGATATATACTTGCAATGTACAGTTTTACTGCACGAGACGACATTTGTCAGTTATGTAGCAAAAATGTGCACGGCATATATATATCTGAGATATATATCTGAGATATATATATGGCAGATATATGACGGTCCGGATGCATACTAAGCAGCAGAGGAAAACCGATAAATAAACAGGAATTCGAGAAACTTTCCTCGAACGCAAGGGTTGGTACGTATAAAAATTAAGTTTGCACTATCCATGAGCAGGGCGAAATTCTTGAAGAACCTGACGCTGGAGAGTAAGCAAAAAAAGGAGGGAAGGCAATAATCCATTCTGTTTGGACGACGAGGATGGCTGTTTGGATTTCCGAAATATTTATGACTGCTGTTTTTCTCTTCTCCTTTGCCTTCGTCGTCGTTCGTAAACTGCGAGATTTTTGTCCCCTTTGCTCTCTCTCTCTCTGTCGTGCGCGCGAGTCTAAACATCCTCTCGTGCATGCTGAAAAAGTACCCGGGCATCATCTTATGCTTCTCGTCCAAACAATCACTCGGTGCCCCCTGTGTGTGTCGCTCTCGTCCGCTCGCTCTCCGCGATGAAGCTATAGCGCAACATCCGTCAACCTGTGCACATTTCCACCATGATGGCGAAAACGCCCGGAGGGGCCGCGACGTTTCTGGGTGGGGGCAGGTGTGACCTGTTGTCCGACCGTTCCATCATCACGGCCACCTCCGCCTGGGCGTCCCAGAGCGCGCGCGCACACTCGCCTATAACTCAACCCATTTTTTTTTTTTGGGGGGGGGGGGAGACCAAGGAGGAAGACGGAGGAGGAAAACCCATTTCTCTCGCGGAGGCGATCAATTTATCGCCGATTCCCAAAGGAGTTCGGGAGGGAAGGAGAAGCTAACACCACAAAAGAGGTAGAATTCAAAATTTATGGTTGGAGGAGCTTAACTTTCAAGAAAAACCTTCTCTGTCCTCGTCCCCCACAGGAAATGAGAGAATGAATCGTCTTTTTTGTCGTGCGTTATTGGATCGAAAGAAATTGTGGCTTATGTTTACACTGCACCGGAAGAAAAAGGACAGGTACAGAAAAGCAGCGCAGGAATTGACAGCGGCGTCCAAGTCATGGTGACATCCTAGCATCTGGCCCGTCGGTTCGCCATGTCACGCACACCCGTGCAAAGCAGTGTCTTCTGGTGCACTGCACAGCCCGCCCGGACTGCGCTGAACAATGCGCCAAAGACGCGCTCGGTGCGCTCGATTTCCACCTTATAAAAGCGTCTCCGGCAATTAACGGTTTGGTTGCTGCCCTCAATGCAACAACAATGGTTGATTGAAAGAAAGAAGCTCCAAACAGAAAACTCCTGGGTTAAGAAAAGGGAAGAGAAGAATTCAGCCTCGGTCGCGTCGTCCCACAGAAAAGCTCTCTCTTCTTCCTTCTTCGCTCTCTCTCTCTGCGCGTCAAGTTTTCCTTGAGTAGCTTGTGTTGTCCGTCTGCGACGCCCCGCGCAACGTCTTTGAAATTTATACTGGCAGGAGCGCGTCTGTGGCGGCTGCCGCGGCTGCCGCGACGGCCGCGGCGGCGGCCGCGGCGGCTGTCACGGCTCTCCCCTCCCTCTTGGCTCCCCTCGACCGTGAGTAACTAGCACATGAAACCATGGTTTGTATGTACGACTTTGTTCGTAGTACGAACATGTCTTGAGAGCACATTTTACAGCTGGAACGTTAAGATTAAAAACTCATTCTTCTCTGTCTGAAAATGAAAAGAGGGAAGAAAAAGTCTTTTGGGGAGCGCCCGTTACCCTTAATCCTGGCAGCAGAAGCACATGAGACAAAATTGGACAAAGCGATATCATAATAAGTCATACATACGTGATATCTCTGCTCATATTAGACTCATGGAGCACTCTTGTTCACGGAGAAAGGAGTCACCTCATTCGCTTTATGCGTTCATGAAGGAATAACAGTACGAGTAGGCCTGACAACCACTGCTGGGACGCATTGGACAAGTGTACGTAGGATGTCAGTCCGCAGAATGCCCTAAAATGAGGTGTTTCGCCAGTGAATGGAGTCCTTTGGGCAGGACAACATTGGTCACTGTCTCTGTCAAGCTGTTCCATCATAGTCGCGGGATAAAACAGTTTGCGTGCTTTAGGTGAGAAGATAAATCAAATTTGTTCAATGTTATTTGGCCTCGTGGGAGCCACTTCACTACACAATAGCAGAGAACACATAACGCTATGAGGTAAGTTTGGCACCACTCAGGTTCGTGAAGATATGAACAAGGCAACACTTTCTGAAATGGAAGCCTAATGTCGGCAATCAACACGGTATGGGATGGATTACATGAGAATGTGTGTGTCTGAGTCCCTAAGCGTCAACACTATGAGCGTACATTAACGCTGTGCGTGAAAAAGTTGGGTCGCGCATCGATACGATATGAAGAAGGCTTCATTTTGCCAATGGTCTGAAGTGTTTTCCCACAAAGGTTCTGCAGTAAAATGAGTCAACTTTTGCAGTACTGCAAATTAGATACAATCGAATCTCGATATAACTGATTGTCATCAAATTTCTGCTATAGCGAGAATTTCCGTTGCACCCCGAACGGAGCACAAGTGTGTTAAAAGTTTTTTCCTGGCGGAAATTTGCTCGTGTCGACGATTTTCCTTATAGAGATCACGACATCGAGATTCGACTGTCCTTTGGCCCTGACATCTAGTGCTTTGAGTCGAATTTTGACAGTTCTACGTCATGTAAAAGGTGACTCGACCTAAGACGAGTTAGTGAGGACTCAGCTGAGCAACCCTGCGCTGACACGAAGCTATCGGTCAAATGAAACAGTTCTGCAGGCCACCTGCATGGCAAAAGAAACCAGGCTTTCTCCCCACGTATGGTTTGCACTGTTCAAAGCCCCAGTTCTGTGGCTAACGCAACCATCCATGCACATCTTCTAAGGTCAACTCCCCAATGAGATCTCTTTCAAGGCATTCCTTCCCACGCTACTACTGTACTGCTGTAGCATGGGCATTCTTGCCCTCTATTTCTACCATTCATCACGTTGACTTTGGCGCAAAATAATGCACACCACAGGCACTTGGCATTCTGCTCAGCTCAGACTTGAAGAAAGGAAGAGGACAGATGGAAGAAGGAGAAATGTAGCGACAAATTCGGACAATCATTGTCACGGGAGAACCAAATGAATATGTCAAACGTGCAGAGAAAGGAATGTGGTCCCTATAAATTCTCTTTCTCCACTGCTTTGCGGTCCGCGCCGTGTGCTGCGCTGAACTGTGCAGTGCAGAACGGTGCTATTAGCCGCAGCGTCGGAACATCCATGCTGTAATCTGTCCACTTGCCTGTATTTCTCCTATTTTCTCCCATTTGTCTGGTCATGGAGGCGCTCCTGGGGTGATTGGAGACTTTCTGAGCTCGAAAATTCCAAATCAATCTTGGCAGGAAATAGCTAAAGGTGCCTGAATGAGAGACGTGTAGTAGTAACATAAAGGAGAGGAACATTACTGCTCCCGGGCAGCACCGCAGGGGTTGTGAGTGAAATCTGGGTCGGTCTTGAGGAGGGTACCCAACGCGGGGGCTTGATCAGCTTACAGTTCGTCGTCCCCCCTATCAACCCTTCGTCCCTTGCGCGCAAGGATGAAGAAGATTTCGTTTCATTGCGCCTCCAAGTGCCCTAGAAGGAGAATTATGGGGCATCCGATTTAGCAGCAGCAGGTATCGATACCTGATTAGAGGAGGCGTGTGCAGACAGAGTTGCCAAAATACTACAGGTCATTTAGCTGCTCTAAAACGCTCCGTGCTACAAGCTAAGGGTGCGTGAGCACTGGCAGGGTCATCATGCAAACTAGTGTCTTCCGTGGCCCTACTGAACAGAGAACCCCGAGCACTGAAACGAACGTGACACAGACGTGACGCATGCATGCATGCATGCACACACACACACACACACACCTCAACGTGTCAGATGACATATGCAAATATATGTGTCTGCCCTAAAACTGTCGCATAGAAACGGAAAACTATGCCTGTGCAAATCTACCCTTACCATAGTGCGATCAGTTCAACACATCTCGATCGGAGGCGTCACAGGCCGCATCTGGCCACTTTTGGGAATGTGTAACCGTGCACTTAAGGTGGAGGAATTTTTATAGGTGCGAAATCGTGTAGGAAAAAAAAGTACAGTAGTTTTTCACTGCTGGATATCCCAGCGAACTAATGAGCTCTCAATCTTTACGAGATTTTAGACCCCCGAAGCTTTGAATGCGCTGTCACGTAGGCTAAATGATGCTCTTCTTTGCGCGAGTCAATTCATAAGTCGAGGTTATGAATCAATAACGTTGTACGTACACTATTATCTCCCAATACTGTGCTACTACAATGCATGAAAGGCTCACATTTTGAACACATAGCACAGAAACTCAAAAGGATGAATCCACCACAATCGCAATGGACAAAAATTGCAGGCTCTATGAGTATGAAGAGAAAATTATGCTACCCCTGAATGAATGGAGAGACAAAAATGAGCCTTTTACCCATTCACTCATCTTTTCACATATTCACATGTAAAACGAGAGGCCATTTTTGGGCAGCATAAATAACTCTGGCTTGGCATATTACTCCAGTCGATTGGATCCTTCTCAGAGTTTATTGTTAGCGGAGGTGTTAATCGATTTGACCTCTCTTTCTTTTGCCCAACGCAATAATTGCTTCTTCTCCAAGTGCTACCGATGTTCGGGCTTTTATGGCAGTAGCGAATGTGGAAACTTTATGAGTTTGGTTGCAGAAATGACTGCAGAAAAAAAGCTGGCTGCGTCAGAATGATGAGCGTTTGCTCGAACAGAAACAGTTTTGCCCTTCATCCACCGTTGAGTACATCAGAACAACCTGCGCATGAGCACAAAATTGCTCATCTGTTCAGTCAGTCAAGAATGTAAGAAGCAAAACCTTCGAGGTACAGTAGTCACCGCGTATTGCAGAAGTTTGGGGCCAAGCAGCGGTGTGCTGTGACCAACGGAGAGTCGTCACTGACATCCGACTTCAGGTGAATGGCGAGGGACAGCTTGAGGGTTGACAAAAACATCGGAGAGGTGCGAGAGGCACAAGATGGACGGCTGATGAAAGGGATGCCCCAAAAAGGTCATTTCATCCACCCGGGAGGGGGGGGGGGGATTTCCTGACAATAAATTGTGACGCAGTCAGCATTGTTTGTTTGTCCGGGACTCGCATACCCTGAAGCAGTCAGCGATCGAAAGTATCTTGCAACTCTCATTCACTTCTGCTCTACCCCTTTCATTCCATGGCCTTCGTAATAGTCTTCTCACATGTGAATGAACCTGACCAGGTTCAGGGGGTGATGATCAAGTTGGAGTTGGGGGATTGCTTCCAGTCGTTCCCTGACCAGTGTTGGGCTCTTGCACACTATGTATATAGATTTTGGGTTTCCCCTAACTCAGATTTTGGGTTTCCCCTAACTCAAAGTTATGATAATTTTGGTCGTTGGGTCACGTCAGGGCCTGAATGATTTTCTCCACACTGTCCCTTTCAAGGTTCAGAATTTGTGTATCACAGGTACCCGGTCTGTTGATCCAGTATTTGGTTTGTGTGCCACAACAAATCAGTGGTAGAACAGCCAGTGTTTTAAGTTTTTTCGTAAAAAAGTGGTCCCAACAAAGTGCAAAATCAGTGAAATGGCAAAAAATCCATAGGTGAGGCTTGCGGCAACTTCGAACCTGCCTTGGCTACATCAATCGATGAATGTAATGGAGCAAAAAATGATGACCAGGCGTTTCCGCTACATCCAGTGATTTTCCATGTTAACTGATGAAACTTTAACTGATGACTACCATAATTTTTACAGGAAGATTCGAGGAAATAGTACTCATACTGCTACTATCATTGCTACTCATGCTCCTACGACAAAAGGAACACCTCCGTAAGTGCAAAGTTACGCTCCTCTGTCATGAGAGAAACCTTCTTAAGAGCATCAAGTCCTTTAATGCCTATAGACAGACTACATGAAAGTGAGAAAAATGGTGTACGACATTCTGGTGAATATCAGTCTCTGATACAGGATGTACGCGATTTCTGGACACTCACTTTTTGCACACAGAGATGAACATGTGGCGTTGTTAATATAAATAAACATTACGGGAAAGGCTCGTGGAAAAGGTTGCGGGAGCCACTGCACAGATATTCCGAGCGAAAAAAGAAAAAATTATGAAAATGTAAACAAATCTATCAACATAAGAAACTGCGACCGTGCAGACCATCAAGGTCTTAGAGTGAAGGTATGAAAGACCGGGCAAGGAGAAAATGTAAACACAAAAGATTCAGTGACGTCACGCGGCTGTCAAGAAGTCAGACGAAGGATTGGAACCGTGATCGGACCTCGCGGTCGGAGGAGCAACGTCTATGAGAGTGCTGCTCCAGAACGTCTAGGGTGGATCGGAGGAGCAACGTCTATTCAAGTGCCAGTGCTTTGTCTTGCTTCTTGCCAGCCACGTGACGTCATGGATTTTTTTTTCATGCATTTTCCCCTTGCTTGTTCCCCCATACCCTCCCCCTAAGACCTTGGTATAATACAGAGAAAGTGTACGTCAACAAGATCAAGCGCCGGAGTAAGAGGACACTGTGGTTGTCCATCGGCTCAGGTGGTGCCTCTGGATCCCCAAAGGAAGCTGAGAATCTCCTTGAAGATGAGATTGGTAGCCTGCTGATGAGTTTATTGTTGCAGAAGAAACTGCTCATTCCTCCTCTCTTCTTCAAGACTTGCCTAAGTGGCTCCCCAAACAAGCCATGTCTCCTGCTACGCTTCAAGGGGGTCACACTTATGTTGGACTGTGGGATGGACATGTCCTCAGCCCTCCACTTTGTGCCGTTGCCACTGGTGCAAAGACAAGGCCAGCACCAGCAGAGGATGACAACCTTTGCCACCAAGGACAGCCAGGAGTGGGGCATTGAAGGGGTGAGAACAATACTGACAGTCTTATATAGTGAAAAGTCCAAATGTGTCATAAAACCATAGGAGTTGAAAGAGAACCCCTCTAGCGGTCTTGTCTTTGTGGACTCAGTGCCAGAGTTTGAGACTCCAGACTTGTCCCTGGCTGACCTCTCACAGGTAGTACAAAAGAAACTGAAAAAGCTGTCTGTGTATTTTTTGACAAATTGCCCACCAGGTGGATGCAGTTCTGATTTCTAACTACACAAGCCTCTTGTCACTGCCGCTGGTAACTTCAGATCCCACCTTCCGTGGGTCCATCTTCTTAACTGAGCCAACTCTGCAGTTTGGCCGCCTGCTCATGGAAGAAACCCTGGAGTTTGTGGGCAGAACGAGCAAGGGGCAACGTGCAGCAAAATGGAAGGATGCACTTGCGGCACTTCCAGCACCACTCACAGATGTCAAAAACCCACATGGATGGTGAGGAATAGTTGAGGAAAACATGACTGACATGATGTTAAACATCTTTGGTGACTCTGTCAGGCATCCCATCTTCAGCCGTGAAGAGATGGAATCTTGCCTGTCCAGGGTGACATTGGTGGGCTACAGTGAGAAGAAAGACATCTTTGGTCTCCTGGAGGTCTCACCAGCCAGCTCTGGATACTGCTTGGGCTCCAGCAACTGGATCATATCTTCTAAGTAGGAGACTGTTTTGGCTAGAATGAGATATTTGCCAACACATTAGCAATCCATTTTTGTCACAGATTTGAGAGGATTGTTTATGTAAGTGGTTCCTCAACATTGACAACACACCCTCGTCCCATGGACCAAGCACCCCTGCGTCATGCTGACTGCCTCATTCTGACTGCATTGACGCAGACACCAGCACAAAATCCTGATCCCATGATTGGAGAGTTCTGCAAAACTGTGGTGGAGACTACAAGGCAGGGTGGGAACGTCCTTGTTCCATGCTACCCATCAGGTTTGTAAATAATATTGTGTGAGGTGGGCAAGAATTTGATCACCTTAAAAAAATATGCATAGGTGCATCATTTCAGCATCACATGGAGCAGAATTAACATTGATGTAGAGCAAATTTTGTTTCTTTGGTGACTAATAACAAACAAAATTTTACGGCTTTGGGGCTGATTGGACAGTCTGGAGTGGAAATGTCTGCTTGTGACAAATAGTTAAGAATGAACAATATGTCAACAATCAGAATGTCACTTTGTATCTTGAAGCAAGGCAAGAAGGATCTGTTGCACCCTGAACAGCAAGCAAGGAATATAGCTTCAGATGTTGATTGTGCAAAAATGAAACAGTTGCCAGGACCAACAGTGTAAAAGAACTCATGAATCACTGCACTAAAATATGTTACTATACTTAATTTAGCACAACTTAGGTTTAGAATTGTTTGTTCATTCATTTTTTCAATAACTTGTACATTTACTAAAAAAAATGGCAGCTTTTCAACTGACATTTCAGCTTCAATGACCTTTTTCAAAAATGTTTAAAGCGATGGTTTAGTTTGACCCAAGACTGCTGACAGTTTTTCCACCTCATTGTGCAGTTACAGTCGTCATCCCACATGGAGTCTGCCTTCTTAGGAGTCTGTGGAAACTGTTCTGGCATTTATCGTAATCTGCTTGTTCCTATAGGAATCACTTATGACCTGTTCGAGTGCTTGGCTGGGCAGATGGACCTGCATGGACTTTCAACAGTCCCACTCTTCTTTGTTTCTCCAGTGGCTGACTCGTCACTTGCCTATTCCAATATCATGGCAGAGTGGCTTTCAGCAGCTAAGCAGAGCAGGTTTGTTTAGGTGTAACAATAATCCGGTCTGTCCACCAGAATTTTCCACTGTTTATTTGTTAGGGTGTACCTTCCTGAGGAGCCCTTTCCTCATGGTCACTTGTCCAGGACTGGTCGACTGAAGAGCTTCAGGACACTTCATGACGAAAACTTTAGCAATGAGTACAGACAGGTTTGTGCATTCAATTACAAATCATTTGCTGTCCTTTACACCCTTTACAATAATGACTGATGTCGGTTCACCCTCAGCCTTGTGTCATGTTCTGTGGACATCCCACCCTGAGGTTTGGAGATGCCATCCACTTCATCGAGCTCTGGGGATCAAATCCAGCCAATGCCATCGTATTCACAGGTATCATGTCTCTGACCCAGCAAGAAACACTGAATAGCAATCTTACTCTTGGACAGAACCCAGCTTAAACCATACCAGTGCACTGGCTCCCTTCCAGCCTCTCATGATGAAGGTTATGCATTGCCCCATTGACACTGGACTGAACTTCAACCAGGTGATGATCAGTATTAGAGCTACCAATCACAGTTGTTTGTAGCAATTTTCTCACCTTGTCCAAGGCGAAGAAGCTGATCCGTGATTTGAAGCCTGCATGTCTTGCATTGCCTGAGTGCTACACACAGCCACCTCCAGGGATGCTGAATAGGACTGACCTCTCCATTGAAACAGTAAGGGTAGCTTTGTGTGATGATGCTCCACCTTTTCTTACTACAAGCAATAAGGTATCATTTGATGTATTTGTCTATCCAGGATATACCAAAGTACACATATAGTCGCTACGACACTGTGCACATTCCTCTTCAAAGCAAGCTTGAGTCCCTTGCCATTGAACCTCATCTGGCATCCAAACTTGTGCCAATGGAGGTCAAGCCTGGAGTCGCAGTAGCCACAATCACTGGGAACCTCGTGGTCACCAACAATAAGTGCTCAAAATACATCTATCCAGCCAATGCGTGCCATGACTGATTCCTCTGCCTTAATTTCAGATTTGAACTTTGTGACATTGAGGACAAGCCTGTGGAGATTCCTTCAAAGAGGCGTAAGTCAAGAGGTGGTGGTGGAAGCAGTGGTGGGGCAATTGTTCCAGCTTCAGCAGTGCCTGTCTCATCCTCTATGTCATCGATTGTGCCACTGCGGCTTCGAAAGCCTCAAGAATATCTTTATGGTCGACTTTCTGTGGCTGAGTTTGTGCAAAAGTTGTCAGCATTGGGAATTACAGATGCCAGAGTTGAACAGGATGAGGAGAATTGTTCAAGTGGATGTGTCATGATTCATCTGGTAAGTTTGAACGTGCTGGACATGTTGACAATTCTGCCTTCAGCTGCATGCTTTCGTTCACCTACATATGTAGTCATGTCACTCTTCAATTCTATTTTTATTTCAGGATAGCCAAGACACCCTAATTCAGGTTGAGGCCAGGCAAACCCACATCATTTCCCATGGAGACCAAGACAGTGAAGCTACAAGGATAAGAATAAGGGATGTATTGTTAAACTGCCTCAACAAATTTTGAAACTCCTGAATACAAAGTTATCCCTTGGCAGATTGAAAAGCATCTCTCTCATAGTTGTCATGTTGCTCAATAAAACCTCTAGGATAGTATTCAGGTGTTAGACTGATTATTGGAGTGAACCTTCAGGTCAACTTTTCAATTACAGTGGACTCTGGATATGACATCACATGGTGAAGACGTCACTTCAGTTAAAGCATTAGTTCTCTTGATTCCCCGAGTCATCATTGAATCATAAGCTTTGGATAAACCGTCAGCAATCTGCTCATAGTGCCCGTGTTAACAGTTAAAATGACCGTTTTCGAAGGGAAGGAACACAAAATGAGAACTAACTTCTCAGCGACGAACTTGACTCTGAAGGCCTGTTTCCTACCATGGTCACGATGGTATCATGTGCCACGGACAGATGATGCCATTATTGCCGATGCTACATGTATGTTGCAACAACTTTTACCACTTTTCTGCCTAAATTACTCTGGATCAAATGTCATGACGTTATAAGTGCCCCGGCTTGTACCTGACGTTAAAAGTGGAGTCTGCTGTTCTACTTGGAAATGGAATTGAAAACCTAGATATTACAGTAACTAGTTGAGGTACTCAGCATTGCTCGGGTAATGGACGACATTAAAATGGAATATTAATCATGCAATGCATTTGTCTAAAAAAGAACTCTGTCGGCGGCAAGTCTGTTGGCTGCCCAAGGGGGCCTTTGATCGTCTGAGGGCGAAGTCAAAGAAGCCCAACTGATTTAAGGCCATTAACGTCTTTTTATGGAGGTGCAATTTGCAATTTGTTGCGAACTTTTTTGAAAATTGCCTCAAAATGGCCTTATTGTCACTGTGGCCAGCGTCAAAAAACGCAGAATCTCACACTGGAACTGTTTTTTCACGCTAAAGAAGTTTCACTGGTTTCTCCCAAGAGGTCACGAACCTGGTCAAGAACAAGACCTAGTTGTTAAAAGGCCATTTTAAGAGGAAAACATCATCCTCGCAAGAGCAACAAACCGCTTTTCTCCCATTACTAATTTACTGATTTCACTTGCAGCAGAATGACCAACTCAGCCTTTTTGAGCTCTTGCTTGAAAAAATCGCCGCGAAGGCCACTCCACGTGAAATAAGTAGCGTGAAAAAAATGGAGCTTTTTCAAACAAATAGTTTAGTCATTCTTCGACAAAAATATTGAACCCTGCACTGTTATAGTGTTAAAATTTTGAATGTCGAAAATGACTTAAAGTTGGCCTTGAATTCCAGATTTAACCTTATCCAGTCCCCCAGTTGCGTGGGCTCCGGACGTTTTTTCCGTTATGAAACTTTTTGATTAGGGGTCCCCCTTCTCCCCCAAAACGCATATTTTGTCTCTAGCATAAGCTAAGCCCCATGTGGGAACCCCCACCAAAGTTTTTACCTCCCATATCACTCCCAAATCCGAAGGTGGGACATACCAAGTTTCAGTCCAGAAGGTCCAGCGATTTGCCCGGCAAAGATATATGACGAAATACAAACATACAGACGGACCGACAATTTAGATGTTCAGATTGTCTCATCCCGAATAACATCGTGCTTATATGCCAACCTGGAGACAGGAGGGAGGAGACACACGCCTTCACTAGTGTGTTTTTAACAAGTAAAAGTAACAGAGTTCTTTTAACCTAAGGATTTGCATGCATAATGCATACAGGGCTCATAAAGTTCCCGGTCTCTTGAAATTTTTCCATGACTCATACTTAGTGGAATAACTGGACATTAGAATAGGATTTTTCAGCCCCAAGTGTATTCTTTTAGGGAGTTGCCAGAGTAACGTTTTGCAATGTTTGAGTGTTACTTTGCTGCATTCCATGGACTATCTTGCAAGTAATCTGGAGGAGAAAGGAGAGACATGTAATAAGTAACAGTAAAGTACGAGCTTGAATGCTTTGAAGAGCAAGACAAAAAGGTAGAAAAACTTGTTCTAAAAGCTGCTTTACTCACAGTACATACATCGCTACTCACTACATATGCAATAAATAAGCAACTAAAGGAAAATTGCTTTTTTTGCTTTTTAAGGCTTTTCAGAAAATTGATCGTCTTCACTTCAAAATTTGGCTTGCAATTCCTAAAGTACTTGGTCGATTGTCTAATCCAAAGCTTCTACTGTAAGCACCTTATTGGCACATGCTACTTTCGTCGTCTAACACTGTACAGTACTAATGCGCCACCTCGGCCATCCTGGGGAAGGCTCATCCTGCAGGCCTTGCCACGCATCCCACTCTAAAAAAAAGCCACAAACATTATTGGAGCAGTAGGGGTGACACAGTCCTGGAGCAGGACCCTATCTCTGGGGGTTGCCCTCATCGGGGGAAACCCTTACTTCAGGACTGTTGTGCATAAGCTTTATTAAAATGAAAACATCTTTTTTTAGGCCCTTGTTCATCCTTCACAGCACGCGGGGCCGGGTCTTTCCTTATAAGTTCACCCTTGCTTGGTGTGGCCATACGAAGATCGGGACTAATTCAAATTTGTTTTCTGTAATTTTGTACTAGCAACTACAAAGCGCGGGAAAGGTTAACTAGAAATAGTTCTCGTGTTATGACAACATCCAGCTGTGGGTTTTCTGCTAAAAATCTTTGAAAGATTTCGCGACAGCTGCTATTTATTTCATGTCAGCTCATGTTCACCTAAGGCAAACCACAAGGTCATAGATTAGGTGTCCTGGGAGATGGTTCCATTTTTATGTAGGAGAGCTTGAATATGTGAGGGACATGAAATCTTGATCACGGATAACAGTGGATCTTGTTAGCAACTGGGATCGATGAATCTCTATCAATGATTTGCGTGGGGCATGGAGTTTGACCCACAGAAGAGTAGGTTTTATCCCCCATGAAGACCTGAACATGTCCTAAAAGTGTGTATTTTTAGAAGTGGAGGGAGGCATCTCGTAGGACACGTCACCTTTAGAGCTTGAGGTTTGCCTTGCATTAAAAATCAGTCGACATGACATAAATAAAAGTTGTTTGGAAAGGTTCTAAAGATCATCCGTAAAAAAATCACCGCTGGAGGTTGTCATTTAAGTCAACACAAAGAGTTTTGTTTGTTTACCTTGACCTGGCCTCGTACAGTGCGAACCGTTACTTACCTGTACCTATCTAAACGTTCTACTGCTCTCTCCGGGCTTTTTCCGTATCTGACGGCAGGGAGAGTCCCAGTTCCGGGGTGCTCCGGAGGCCTACCCCCCTTTTACTTTAGTAGTTTTACCAAATACATGTAAAAGTGCTTTTTGAGGTGGGGCTCTTACCCTCCACGACACTTCTAACCGTCGCGCCCCTTTCAAAGAACCCAATCGTGGTCGACTTTACATTACATACGTTTCGCTAAAAAAATGCGCTCCGCGAGGTCCATCCATTCTTCGCAACAGGTGTGTGTTTGGTGTCTTACCCCCTATGACGTCCACCACCATGCCAAGTTTCATCCAAGTGGGTCCAGCGATCTCGAAAGAGATGCGATCCATACAGAGAGACAAATACGCCTCCTCCACTATGCATAGGATATCACAGGACTCGCAGTAGGGACATAAACAATGATTTCTCTACTTACAGCTGGAGAATACAGTGTTGCGCTTGAGTCTATTTTTTGGTTTTTGCGTTCTCGTAACAGAATCTTCCTTCTTCGGTAAGGACAATTACGTAAAGATCTCTCGAGAGGCTGAGGTCGCCCCTTCCCCTAAGCAGGTTTAGTTATTTTAGGTCTGGTCTCTCTAAAAATTTTTCTTTTTAAGTACACGTGACCTTCTTGTAGCCACCGCAGATTCATCTTCCATTTGTCGCAAAGTTGATGCCCGCTCAAGGAGATTGGTACGCACCTGTCACTTGACTGTCTAGTGTGGCTCTATTTTTAGTGAGGACGTCACTTAGATCAGAAACTTTTGCTTTTCCACCTCGTACCATGTGCAGATTATCTGATCTCTGCGCCATTCCAGCCAAGCAGGTCGGGCAGTTCCTCACACCTGGTGCCTGCCTTCCTCTTGCTCCTTCCTCCTCCTCCTGCTCTCCTTGGCCTCCCTGCGTGTCTTCCGGCGCTCCTTGCGCCTTCGGTGGCGCACGCAGCAGCCCCTGAGCGCCGCCAACCAGGCGACCTCGAGGAGCTCGCAGCAGGTGAGCAGCGAGGCACCCATCAAGAGGCTGAGAGTGCCGCCCACGTCGCACAACAGGTCGATGGTGCCGTAGCCCACTTCCTCGCGAATGAACTCGTACTGGAGGGTCTGCAAGTGTGTAAGCATTAGGTATCGACGACCGTGTGGTACGAGGTACGCATAGCAGCAACTCTGTACTACCGATGAACGTACTATACAGTATACATGCCTATACAATCTACTTCCTCCAGAGGAATTATTAGTGCAGTACAGTGTGCTGTAGTATTGTTGTGTCAGTGAGTTACAAATGACGTGAAGAAAAAGTTTGCGTTTCGACCCAAGCAAACAGCAGAGAGGCCCCTTTTTCAGCTCTCTCCACCTCTTAAGTATCTTTTCCTGGCGCCAGATGCGAGGCAAAGTGAGCAATTCAGACCCGGGCCCATACGAGGCTGTAGGAGTAAAGGGGAGGACGCGAGGTACGCGCGTGATAAACTTAGGCACGAATATTGTTTGAGTTGTGTCGAATATTGAATATTCTCCCTTGTGAGCAAATATCTTGTCAACGATCATGACAGGTAGAAGAAGACACTGCAAGGCTCAGAAATCCCAGGAAAAATGGTCATATTTGCAAGGTCCAGCAGTGCAGCCGGTTAACTGCAACCGCCGGGATCGGGGTTCTCTTTCGCTTTGGACCAACTTGCATTCGGCCCAGTCCTACTGGCCGGGAGGGGGGATGAGGACATCATATTTCTTCGTGATGTGGATCTGCTTCTCCCTGTTCTTGGAGCAATCAAGAGCAGAAAGAGACCTGTTGTTCAAGAGGCTTTCTCGATGCCACTTTTCTGCAGCTAAGCAAAGTTTTTGCGACTGTTTTTTTGATTTTTCAGTCACTTCGAAGAGACCAGTGAAGAAATTTGCAATCAGTTCTGTTTAGAAAGGAAAAATGACGTTTGGGACAGCCAATCTTGTCTGTGCGAATCTTGCACTTTCAAGCGGGCTGGACTGTGCGTACGTATCTGCATTACCTGAGAGGCCGAAACTTCTAGCGCAAATTTCGTACTCTTGCCGTTAGTCTTTCGCATGCTAGCCAATAATTGGCTGTCCGCGTGCGAAAGATTTCTGCACTGTAAATGTGTACACATCTACAATGTCAGTGTGTTAAAAAGAAGAAAAAACCAATGGCTACTGAGGTGCGGGGGTTGTTTTTAAGCCAGGTCGTCCATGTTTGAAGGGAAACTCGATCATGCGTTGGCAGAAAGTACCTGGTAGTAGACTCTGACCCTGGCCCTGTTGACTCCTCTCTTGTTGTACTTGTCCGTGGTGGACTCCAGGGAGGAGGTGAAGAGCATCCTGAGACACTGTTTATTGCACTGACACTCGTTTGGGTTCCACTGGCCGTAGAAGAAAAGATTGTGAGCCACATGGTCAGTATGGCGGTAACCACCGGGAGTCGTGCAATAAGGCAAGTGGCTACCTGCAAAATTGGGTTTTCAAGAGGCAGCTTAATCACTATCAGTTCACGCACACAAAGCATTGAAGTCTATTTATTCTACGGAGCACGACTGCTTCTCTCTGCCATTGAGTTCCCGCCAAATTCTCGGTGGCTTTTTTTTGCCAAAATTGTCCACTTCTTCGGAGAAAACGCGTCAATGCCAAACGCACTCACAGTGCACAAATATCTCCATTTCCTTTCTCGTGATAGCTCATACAGATGTTACACACATATGTTGCGACTTCAAATTGTACAAAACCCAGCGCCACACAGAAGATCACGGTGAGCCCTAGACCATTTTTCTTCCCCGGCTGACAACACTCGACGTAGAATGGTGAATGTCTGACGACATCCGCGAAGGCATCGTGTGAAGTGACTTTCCATGGCAGTGCGTACCAACGATACCAACTTGTCTTCCTCACAGCCAGCTGAGGTGGGGAAAAGGTGAGAGCCAAAAAAAAGAGAACGTTGTAGTGTTGAACAGAAGACGTTCCGGAGCAGTGGAGGTCGAGTCAAACAATTCGACTACTCGAGTATCAGAGCCTCTCTCTATGCCCTGAGGGCTTCAGCACGAAGGGCACACTTTATTCTGTTCCTCCTCCTGTTTTGATGGCTTCCCAAGACACATAACATGTTCACAGAGTTGTCACTGAGCCTATTTCTCACCTAGGACGCAAACAGGGATGCAACCGAAAATGATGCCCTTTCACTCTCCTCTTAGGTTGGTCTGATGGATCGGAGAGATTGGCATCCGGAGGAACAAACAGTGCAAACTTTAAACTCTGCTTTGATTTTGTTTTCTTCTGTTCAGTGCATAGTCAAACACCATCCTGGAAATCCCGCTATTTTGTCTTAACTTTGGTCAACTGATTAGTCGATTTCACCGCGAAATTCAAAGCTAGTTCAATCTACAGGGTTGGAAGTGCTTACGTGCATTGTGGTGTGAAACTTAAATTTAC
>JAAUXU010100239.1_pt1 | contig 29843 bp, 35 predicted proteins | sample 7278151 | NCBI WGS metagenome assembly JAAUXU01 (sample SAMN14350113, study PRJNA611818) | marine sediment metagenome | isolation source: surface marine sediment (1.8m) | place: French Polynesia: Moorea | collected 2018-08
ATAGCACATGCTGCCATCTTTGTGATGCCCTGACTAATGGCCTGATTGAAGCATGGAACTGTCTTTGCCATCCAGTTTTGCACCAAGCGATGGAGGGCAGAAATGTTGTTGAACATTCTAAAAGTACCAGGCACAAAAATTTAGATATGCTGAAACATCTTTCATATCAAGCTTATGGGGTTTCTAGTCAGCTCATCGGTAATAGTCATGGTGATCCTATGATCGGCAGCTCCATTTCTGCCATGGTAGATCCAGCCTCAACAAGTCAGGACGTGCTGTGTGCAGAGGTAAGATTTGAACGCTGCTTCGACTGGATCAAACTGCATCACGATCGATACAGATGAGGCCATTCATATTCATGATGGATGAGAACTTTGCCGGGAAGATGTTGGGGTGGCAGCAGTTCAGCGCTCCAGCACACAAGGCAAAGATTGTCCAGAAGTGGTGCGGCCAGTCTTACTCCGCACCCGAACGCGGCCTCGCTGATGGTTGCGGTATAGGACGACTGAGCCCATATGTCCTCCAGCTACATTAGGAGGACCTGCTCAAAATTCCGTCCTTGCATTGAGACCATGATCACTACAGCAGGCTCGTATGTTGAAAAGTAATTGTGTATCATAATGTTTGTGAAGTAATGTTCAAGTGACTCATGTTCAATGGCCTGGTCTGTTCTGATGTCAATGCACTTTCACCCCTTCAAAGCAGTGTTCAGATCTTGCCTCCGCACACTGTACCTTGTCCGGACTGAATGGAGGTTCCTCCGCTTCTTCCCGTTGTTTTTGATGTCAGTGCCATCACCAATACTGCTCTTCTGGAAAATTTGCTATTGGGACTATGTATTTTACTAATACTAGTCGAGGTATATGTGTACAAAGTGTCTAATGAGAGACTACACATGGGCTTGGTATATAAATATTAATATGCAAGGCTGCAGAAGCAGTTACCATTAGCAAGTTATTAATTCATATCACAGCAATGCACTTGAGACCCTTCTTACTCCATGACCACACAAAACCAGATGCCCATCTTACACCTTGATGCTGTACTCATATCTATTATTCTTCAGGCACTGCTTTTGCAATGGTAACTTATTCTGCCTACATGTTCTTGCTGCGGACACCAGCGACGTCACCCATGATGAAGTTGGACACGCAAATCAATAGGTACCAACATGGAAGCAGGAGATGTCTGAAAAATTCCACTGTTCTGACTGTGATCTTAGCTGCATAGTCAGTCATTATCCTCTTCTGGACGTGGTTGGTGCAACGGATGTTGAATGCCATGAGAGCGTTGAATGCCTTTCTGGCTACTGAGCTCACTCCAGGAGTCTGGAGCAACGTGCCAAATACCACACTACTGCTGATCCAGTAGACCAGCTTGTCAGACCAAGACACTAGTTCCTTCTTGGCCTTTTCTTCCCAGCCCTTGACCTCAAACAAGCGGTACATGAAGCATTTGAAAGCATTCGTGTGTATGCCAGGGTTGATGAGGAAGCAACCTTCTAGCAGATGGTTGGCCATCTTGTCTCCAAGAGGACTTGGCTCTCGTAAGCATGGATTGATCACCAGCCGGTGGATCGCCCTGCTGTAGCTCTTGACCTCGTCCAGTGTGCCTGAGCCAAGATTAAATTCTCGCTGAACCCCCAAGGCCTGCCCAAACTGAAACCAAGCATGCGCAAAGGCCTCCATGGTGAAGTCGGATGCAGTTTCTAGACCCAGACTATCGGGCAGGCAGAACATTGGGCCCACAAACGCCCACTGCGTGACAACCATGTCAAACTGCGTCATCTGGACCCCCGTCTTCTTGATGCTCAGCATGTTTGCAGCATTGTGCTGACGACGAACCTCTTTCAGAGAGATCCGCCTGTCTGCAGGAGTCTGAAACAGGATGTGTCTTGAAACTTGTCATCAAGTATAATGTTAATTACATTTCGTCAGTTCACACCTTGTACCACTCAACAACATGGTTGAGCGTCTCCAGATAGCGCTTGAAAGACCCCAACCTGGTCTTGACCCTGCCGCTGGTGTGAAGGACTTTCATGACCGAGGGAATGTACATGAGACTGACCAGACCAGCCAGCATGGACACGAAAAAGCTAAAAAGGTTGCGCTGGAAGTACTTGGATGCCTCCTCCATCAAGACCGCTTTCTCTTCTTCTTCATTGCCAGGCGTCTCTCCCGGATCGTGGCCAATCTCTTTACCCTTCGTCATGAGGAGATGAACACGTCTCTCGGCAGTATCGTCGTCGGTAACTTGGGTTTTCACAGCCATGATCTGAGAAGAAGCAGTAGACAGCGGGAAGTGACAACCTAGTCAATCTTGAACACGTCGATCTGTCCCCAGCTTGAGGAAGACCGGGGAGTGCTTACCTCAAATGTCTGGAGCACTGATGTCCTACACTGACCTGCGCTGAAACAAACGGTGTCTCTACTGCTGCTGCCACAGGTAAAGAAGCACGCGGAGTCTTCCAGTCTGGCAGCGAGTGGCTCTTATTGGTCGGACTCTTCCATGTGTAGAGCAAGAAGCGCTGTTACAGCTTCTGTCAAATCCGCTCATCCTCAAAGGGGGAAATGAGATGATTTGCACTGACTCCCGCTCAGCAATCACGATGAACTCGTACGTCTCGGCTTGTTCGAGACATTCAAGTGCCTCCAGCCAGGACCAGAGAGGTACGAAAGACGAGTTTCAGCTGAGTTCGAGGTCACAGAGATGTGACCTCACTGAGTTTGATGTGATCCACTTATTCCAATATCATCTGAGGCGGCAGAGGCTTTAGTATTGGCAGAGGAACTGGGTGCACTCAGGAGGGTGCCCACAAACAAAACGTTTCCTCCATAAGTAATCCCATTGAAAAGTAATTGTGTATCGTAATAATGTTAGCGACCTCATGAACAGCCCATTTCAACCACTCTCACCCCCTGAACAAGCCATATTTCAGTCCTGTTTGGCATGGCCCCCCTCCAGGTGGCCTCCTTTTGAGCACTCTAGCACCAAAATGGGCAGCCTCGACACTGACCTGTGCACTCAACATTGTGTTCCAGCATCACATCTACACGTTCCACATCAAGATTCCACCTCAACACGTTTCAGTACAGCGTAGGAGGTGACGTCGTGCTCGACGCAATTACTGGCGGCCAGGACTGTACAATTTACTCATATTCAATGGCATGGTCTGTATTGATCTCAACGCAGTTTGACCCCGTCAAGGCAGTGTTCATATCTTTCCTCCGCACTCTTCCCTATGTCCGGAATAAGAGGATGTTCCTCTGCTTCTTCCCGTTGCACAAGACGTTGAAAGGACCAATCACCATAAAGGTTTCGTGGTGTAAAACGCCACACAGGTTTGAGCTGCAGTTGCCTCGCTCCGTGCGAGACATCTTGGTCTCTACGGCCATGACGATCAGAAAAGTCCAGCGTGACAGAACAGAGCAGGCTTGCGAATGTCACAGTCGTGTCACACATAGTCTGACTGCTAAGAGGGCTCCTCTTCGCCATGGTGGGCTTCTTGCCCCTGTCCACATTTTGGGCCCTGATGTTTGCTGACATGACGAGTGGCCAGTGCATCTTCTACAGGGCGTAGAGGACGCTGAGCTCGAGGAAGAGGTCGAAGCTCCCTGAAGCAGCGGGAGGCAATAGCATCTATACAAGTACAGTTTACTGGTACCTCTTCGGATCTTCGTCCTCAATGGCGAGCATTGCTGTTGCACGTAGCGAAGTGCGCATCTACCTCTTCTTTACGAGGGTTATAGCAAAAAAACTTAAAACATCTAACGCACAAGCAGCAGCAGGACAAGTGACACCACAAGAAGAAATGTATCACCGTAACGTGGATGTAGGACCAGATGGTGTTGGACCTGATGGACCCGGTTGAGTTGTGCGGGCGTCAGGTCCACTGGTCCGGGAACGACAACATGCTGAGATACTTGATTGTCTTGTCGACCGCTCTAAGTCCGAAAGCATCGCAAAAACAAAGCTAAGGAACTAGAAATATGATAGAAACCAAAAGGAATTCTTCTCTAACATCCCTATGCAGGATGCACTCACGCGATGCAGTCGACTGGTAAAGTAAATAGAGAATATATATTAGGTCGACAGATCTTCATTTATCCTCAGGTAAAAAAAAAAACCAGACGCCGCCATTTAAAAAATTTTGACCCCTTTTTGACCATCTTGGCGAACATGCCCGCATGACTCACAAGGGCACCACGGCGAGGGCGCAGCGGAGGAACGTCACCAGTTCATCGACGGCGGCCCCTTATGGCTCCAAGGAGGCATTGCGACGGTCATCCAAGTAATCGGTCACCAGGTGGACAGCGCTAATCTGTCCGCGCCAGAGGTACCCGAGGCGTTGGCAAGCTTCCAGTATTCCTACATAGATGTAGAAGACCCCATTATTCATTGCAAGTCCGTTTTGTCATCAGGCCAAGACTTACCCGAAAATTCGGTGTGGAACGCCGATCAAGTGTGGAACGTCTTGATCACTTTCTCCGGGCATCTCGTCATGGGACCGCAGGAAATACTCGGGCGGCTGCTAGACGTGGGGGTACCACTGATGACGGAAGTATACAGTGTTCGGTACTTACGAAATGGAAGAAAGGTCTCATGTCGCACGAGGGAAAACCTGTCGCCGGGGTCCACTTCTTGTTGACGCAGCAGTCCGTACATACCACTGTTTTCACGGGCTCCTCCATGTCGAGGGCTCCTTCCAACACGACGACGGTCCTTTCGTCGGAAACGCCCTGGCAGTGGCCAGTCTTCATGATGAGCTTGAGATCCGGGAAGTTCTTAAGCCTGTACTTTGTGGCTCCATAGGCGCAAAAGGCGTCTTGTCTTCCGCTTCCTCCTGTACCACTGCCAGCTCGGGTCGGCTTCTCGCCGTGAGTGCCGGCGTGAAGGCCGTCCACGTCTTCAAAAGCTCTCTGACCTGCACAAAACGTTCACTTTCCCGGGGATCGAGACAGACCACCTTGACTTGGCACAGAACGTCACTGCCCATTTTGTACTTCCAAGGCTCTCCAGATCCCCCCCCCCAGCGTTCGCCGTCCAGGTTTCGTATGTCTGCTCATACCTATGACGCTCTTTGGCCAGATGTAGCAGACTTGCAGGTGGACTCTGCATGTCTTCGAGCTATTGACTCGACCCGACCTCATGTCCCTCAGCCGTTGACGCAAAACGACAGCTCCAATCCACCTCTAGAGCTCAGAAGTTGGAAAAGAATCCTATTGTACCACCGAATGCAGGTTGCGTGATTCCGGTAGGTAGATTGTTCCGTTCCGACTACCTGTGTATCACTTGACATTCACTGGGCAGCTGTAGTAGCAGCAGCCGGTGTTTTGAGAGATGAGTTGGCACTCGGGCACTGGTGGCTCCGGTCCGGAGACATAGGTCATTCCAACAGCAAGAGCTTCTTCTTCTGTGGCGTGTGAGGCACCAAAAAACCAGACGAGAAGCATGCAAACCCGGTGATGACACTACTCCCCCTCAAGCATGACGACCGGCTGTCTCATCGAGGTCGTTGCCGGCGGCTCTGCGATCGGGTCGCCGGATATGCGCGCCTCATCTTGTCGGACCGCAACTCGCGCAACCTACTGGGCTTCCTCGTGCTTAACCTGACGTTTGCATTTGTCGAGTTGGCCTATGGAGTCTGGACCAACTCACTTGGACTCATCTCCGACTCCTTTCACATGTTCTTCGACTGCACTGGACTTCTCGCTGGCCTCTCAGCCTCTGTCATCACCAAGTGGAGGGCAAACGAAAAGTTCAGCTATGGATACGTCAGGGCGGAGGTCCTCGCAGGGTTCATCAACGGACTCTTCCTCCTCTTCATAAGCTTCTTCATCTTCTCTGAGGCTGTCGAGAGGCTAGTGGAGCCTCCAGAGGTCAAGCATGAGCGACTTATGGTTGTCAGCATCCTCGGATTCTTAGTCAATCTTGTAAGTAAACTGCTGCCAAGTTCAGCCATTGCTGAGTCAGTCGACCTTTATCAAATCTGCGGTGCTTCTCAGGCTGAGGAGGTTGCATGACAATGAGTTTGCTGTCACTTTGTCCAGGAGAGTCTCTTGATTTTGGCATATTTTCTGACAAATGAGATACAGGGTGGACCAAAAATCTGCGACCTTCGTCGTTAAGTGTTTCAATGAGATAAGACTGCCTGCGTCTCTTTGATCCTGCTGGAAAATGACTGCACAGCTACTTCTCCTTCAAACGTCTAATTTAGTGTAGGAGAAATGTTTTTCCAGAGTTTGTGTCCTATCATCGACGTGAAAGTCACTTTTGTTCCTTGCAGGTCGGGATATTTATCTTCCAACATGGTGGCGGCGGCCACGGCCACAGCCACGGCCACGGCCACAGCCACGGCCACGGCCACAGCCACTCCCACAATGACGAGGCAAATCATCACGGCCATTCGCATGGCCACTCCCACCATCATGGCCACAGCCACGGAGGAGGAGACTCGCAGATCATGAAAGGGGTAAGTCATCAACACTATTCATTCTTTCCCTTGGGAAAAAGAAATAATCTTCCGGCATCATTGCCTCCAGGTCTTCTTGCACATCTTGGCGGATACCTTGGGCAGCGTGGGAGTGATAGTCTCCGCAGTGCTGATGCATCTGTTTGGCTGGATGGTCGCTGATCCCATCTGCTCAATCTTCATCGCGGTGCTCATTGCTTTGAGTGTTGGGAGCCTCGTCTCTGAGTCTGCTGCCATCCTCATGCAGAGACAACCCAAGGAGCTGGATGAGAAGCTGCCAGAAGCTTATCACAAGGTAAAAAAAGGTCACCCAAGGGCTCACCTACTTTGCACCTGGGCGAGTCCACGGGGTTTCCTAAGTCCATCAAGATGCTCTGTTAAGGGGAAAGTTAGGAGTAGAAGGAAAATTACTATTTTACTGATGTGTCCATAGTTTCTATGTGTGTCAGACACACCGTGTATCTCCATTGACACTGACCATGACTACAACACCCTCAGAATCGTGCACACACCCTTTTTTCATATGTTTTGGGTTGGAGATGCCCAAAGGAATGGGTTAATCACACTTTAGGTGCCAAATAAGTTTGCTGGAGGCATAAATGAGGCCTTGCAGGCAAGGCAACGTCTTTGATTTTGAGGCAAGATATTTTTGGTCCTATTAAATTGGATTTCTTAAAAGTCCGTCTAGTTGCATGTACTGAAATTTTCCTTGTCTTTTTGCATGAGCTTCCAATAACCTTTTTGCTCTAATAGGCCTTCATGTCCGAACTGGCCCTTTAGGTTGCCGGTTCCCGGCCTTGACTCTTGGACTCGTACACAAGTTTGATATTTGTTCCAGGTCTTGAATCTGGAGGGCGTCCAGGGAGTTCAAGAAACTCACTTCTGGACCCTGTGCTCCAACCACTACGTCGGTGGGCTGAAGTTGGAGGTCTCAGCAAGCGCGGACCAGAAGTATGTGGTGAGCCACACGCAGATGATCTTCAGGTCGATTGGAGTCAACGAGCTGTTCGTCCAACTCGACTACGAGCACAGCAAGAACACATACCAGAACCTCCAGAACTTTTACAGCTGAAGCACTAATTATATACGTACGTAGGTGCATGTGTACATGTAGCATGATGGAGTACAAGGATAGTGTGATAATGATCACGTTACAAGCTTTTCAATGTTTATTACAAAGATGTGTACCCTCATTGCCGGTCTTTTTTCTTATACGTAAGGTCTGTGACAATGACATAACCATCCAGTTGTCGAGCTGCTAACACCAGTCAAAGAATGTCAATTTAACTGGGTCACGTGCCAAAATGTGTACTTTTTTGTTTTCCAGGTTGACAGCATCAGGACTGTCAGCGACGGCAGAGTAACCTTGCGTGTCCACGGCCAGTATGCAAAGAAGCTTCCTGGGTACAGAGCGTTGGCGAACTCGAACAGACTCTAACACCCGCAGTCTGATAGTTGATGCCTCTGCAGATGATGATGGGGTCAGTCTCGCCTGACACAGAGCACCTCCACCCAGGTTAAAGAGAACAATGAGTCTGTTCAAGGCACTGAAGAAATGAACCTATCTAGACTGGAGGATGAACATTTTGCCGATGTTGCCCTTGCTGCAGATGATATTTCCGGGAGGGTCCGCGTCTCAATGGATGAGGAGGCGCTGCTGTTAATGGTAGAACTAGCGACACCTTCGGGGCATTGTGAGTGCCTTTAAAAATGCTCGTGATTTACTTTCACAACTGAAGCAGCTGACCTATTGTGTGTGCAGTTGATCATGTCATGTACTTTCTGGGCCTGAACTCCATGCGTTGTATGCGCAATGTGGCCAACCACTCCAACGCAATCAAACAAAGTTTACATTCTACCTGACGTAAGTGCCAGCAAAGCTGGTTCGTGTGCTTGGCTTAAAAGGCTTGGAGTCCTAGTGGTAGTCCATAGTCTCACCTGGGGAGCATTGTACATAGACAAGACAGACACGTTCTGTCCTTTGTTATATTGTAGTCCCGGTAGCCGACATCATTCACCATAAGTTCCTTGAGGATACCGGGCCTGCAGGTCTCGATCAGTGTGCTGTAGTGAATGTGCATGGTGATGTTGGTTGTGATATTGATAGGCTGTAACTCGCACACCTTAGACTTATTGAAGCCCTTCTCCTGCTCCCATGTGTTGTTCATCCACAGCTTGGCCTTCTTTTGAACATCGGCCTCTACCTTGCACATGTATGTAGTCAGCAGCTGTGTCCACCTGGTGCGCGAAGATGCCCTTGCATGAGCTGCTCGTGATGTTGCAAATGTCACCAGTCAGGGTAGCAAACATGAACACTTCCTGCGGGACGATACTTTCAATGAGACAGCGACTGATCAAATTTTATCCCTACATGCCAATGGATCGTGTGTGGTGAGTGCATGAGCACAGGGTGATCCAAGAAGGGTCAAATAAGTTTTTGTTGGCGGATGGGGGGAGCAGATCTGTAAAGCTGAATATTGGACGACTTGTTCCCCAATCACGTGTTCATGATCACTATGCCACAACTATACCAATTCCATCATGAAAAAAGCAAGTCACTTCATAGACAGAACAGTGGCAAAAAACATCGGCACCCTTGATGCCATCAGAAATGTGACCAAAGAGGTTCACGGCCACCATCAGCTTGCACAGCATGCTTCACGGAAGCACGTAAAAAAGCAAGCACGGAAGCACATTGCTCTCCGTGCAGCCTCTCGAGGGGGGCCACTTGCTCGCCCAGGGGGAGTCCCCCCCGAGGAGTATGAAATGGGAGGCCAAGGGGAGGGGGGACTCAGCTCACTTCACCAAGTTTCATTCCCTCAAAAAGCTTTCAAGCCTCATCGAAGCTGGCTGCTTTTTGGGCGTTCTCTCTCGGTTTAACAATATTGTTATCCCTGAAAGTATCATTAAATTGAGAATGTCATCATATCTGTTGAAATTAATTTATAGACCATCTATTACGTCGCCGTCGTCGATCTCAATGTGCTGACCTCGAGGAGTCTGATCCCTGAACCGCCTCGGGAAGTCCGAGAGCTAATCAGATTCGAAAGTGCTGTCCGAAACCAATGACGGGGTGACGTGCCTCATCCTCAACACTATCCCTCCACGTCCGCCGACTATAAGAGGAACAACGGCACTGGCGAGTATCGCTGCTGCTACGGACTGGGTTCTGCTGGCATCACAACCCTGTTCACTAGCTTGCTTCTCTGTTGGCTCGCTTAGCTGAGGGTCCTCCTGCTGGCATTTGTCTTCTAGACGTGTCTTTGCCCCATCAAATAGGTGATCGGCCCCTTCTTAATCTTGACTCAGTGAAGAGCAATGACGGCATGAGTCTTGCGCAGACAGAAGAGCTGCAATTCACGGTGGCGTCACTGAGCATCAAGAGAGTCATTCATGTCTACGACGAAATGACTGTGTCATCGAACAGAACATTCGTCGACCAGGAGTACTTACAGTATGTCAACAAAGAAGTAACAGAATTGAGCTTGTCAGTGTTTAAAAGTTAATTTTCTCTTGGCCATGGTTCTCCATCGAAGAAGCCTTTGGACACGATAAATTTGACACATTGCAACAGCTCCGATCTCTCCTCCTTGATCTCCTTCTCCAGTAGCCTCTCCAGCAGCGTCGGCCGGCGCCTGGGCAGCCTGATCATCCGGAACTTTGTCTGATCACTATGGATAATCTCCATGTAGGGAGAAGAAGAAGAAGAAGCAGGCTTTCTTTTCGGCAGACTTTGCTTAGGAGGCTGAAACTTTTGTTCTCCTTCAACGTTCTTTCTACTGACATCCTCGTCTGTGACGTGAAAGATTTGGTCTTTGGTCAACTTCAAGGTGGGCATCTCCTCTGGACCCTCTTCTTCATCATCCCCATGCTCAGCAGTGACCTCAGGCTTCATGACGCTTTCTTCCTGAGGCTCTTCCGGCAATGATCTGGACTGTGGATCACCGAGGCTTTCACTGGCAGCTGGAGAACCAGTTATATCCATCTGATTTTCTTCCTCGTCAGAAATTTCTCCTTCCTCACTGCTTTCTTTGTCCTCATTGGTCCTCAGTCGGCTCAATCCCCCGAACTTGGGTACTCCCCAGCACCAACCCTCTGGTTCAGACTCGTCTGAGAAGACCTCAACACGGTCTTTGTTCCTCTTAGTGACCGTTTCTCCAAGAGCCAGTTTTTCAGACAACCTCTGCCTTTTCCTCAGTCTGGTCTTCTTGGTCTTGGAGGAGTTGGAGGTAGTATGAGGGAGGCTCTTTTCTTGCGCTGCCTGAAACTTTTCCTTGTCTCGAAGCTCCTCCAAATAACGCTGTTGTCGCTCCTCCACCTGCAGTTGCTTTTCTTTCTTCTTGAGCTGACCCTTCTCAATGATGGCCAGAGTTGGGTAGTTTCTACGAAGCAAAAATCGTATTTCTGTGCAAAAAGAGGTCTCAATATCATAATCGTGACCATGCCTCACTTGACTCGCTCGCTCCTCCACTTTTCAACGTCCTCCTTGCTGTAGCTGTTGGTCATGCGACTGTAGAGGCCGCTGGCATGAAGGAGCAGAACGTGGCTCTCCAGTTGCTGCCAGCAATGAAGTTTGGCTTTAAAAACAGATCAAGTACGAGTAAAATTGACCAACCTCTTTACTGGCAGTGAAGTTGCATCCTTCCAACCCGCAAACTTCGTGCTCTTCCTCATGCTTGATCAGGTCTGACTCCTTTTCAAAGGTCTCCTCACACATGTCGCAGTAGTGCAAAGTCCGCGAGGCTTCCAAGGCCAACAAAGGCAGCCAAAAACCTTCCTGCGAGATTGGCATTGACAAAGAAATGAACAACAGTCTTGTCGATTCACCCTCACCTGCTCTGGGTTGTTCCTGAAGTAAGCCCTCATGAGCTCGGACTCCAAGTGATGCACCTCAGCCCGCTTGAGACGAAACTTCTCGTAGTCGGCGACATCATGTGAACGTTGAGCGGCTGCCTGAAGGGACTCTCGGAGCACCATCTGGGTCTGCAGGTGAAAGTTCATCCAGGGCTTGGTTGGAGAAGCAGGAGGTGGCAACTGAAAGACATGTAATGTAAAGCTGTGCTCGACTGGGTCATTCTTGCACAACACAACTGTGCATTCCTCATTGCATAAAGCTCACCCTGTCTTCGCCGTGTTGGTGCATGGGCCACCGGCCTCTGCCTCCTCTGGGAAAGCCGACGTGATGATGACCACGACCACGTCGAGTTCGGCCACCATGGTTTCCTCGGGTAAAACCTCTTCCGCGGCCTTGTCCTCGGCCACGTTGTGGACTTTCCTGTTGCCGTCGTTGTTCATGCTGCTGTCGGCGCAACTGAGCATGACGCTCCTGACGCCACATGGCGAGGTCAACACCTTCAGGTTCTTAATGCGACCTCGTCATGACCAACTCGTGGGAGTCCATGATTTACGCCAATGGTTCGAGTGGGGTGTGTTGTTGTCCATGATCACGTCCCGCTGGTCAGGGTTGCCATTTGCAAGCTGCGCTGATGCAAGGTGAAGCTCGGCTCCTTCGTCTACAGCTCTGGTACGGCTGAGGCGGCCCAACTGGCGGTGGCGGCGACGGCGGCTACATTGTACACGGAGAGGTAGGTCGGGGTTGCTATCAAGGAGCAGACGTGCGGTGAGCGTGTGACGCGACTTCTCGACCCTGCTCGCTGAATTGAGCTCGGAGTTGGCGACCCTGCCGGACTATCTGAGCAGCTGGAGAGGTTCAGAGTGTGCAGTCCCCAGGACGATAAACACAAGTCTGGGAGCTTGGCAAAGAGGGAAGCGAAGGGGTTGTCAATCTTGCACTTCATTGTCTCCGTCAGGTTCGACCGGTCGTTCAAGACCCTCGCTAAGGACAAGGTAACCGGCTCACACACGGTGCCCTTGCCCTCCCTCCGGTCTCTGGTATCTCTGTCCGCTAACCTGAATTGTTTTGTGCTTGCAGTCGGTAAGACGCAAAAGAGAGCGAGCGTCGCGGTCTTTGCCGCTTTGTGTGAGCGTGGACGTCTTCGCCATGTCGCCTTCCCCTACCCCAGTCAGCGACCGCGAGGCGGCCGTCGAGGCCAGGATCGCGCGCATCCGGGCCAGAAACGAGGAGCTTTTGCGCAGACACCAAGAGGTGGAGGAGGACAGGAGGTCGGCTGAGAGCAGAGATTCCGCCATGAAGAAGCAGGTGAGGAGAAACCTCCCTATACATTGTTTGACAAAATGATGGTTGATCTCTTTCCAGGACTTGTCTGACTGGTCTGAAGAAGGCGCCTTTCAAAATCCGTTCGGCTCGAGGGGTCGCGGCCGGATGCGCTCGGACAAGCACCACCATGGAGGCGCCGGGACAAGACACTCGATTGCGGGAAGGCCGGCCAGACAGCGACTAGGCGAAAGATTGCATGGTGGAGAACCTGATCATAAGCAACAACAGCGAAGCCCGCAGGAGAGTGACATGCCACCGCCAGACCCAAACTACAGGTACAGTCTGGCCAACAACTTAGTGCTGATCCTCAGCAAGCGCTCTAAATACATGCACTCGATGTATCAGATGACAGCAAGCCGGGTTTCCACGAGGCTGAGCCTCATGAGTCATGAGCACAAATCACAAACTGACGCTAAGAACAAAGCACAGTGATAAAAACCGTTGTTCCTTCGCAGTTTTTTGGCCGATCGTCTTCGTGACGTTAGCATCGACCACGACTTCGAGCCTCCTGGCCGCGGACGCCGCCGTGGTGGAACTAGGGAAAGGTCGAAGGACTTCGTGACCAAAAGAGTGAGTAGGGAGTGGCAGAGATCATTGTGATTGTTTCAAGTATCTTCAAGAGTCGTCCTGATTCTCTTGTTACTCTCGTCCAGGATGTCAGGGCGAGCGAAGAAGTGAACGGGAGGAATGGCTTCCCCACCGGACCCAGTGGTGTCGATAAGTACGTTAGCGTTTGGGTAGAACGGGTTCAGGTCCTATATTTCCGATTGTTTCTCAAAAAAAAAAGTGATTCCTGGCGGCGTTCCGAGAGACCGGCCAACTCTAGGCCCCAGGAGGACTTCAGTGTCCGGTCGTCGAGGGGAGCGCACCACAGGACCCTTGGTAAGCCTTGACTCATCTTCATTTTCCTCTTTGTTGTCCATGTATGAACATCGCAGGAGAACCTCGGAGGGTCAAGGCAGGAAGGGACAAACTGGTAGCTGCTCCCAAAGTCGAGGAAAAGGTCGAAGACAAGGGGGACGTGGACGTTTCGGACTCACAGCAAAAGCAGCCCTCGCCCGAGCCAGTCGCTGCAGCTGCCGATGTTGCGTCCAGTGAGTCTCATGCTAAAGAGGGCCTTCAGGGGACGATAAATGAGATGGACTGTCAAGCGCAGCAGGAGTCAGAACCTGAACAGCGGCCACCTGCTGTCAGTGCTCAGCCGCAAGAATCTCCCCCTCATATCTACGACTGGAAAAATTCCCCCTCTATAGCAGACTGGTCGGAGGAAGTTCTCAAAGAACTTCCAGACAGTCCTGAACAAGTGTCTCAAGGTATGTAAAGGCAACAGCAGATTACGTGAAATGTGCCGTCTACAGATAATGCTGTACAGGTGTGAATTGGGATACCTACCCTGCTGCTGCGGCCCCCGCTACCATGCCCCAGAACTACGTTCCCATGGCCGCCGCCGCGGCCGCCTACAACGTGTCCTACTATCCAACAGCTGATACCTTGGTGTCTCCGGGACCCGCTGCTCACTATCTGCCTCACCAAACTAACGGCGGGGTAGGAGGAGGCGGAGGGGGAGGCGGCGTGGCACTAACTCAGATCTCTCAGAGCCCTCACTGCTTGCCTATTATGTCCTGCCAGCCACTGATGGGACTGGCTCAGCATCAGCAACACCAGATGTATTCTCAGTCCCGGCAGATGCCGTCAACACCCCCGGCGCCATCATACTCATCTCGAAGGCCGTACTTCAATAGCAACCATAGTGTTACGGACTTGGTCATTGGCAGAGGTAGAGGCCGCGGTGCCAGCGGTGGTTGGTGGCAAAACAGGGAGGCTCAAAGAGAGGTCACCCGGATACCGTCAAGGTTTCAGAAGCACAGGTATGTCAAGGCTTACTCTTTACTATACAGTTGTTCCGATGAAGCAGCACACATGCATGTACTGTCATCCTCCAGACTTCCGTCACAGCAGATTGCCAAGGCCAAAAGCAAGGTCCGCTTCTCGTTGCCGTCCCATTTACCTTGTGCGTCCTCGTCAGACCGACCAGCCGACTGCCACAGGCTCACCATGCTTGCCAGCCGTGACTTTTTGAGCGGTTTGAACGCGCAGAAGCTCTCAGAGAAACTTTCTACTCCGGTGCGTCGCATTGATGTGTCGGACCTGGCGGAACTGCACTCTACGCACGCCACCGGAGCTATCGACCCGGCCTCTGATCGTTACATTGTTATTCACGCCGGGTCTACCGACGCCGGGGCCATTGCTTCCACAACCGGCAGTGGCGACGCAGAAAAGTGCTCCGACGCGGACGCAACCGCTGACGCCCTTTGCGACCTTGTGGAGGAACTGCTCAGACGAGTGCCCTACCTCACAATCATCATGTCCACTCTGCCTCCGCGATTTGACACCTCCTCCTGCGAAGCCACTGGCATGAGCCTTCCAAACAGCGTTCGTCGTGTGATGAACGTCCAGGTCTCCACTCGCCTCTACGACCGCGACGGCGTCGTCATGATCAACAACGACGAGGTGCTGGAGTGGTACGAAGAGGAGGAAAAGAGAGACAAGCTGTTTCATCCTGACGGTGTCACACTCACCAAGGAGGGGGAGGAGGTGCTCGAGAGGCTCTGGGTGGAAAGACTCAGGCACATCGTCACACCTGTCGCATTATCGTCTACAACTTCAGGTACAGTTGCTGCCTGGACGATATGATGTACTACAACGTAGATGGAGAAGTACAACTTGCGTTCTTTCAGTGAGTGCGACGGCGGCCAAGGTCCACGAGCCCACGAAGGAGAAGGAGGTCTGACACGTCATGAAGCAATTGGAGGAAGTCCAGTCGTAACAATGAGTTCTTTTTCTTGCAGGACAACGCTGAAGAGATCAAGGAAAAAGAGAACGAAGAGAGAATGGAGAAGGATCTCAAGTGACTCAAGACGTCCCATTTGCACCTCAGTAGTGGCAGCAGTTAGATCACTCATTACTTATTTTACATACTTTGATCACATTTTACCTAATTGATCCTCAAGTACTTCTGATCACGTTAGATCACTACTTGGTAATTGGAGACCAGAATAAAGTTACACCGCATTAGAACCCTATCGGGATGGCTCTCTCAACCTCGACTTCCTCGACGTGTCTGTAGCCGAGCTCAGCAACGTGTGATATTTCCATCAGCAAAGCTACGTCGTGTCCATGTCCCCTATGCCTTCGCCAAGACTCCCGTCTGGAGCCCGCACCTCACGGGGTCGTGGCAGAAGAGTCACACGTAGATGCATGTGCTTGCATACAGTCCCGACTTAACAGTAGGAAAGAACAGAAAAGAGTTATCAGTGTAGTCGGTGCACCACAGCCGTGATGTCGTCTGGCTGCTCGGGAGCATGAGACGGGGGAGGGCGAGGACGCGTGCGCGTCCTCGGTGGCAACGCTTCCGTGACGTCACCCTGCGGGAGGCGGACAAGCCCAGGGAGGGCGCGCGGAGGAAACCCATTTGTCGACCCTCCTCTCTTTGTCCCCCCTCCTTTCCTGCCTCTCCACGGTAGAACCCCGTGCAGGCGGGCGACGAGGACGAATCCAAACATCCACGACGCCTGCTAAAAAAGAAAGGATGGCCGTCCTGCCCGGCTTCGACGTGGCCAGGGCCTAAAAGGTGGGCTGCAGCGGCCGGCCGGCCGGCCGGCAGCCCGGCGGGCGGGCGGGCGGGCGGGCGGACGGGCGAGCGAGCGAGCGACGACGATGACGACGACGACGGCGGTGGCGGCGGCGACGACGACGACGCACGCAACGCCAGCGAGGAGGTGAGTGTTTTCCGATTATTATTTTGCTGATAAAATTTAAGGCTAAGTCAGTGACGGAGCCCCGTCGACTGCGAGAGTGAGGGCAGTCACGCCCAGAGCACCCGGCGCGGGGATCCCTTTGGGTCGGGGTCCTCGGAGATCGTCGTAGACGACGTCGCGATCCCCGACCGCTGTCGGCCGGCGGCGGCGCCGCCGCCGGCATCCTTAAATGAGAACGTCTCGGTTTTCTTTTCGCCTCCCTTGGAAAAAAAACTGATCCCCGACAAGCACAAGATGGCCGTGTTGTCTCTCCTGCTCCGGACCACCGTTGACTTGGCGGACTCCTCGGGAGGCCGACGGCCTTCACTCACACCAGGCCGCCCTGTAGTAGGCGGAGGTGCGCCTGCCAAGTCGGCCCTAGCCTCGACCAGATCCGGGCGTTTCCCCAGGAGGAGAACGCACGGGTTCGGGAGAAATTTGGACACAAGTGCCAGTGCCAGGAAGGTTGACTTGTTCGAAACGTTGCCGTCGTTGGCGCGGCCAAAGACGGTCTTGCCTCATGTCCATCCGTCTCGGGACTTGTGAGAGACCCCCGGGGACAGATCGATCGGCCCGCTTCGGCCGTGGCGGGGGCCGCCGCGGGCGGGCAAGCCGCGAGTTATCATGTACGTAGTAGTTGTAGTAGTAGTGGGCACAGACGAACGCACGGTGCACCCCAAGGCAGGCTTTCCCCCTCCTCGGAGGAGTCGGAGGCGGAGGCAGTCTCTCGTTTCCTCTTCTCCATCCAATGGGGCAGGCTTTTGGCTTCGCGGACGCCACTGGTCGGCCAATGAGCAAGTGTGGCTGGCGCTCGCGTACTACTAAGTGCCGTACAGCTATTACGACAAAGTTGCCTCGCGCCGTTAACCTCCTCTTCGCTCGCTCCTCGTCTGTCTGTAGGAGTAGTACTAGACGAGCAGAATTAGCCGCGCGCCGTCTTCCTCCTGCTTCTCCGCGTCCTCCAGGAAGAGCGCGTTTTCTGGTTTGGCGTGCGCGTCCACGCGCGCCAACGCGGGCGAGCTAGAGAAGGTCGTCAAGTGCGTATGTAGAACCTGAGCCGTAGGGCAAGTTCGTATCCACTACGATATCCTCGGGCTTGGCTTCTGCACGTACGATCCCACGCAAATCTTGTGTGGTCACACATTCATCGATCTCGATGTTGCGAGCAATTGACAGAACGATAGACAGCATGTGAAAGTAACGCGAACTTTCAGGAAAGGTCACGGAACACGACTCACGGGCGCAGCTCGAGAGGTTCTTGTCCGTCACTTCCACCGGGGTTGGGACAGGGCTGTGTTTCTCTGGGCCGCAATGCCAGGAATGACGGAAACGTCTTCCTGGACTTGAGCGGACACGACAGGTGGGAGAGCTGGCCGATGAGGATCACTGACCGAGGCTCTCCACGGTCGTTCTCCAGCTGCACCACCTGTCTGCGTCCAGTCAACTCTTCCAGGTTCAGGGTTTTTCTTCCCAGGAGGTGAAAATGCTTTCTAGCTCGGAGCAGGTTCTTGATGCACGGAAGAGCCACACCTTCTCTGTTTTCGATGTCAAACTCTTTGGGCAGGACTTCTCCAGGGCTGTCAGCATCCAAGAGTACCAAGTCCACCTTGTCTGTTGTGACGTCGCGTATGGGAAACAGAAACGCCTCCGCTAACTCGGTGATGGTGTCGACTCCCTCTGGAGGAGACGTGGCAGACGCAGGTCCTCCTGCAGCAGAAATTGCTAGGAAGGGTCGTACCGAGTCTGCGGATCGAATTTCCATCACAGTCACTGATAATACAGCTCTGCTGAGAAAAGTTGTCGAACAGATCTGACAATCTGAGCTGGATCTGCCCTCATCCTGGAAACGCAAGTACTGCAGCAGTGCGTGTACTTCTCCTCCAGACTTGTTGCCCAGAGTCATCGCAACCTTGATGATGCCCTTTTCTTCCACCAGCTTCATAGGGATCTTCGTCGGCTCCACGGGTATCCCGGACAGACTGAAGCACCGTGAACAGTTATGACTAATCGCTTCTACGCTTATGAGCTCTTCGGACAGGTCACTTTCTGTGACGGGAAACTCAATGACATAGTCGACATATCTCTTTTCATTGCTCCTGCTCACTTCGTTTTCTGAGGTCAAGCTGACGATGGTGTAGGGTCGGTTCTCCTTCATCGAAATGCTCAAGTAAGGCGTGCATGACGTGTCCAGGCCTTTGCTGCTGAGAATCTTCATGCTGATCAAACCTTTCGGCACGAACGGCGTTGTTGGCTGGATGACAGGAAGTGCACTGGCGAAAACCGTGTACTGGCGGGGGTAGACGAAGAACCCCAGGACATAGCTGTGAATCACTTTGACAGTCGCCTTAAGGAACGCGACGTTCAGAAATCCCAACAGTCCAGAAGCTTCATAGTCTATGGCAGGAAGCGCCAATAGCGATATCTTGATGTCACTAGCAACATTCTGTTGGCCACGGGCACGAGTCAGGGTAACCCTGACGGGACCGCTGAAGTGGAGTCGGCGCATCCCGAAGCAAAAGTAGTTTCTGCCGACGATGTTGGTGTTCAGCCTGAAATGGATTCCGAGGTCGATGAACAGCTCGTCTGTTCCATCTGGGCGTTCATGGGTAAAGCATTTAATTCCTGATATCCAAGGTGAATCGTTTCCAACATCCAGGTCGAGGATATGAAGGCCTGAGCCTCGCCGTTCCAACCACTCATTTATGGCTATTGTAGCTTCTCGGGCAAAGAATTCTCTCAGGCAATCGCCCCAGATGAGATTGATGATGCTGTTCAGCCATCCTACGGTTTCCATGTCGGCAGCAGCAGCTATCGCCGGATCAGGGGGCACAGATGAGCCTCCCAAAGCCACATGATGAAGGGCGGTGGCGACCTCGTCAAACTCCCAGAGGAGCCATCCAAGAAAGAGAAAACCGCAACCAAGTCCCAGTTGCGAGAGAAGAATGACTGAGATGACGACAGGAGGGCCAGATCCTATTGAACGGCGTACTTGATTAACGTACCGTCGCTGGAAGAGTAAATGCAGCCACGGTCCAGCAATCCCGGAAGGGGTGGTGCTCTCTGTTCCCGTGGAACCCGTGCTGTTCAAGTTGGAGAGGTCTTTGCTCGTGCCGTATTCCCTTGGGCGAATGCTGACTGTCTCTTGAATGCGCCTGGTCACGTTCCATACCCAGCATTTGGCTCGGGTGACGCAGTCTTGTTCGCTCCTCGCCGAGTAGAATTTTACACTTTTCTTGTCGCCTCCGCTCTCTGGAGAAGTCACGCCTGGTTCTGAAAGTATCCTGATGGAGGCGTCGCTTGCATGACTTTCGGCTCCCGTCGTCGACTCAGCCATTGTGTCCACCCCCACTGGACTCTTGGCAACTACAATGGAAGAGAGAGAGAACAAAGGTTGAGCACATCGACAATATAGTAGACAGAATGACGGTGAAACCAACTGACCTCGTCGACACTAAGAGGACGAACAGAGCCATGAACAAACGAGCTGAAGCCCGGGGATTTTTGTTTTAAAGCCCGTATTTTAGGTCGTGCGCCTTTTCCCAATATTCACTGATCTCTTCGTACCGCTGGAGACTCCTAAGGACGGTCTAAGGAAGCTGCAGCTACTTTGCTGAACGTCACCCCTTTGTTTATGTGTTGCAGAATAAACGCTGAGTGTACGTCAAAAACATGGGAAATTGTAAAAGCGTCGTTGTCAGACAAGATTGAGCGATATCCCTAATGGATCGAGATCGCGATATTCGATATATCGAGACCAAATGTCGCGATATTCGATACGATATTTCGTACTTTATCACACGTTTTGGTCCAGGTGCACCGTGGCAGACACTTTTTCTGCCTCGAAGGATGTCCTGGTGGGCACAACCACGTTGCAGTGGCACACGACGTTGCCACTGCAACTGAGCCATCTTTCGGAGGTGGCACTTGATACTGGGATGGCCAGACCCATGGCCATCCCACGGCCCATGAGCCGGCAAAACGAATCGTGCCCGATACCGCGATACATTTTTGGGTATCGCGATATTCGATATTTTGGAAGTATCGCGATGTTCGATGTCGATACGATTTTTCGCACAATCTTATTGTGCGACCCTAATGACAGGTACAAGTTGGGAATAAGCTAGCAGGATGATGTACTCAGCCTAACACATGTTTAAATACCTTTATTTGACTGACATTTTCTGCTCTTTCCATTCAGGCGGAGGTCCAGCAGAATCGAATACGTGTTTCCATCAATCACTCAGCACAATTCTCTTGGCATGATCGACCAAGGGACATGGACGATGCGTTCGCAAATCTAGAGGATATTAGTCATGAACAGACTCTTGAGGAGACACTCGAGTCGATTTTCGAGTCCTCGACAACGTTTCCAGAGGTAAGTAACTGAGTGTCCGCCATTGTTGTAGTTCACCCATGTAACCTTAGTACTGTTTCATGGCCCAGTGAAGCCGGACCCTCTCCAGCAAATTCAAATGTGACTTGCTTAAAATTTGTGAAATAGTCAACAGTCAGGCCAAAGAAATTTCCTGCCCAGTCAGGTAGATTTCCTCAGCCACCGATGGTGAGTAGTGATCATTTGGAATGGTCATTGCTGTTCTGGTGTGATCCAATAGTTCAGATAGCTTAGTTGACTTTCCAAGCATTTCTGACAACTGTTGCCAATTCACCCACACACACACACACACCAAAGTTCAACAGAGAAAGAACTGTCTCCTTTGAGTGTGAGGTGACGTTGTCGTAAGAAGTCTGGAGCTCTTTGAGGGCGATCTATCAACTCCCCTTTGCCTGTAGCATGCCCTGAATTGGTGGCTCGTGCCCAAGTGACAACCTTTGCTGCGGTTTCACTCTTCGAGTTGCAAACTTAAGATTTTTGCAAACAGTCGGCAGTGAAGGGCAGGTAAAGTTTGCGTCGAGCGCGTACAATTATGAGCTGCTCCCCGCCCCTGATCAAACAGGGCGCCGGCGTGACTGACAAGCAAAAAAGTGAATGCAAAAAGAGGTGCGTTAGCTGCAGAAGAAACATTTGCAGCAGCAGCGAAACTTTTTATCTCACTCTGCTGCGGTCATTGCTCAACGCCACTGTCCTGTCCTCACGCATGGTGGTATGTGCTTCTTGTGTACGGATCTTGGTGACTTCCACAAGGTAATCTTGACTTTTCCGTACAGCTCGATCCTCCTTTCGCCGATGATCCGAGTGAGCGAGGCTTCGGCGGGGGCAGCGCCGCTGCCAGTCGCGTTCAGCATGACGTCCTCTTGGGCGGCACCAGCGACAGCGGCGGCGTCGCAAGCAATGAGGCAGCCACCTTTAGCGGCATGCAGCCCACCATCCTGGAGCCGCAGCCGCAACCGCAGACGCAGCCGCAGCCCCAGCCCCCATCTTCCAAACCGGTATCGCCAGCGGCCACGGCAGCTTCGGCCATCGGGACGGCATCGGTGGCGACCGTCCCAGTCACCCTTCCCACGGCCAGAAAGAGTAAAGCGCCTCCACCTGCGCCAGTGACGGTGTCGTCTTTGTCGGCAGTAACGTTGCCGCGGACTGCCGCTGTTGCTACGACCCAGCAGGTGCAACAGTCGCCGCAAAACATCATCTTAAATGCTCAACAAATGTTATCAAGTCAGCCGACCATGCTGCAGACGACATCGTCGGCAGCTCCCACGACACAAATGTTGCAGATCCAACTGCAGCCGGTGTCTTCGCGGGCGCAGATTTTACCTCCGCCGGTGGCCAAAGCCGCTGTAGCGCCCGTATCCAAGCAGCCGCAGTTGCTGCCTAAGCCGCTAACCGTGATTTCATCACCTTCCGTCGCTACACCACCCAAAGCTCCAGCCGCCCCGACTGCCGCACCTCAGATAATCCTGAACCAGGCAAATGTGGCGAGCGGTCCACTCCTCATCAACAGCTTAGGTCAGGTCGTCGGATCTGCCACGGCAGCCACTGCAGGCGGACACTCCGCCAGTCCAATCCTTATCCAGCAGCCGTCGGGCAATCCTTTGATCGTGCTGCGCTCGCCCCAGCAGAGCTTGCCCATCGTGACCTCTCAAGCCGGCGCTCCCAGTGGAGGAACGTCAAATGGTCAGCAACAACAACCAACGACGCAGTTCGTGCTGCAGCAGCCCACCAACGTGATCACCGCCCAGCCTCAAGTGAAGATTATTACGCCACAAGGGAGGATGCAGATGCAGCAGATCCAGACTCCTACCGGTCCTAAGTTGATAGCCGTTCCCGTGGGCCAGACCCTTGGGACTGCATCGTTTCAGACAGCCGCTGCCACCACCGCATTTCACCCATCAACGTCTCTCTTCGCGGCCGCTACCTCCTCCACGACTACGTCCTCGCCGGTCTTCTCAGTCACAAACTCCACAGTGATCTCAAGTATCTCTCAGCCTGCTCCGGCTACCATTACCCAGCAGCAGCAGCAGCAGCACCAGTCCTTGACAACCACCGCCTTGTCGATAGATAACGCTGCAGCCAAGAAAAAAAAGTCCAAAAAGGCGAAGAAGAAAGGCCACAAGGCGAGTCTGGACTTGGGTGAACTGATGAAAGACGTCGGTCTGGACTTGGAGAACTTTGGCATGGAAGATGGTGCCTCAGGATCCGGAACCGGCAGCGATGATCCTCAGCCGCAACCGCAACAGGTCTCCCTGCCCACTCAACCCACTTTGGTCTCGGCCGATGGACTCGCTGGACTGGACGCTAGCAGCTCCCAGCTGCTGGCACAGATACAACAGCCTCTGCCTCTTCAATCTACGACTACCGGGCAGCTGCACTTAGTGCAAGGTCCCGACGGACAATTCATGCTGCAGAGTGCGCCAACGCCAGCTCCGACGATCATAGCTCAAACGGTTAGGAGTCATTGACCTTATAGTGGCGCAGTACGGATAGTTAAACATTATGTTCTCTTCCAGGGCCTAGGAGACTCTCTGTCACAAACCCACCAACTTCTCGCGTCCCCTCAAGGAGTCATGACTTCCACCAGCAACATCTCGCTTACTGTCACTCCCCAGCCTCTGAACCAAATACTCGCCACGTCCACCATCACGTCCCCCACGAAGCAGCCTGCTTCCTTACCTACTCATGGTCCTTCATCGTCTTCCTTGTCTTCGTCAGCACGTTCGAGGCAATCAAATGATGCCAACCGAGTGCCCTTGTACGAGGACGATCGACTGCCCGCCGGCTGGCACCGAAAGGTTTCTCAGCGCAAGAGTGGTGCTTCGGCCGGCAGGTACGAGGTGTTCATCATTGGGCCGTCCGGCAAGAGGTTCAGATCCAAGAATGAGCTGAAGACATTCTTCGAGAAGACAGGAGAGAAGAAGCTGGACCCGGAGGAGTTTGATTTCTCTCCGTTTGGTAACGGTCGAAGTGCGACAGAAGACATCGGGGCGTCCAAGGTAAGGTTTTGCACTTGAGAGTCGTCTGTAGGAGAAAGAAAACACTCTTCACGGAGCATTTCATTTCCCCAGGACCAGGCTGCTCAACAGCAGCAGCAGCAGCAGCAGCAGCAAATCCCCGTGCAAATCGCTCAACGTCCTACGCCAGTACTGACGACATCGGAAGCGGTGATGCCGGCGATGGCATCGGCACCACTATTGACCAATGCGACTGTGACAGCAGCTGCAGCCGGTTCTCCCGTCATATTAGCTAAGCATGTAGCGCCGACCGCGTCTAAACCGACCACCATTGTCCCGAAACCCTCTCCAGCGACGCCCAATCTCCTGCAGAGCATCCAGGAGCCGTTGCCTCCCACCTCCCTGGAGTCCGTGGCATCTTCGCCACCTCATGTGCCAATAATGGGTCCCTCCGCCAGCCAAATGCCATCGACTTCATCGGCGCCGCTGTTCTCATCAAAGGTGAGTCGAGAGACGGCTGATGCGGACGCCCAGATCTCTCAGCTCCTGGAGACGTTGCAAAAGGACCCTCAGACCTTAACTCTGGAGAGTGAAAAGATCGCGGAATTTATCAAGACTTTGACAAGCGATACTGCGCCCGTGTCAACCGACTTGACTGCCGCTACTGGTCCCATGCCTGTTTCGCAGCAACAGATGAAGCCTTTGCCCACGTCCGCGAAGCCTGAACCTCCTCTTGAAAAGACCTCGGGGACGACGGGCTTCCAGGCGTCTTTCTTGAACAGTATAGCCAACAGACGTATCAGTGCAGATGAGGATCCTCTTCAGCCTCATCAGCCTGCCAAGATCCAAATTCCTGCTGCCAGTGCTCCTCCTGCCCCTCCAGCAATAACTTCAGTATCGCCCACTGGCATCACAACGACCTCGTGGTCGTCGACGCCGTCTTCTGCAGTGGTAACAATGGGTGGTGGCGCGGCTACCCAAATGAGGGCCCTGCAGAACCTCCCGCCCAATACCAGGTTGGTCCGAGGACCAAGTGGTCAGTACACACTTCAAAAGATTCAGACCATCGAACTGAGTCCAGAACTTCAGATGGTGAGAGTACATTTTATTACTGTCCGGATCGAATAATTCAAATTTTGGGCCTGACATTCTGACAGAAACTGAAGGTAGTCCAGACTCGCATCCAGGAGCTGGAGACTAGGACTCGGAGGACCCCCCAAGAAGAGACCGAGCTTGTCCAATTGCAGACGAAACAGCAGCAGATCTTGTCCTTGGGCAAGCCTGTGCAGATGTCCTCTTCCATAAAGAACATGATGCCTTCTTCTCAGGGATCCGTGGCGACGCCGGGTGGCCAGGTAAGGTCATCCTGTACTGTATACCTACGTACTTACTTTTGGTTATCCATTTTCTTCTCATTTCTCTCGTTTAAGTGTTCTACATAGGAATGATTTTTTCCATTCTTGTACCTCTTGTTTTTAGACTTCTCTATCAACCGCTACCCATGTAGTTAACTCCAACCAACAGAGACAATGCCTGCCTCAAATTTTCAGCCATGGCAGCGTAAGTCCCGATAATACATTTATGTGTTAGTGTGATTTTTTATCAATAGTCTTAATATACTTCTTGTCGCTTATGAGAATTGTACGTACGTTTGCTCACTGGGTGGTGGCGGTGAGATAGCACTTTCATGTCGTTTTCCCCATGCATAAACAACTTCTCGTCTCACTTTCGCGTTACAGGCCTCTCCGAAGTTGTCGCCAGCAATGGCCGTCAAGTCTGCTGCTCCCCCGCAGCCGCCATCGACGCAGCAGCAGCCGTCGGTACCACCACCAGCGACGACGCCGTCGCAGCAGACTCAAGCTGTGCCGCAGTCGTCGGCTGTGAAGCCGCAGGCGGCGGCCAAGCAACCGCAACAGCCTCAAAGCATTGTCCCTCCTTTGACAGATCAGCAGCGTAAGATCGTCCAGGAGTTCAAGCAGCGCATGGCGCAACTGCCTCCTGCCGAACAAACCAAGTTCGTGGCCCAACACAAGGCGGCGCTCATCAAGCAGCTCAACTTCCAGCCCACACAGCTCCAACTCCTGAGAGCGAACCAGCAGCAGTTGACGGCTGCCCGGGAGAGAGGAGGAGCATCATGGTCTCCTTCCACAAATCCCTCTGTCGCTCCAGCTTCCTCATTGCTGGCCACATCCAAACCAGCAGTAGAAGATGCGTCCACAGCCGCCAAGAAGAGACCAGCTTCTTCGTCTTTGTCGACAGAACCACTCCCGTCATTAGTCAAGCACAAGAAAGTGGCTTGGGTGGAGAGCCAGATCAAGAAGGACCAGCACGAGGCAGTGTCGCCCAACTGCCAGGTGCCCTTCCGCAGCAAAGAGGACGCGTGCAAGCGGCTTCTGCGCTACCACGTCTTTCACGAATTGGCCCAAAGTCCGGCAGAGACCCGCAAAGCCGAAGACGCGTTTGAGACGAAATCTGCGGCACTCCTTGCCAAGGCGGAAGCCATGCTCAACAAGTACCACTACCTGCTACTTCAGGAAAGCACAGTAAGTATATAGTAAAGAGTTTTAGTCGTGTTCCGTACATAGGTATAAATTGGCATGCACCTAGAGTTGAACTTGCCTCAAGGAATGAATGCTGTCCTGTAGCACAAAGCTTTACACTTTACAGCGGCCCGCGGCCTCCTCCGAGGAAGTCATGCTCGCCCGGATGTGGGACACCGATGAGAGACAAGCTCTTCTTAAGGAGAAAGACGACTTTAAGAACAACCGGCACTCTTGGCCGGTGCAGAAGTCGGTAGTGCCGAAGACACCACCTCCATCAACTCCTCCAGCTGTTCCTCAAGATGATCAGATGGACGCTTCTGCTCCATTTAAGGCTGACGAAGACCAAAAAATGGATGCCACCCCTGCCCTTGGCCCCACCTTTGCCCCCGCCCTTGCCCCCGCCCTTGCCCCCGCCCCTGTTCCTGCCCCCGCCCCTGCTCCTGCCCCTGCTCCTGCCCCCGCCCCTGCTCCTGCTCCTGCCCCCGCTCCTGCCCCCGCTCCTGCTCCTGTTCCTGCCGCCGTTGCCGCTGCTGACGTGGCCGTGGCCGCCGCCGCTGACGCGGCCGCTACTGCCGCTGCTGCTGCTCTGGGTGATCAGGATCCCAGCAACAAATTTCTGGGGTTAAAGTTCTCCAGGAGCGAAAGCGGCAATTGGATTCAGAACAAATCTGAGGAAGAATACGACGAGTTTGAGTCCATCAAGAATGAGATAGGCAAGTTCGAGGAGCTCCGAACTGCAGTCGGCAAGAGTGGTATGGAAAGGCCCCCGCCCGTGTCGGATGACGACGACGATCAGGACTTCAGTCTCAAGGACGTAGACACTGCTCAAGCTGTCGGATCCATCTTGGAAGGGCGCGATGACGACGATGACGTGTCCGTTGCTGCCGCTGCAGCTGTTCCTTCAGCCGACGACTTTGATCTGGCTCACTTCGGCGCGACCGGTGGTACTGGTGACCCCTCTGAACTGGGTGAGGAAGAGGACCATTCGGTGCAGAATGCTATCAGCAGATACCTGGATTTTCCACAAGGTGAACGCATGGAGACACCAGACCTGAATAACATGGCCGGTCTCTTGGACTCCATGGAAGGCTGTGAAGACGACGACGACGAGGACCGAGACCCAGTCACGGAAGCGGCCGTCAACTCGATTATATGATCCATTCGATTTGAGGGCATCAGTATTACTGTGACTTCGTCGATATCTCGCCAGTGTTACCCCTTAACACGGCAACACTCAGAATGCAATACTTTGTTACATTTTAAGGTCATCATCATCTTAGCCTACTCGTATTCTTGTCATATTTCACCTAATTGATTATTGATATTTTATCCACAGTCTTTCTTCATAAAGTGTTAAGCCAGATGTAATACGGTACAAATACAGCTGTTGTACGCATGTATACGACGCATACATACTGTCCATGCATGTGTACGAACTTGTCATTAAGCATTGACGTCCGCGCATCGTCCTCCTTCGGCATGGGGATCAGTATCGATTAGCTGGTGGAGGTCTCGGGCAGATGGCCTCGTGCGTGGATCTCCCTCGGTGCAAGCGTAGAAGATCGCCAGGACCTTGGAGTACTCTTTAGCGTCGAATTTCAGGTCCTCTGGCAACTCGGGCCTCGTTCCCAACAACTCCTCGTAGGCGGACTCGTCGATGGAAGAGTCGTCGTCGTCGTCGCCAGCACTACTTAGCGTTCCAAGATGCGGCGTCTCCATGGCCAACATCTCGTACATGACACAGCCCAGGCTGAAAATGTCACTCTTGCTGCCGATTTTCTTCTGCGATTCGCTGTCATCATCTAAGGTCTCCAAGGCACTCCAGGGCCCTGTGCCCACGTAGCAGCCGTCCTCATCATCGGCTAAGCGGTCCTCTTTATCGTCGAGACGAAGCGCGACGCCGAAATCGCAAAGCTTCACCTGCTCGAAGTCGCCGACGATCAGGACGTTGGCGCTTTTGATGTCGCCATGAAGAAGGCGCTTCTCAGTGTGAAGATAATCTAATGCGGCAGCAAGACGTTTCACCACCGAGAGGATTACTTTTGCAGGCAAGGGCTCCACACTGTCTGTCTCCAAGTCGTCTTCTCGGATTTCTTCAATAATGTCCATCAGCGATCTCTCTCCGTTCTCAACAGCGAGAATGGAAGCCCCGTCCGCAGTGCGCCTGAAGCCGCGATATCCAATGATATTGGGGTGGTTCAACTCTTTGAGGATGAGAGCCTCCTTGCGCAGTCGAGCTGAGACCACGTCATTGTCCCCAGCCGCACGGGTGCGACTGTGAGTTTTCTTGACCGCCCAGGGTGACGGCGTAGTATTCATGGAAGTTGACGCTCGTCGGCGATAGAGGTAAACGTTCACGCCTGATGGAGAAAGATGTTTGTCAGCGCATAGAAAAGCATCTTGGCGTGAGTACGCGCCGCACAAGGTGTTCACGCCACATCAGGTATTCACGCCGCAGCCATCGCTGCAGCCAATCTCGTGCAGTTTCCTTGCCTGTTCCGTATCCGAGTCTTTCCAGACAAGGCGAGTTGGGGATCTCCAGGAGTGCACCCGATCGCGGGGTGGCTGGGATGGAAAACGCGCCGGGCCCCGAGACCAAGTTCGGACGGGCTTTCTTGTCGGGGGTGGCCTGAATGGGATGAACCGCCGGCATGACGAACGAGGCGTTGTGCGGTGAAATGGAACTCGGCCCAAGCTCGAGTCACTCCACGAACGTTGGAGGAACGACTCGGCTGGAGTCGATGTCAATCACGGATCAAGACCCCGTCTCCGTCACCCGCCTCCTCCGGCTCTCGGACAATATTTAAAAGTTGTAAACAAAACAAAGCAGAAGTGCTCGCTCCCGCCACAGAACAGCCACCCACAGACATCTCAATGATTTTCAGTCGACGGCAGCGCCATCTAGCGGGCGTGGGCTGTTTGAAGATCTGGGGATCTACTAATCAGAGGGGTTTTCTTTTCAGCTCGCATTGATCGCACGTATTCAAGTCTTCTGTTCACTGACTTGCTGATCACTGGCATCTTTTGCCTCGGGCAGTGCACGGACGGTGTGTCCGTCTCAACCACGCACTTCTCGCTCACCGACCGCGTCCAGCTGGGCCACGCACACGCACATACAGCCTGTGTATAAGGGAATATGTTACACACTTTTCTAAAGTCTGAAACTCATGGAAACGCTGTGGGCGCTCATAGCAGTCGACGAAAGTAGATGAAGTGAAAGCAAATACGGTTTTTTTCAGAAAAGGATACTTTCTGTCACTCACCGAGAACATGTTTTTTCCATTTTTAGCTCCATGCAGAGTGGAGTGACTGGCCAGATACAGTCCTTGGTGTAAGGATTAGCCACGGGCATGACTACACCTCATGCGCTACACTGGGACATTTTCAGGTGGAACATGTAGATATGGTACTCAGACACAATGTTCAGGACAGAGCTTCATTGTCGGGGCTGCCCATTTTGGTGCTGGAGTGCTCAAAACGAGACCAACTGGAGAGGGAGGCACACG
>JAAUXU010066330.1_pt1 | contig 29841 bp, 29 predicted proteins | sample 7278151 | NCBI WGS metagenome assembly JAAUXU01 (sample SAMN14350113, study PRJNA611818) | marine sediment metagenome | isolation source: surface marine sediment (1.8m) | place: French Polynesia: Moorea | collected 2018-08
ACAAGCAGTGACTACACAAGCAGTGACTACACAAGCAGTGACTACACAAGCAGTGACTACACAAGCAGTGACTACACAAGCAGTGACTACACAAGCAGTGACTACAAACTATTTGCCGTAGTCTGAGTGAACATCTATCTGTTCGTACGTTTGTTCAAAATAGAAGTTGTAACGTTCATAATTTTGTGCCAAAATCCAGAAAATCCTCTTTTTTTACTCGCAGACCAGCTCACATTACTGCCACAGGTCGAGCCCAGATAGTTGCTGGAACGTTAGTAATTTTAGGCAATTATAGACATAAATGCAGTGTGCAAAATGAAGCTGAGCCATCTCCAGTCATCCCTAAACGTGTTTAGCTTTGCCTTCCAAATTTGAACACTCTGTGACGTCTTGAACTTATGAAGTGAATTTTTATCACAAGAGAGGGAGGTCGAAAAATATTGATTTGGCTGCATCTGCACCATTTGGTAGCGAACCTAAGATGCTCTCAGTCGAACTGTAAAATTTTCGCTTTTTGGTCTAGCCTAATATATGTAGATGCGGCCTAATGGAATCAACAACAATGAGTGCACTGATCTGAACGTCCTCAAGATGCAGTCAGAGCCTGAGAGCCAGAGATCGATCTGCATACTGATGCTCAAGAGTTCGTAAGCTAATGAGGTATATTTCTTTCTGGCTTAGCCGTTAATGCAGGGGCTTTCTCAAAGCAGATTCTCAACATTACAGCTTATGGGAGTACAGGGTGAGGCAGAGAGCCGATTTCTCAAAAGTACAGGCATGTCTGTGACAAGAACACAATGGAGAGGCAGTCTCAAAGTGGATCAAGCACAAGTCCTTCCAATTGTGGGGCCACAAACATCTTTTGTGGACATGTTTGGCAGGATGGATCTTCGATTCGTAATTTTGGGCAGAGCCTTATTTCTCTATTCTGAATATTCACATTTGATAATTTGGGCATCCTGGATATTGCATTCGTCACTGTCCATCTGGCAACTACGACAATAGTTCAGCACCAACGGCCTCAGGTCTTCTCTGGCCCTCCGATCCCGTCATAGATATCAGTGACTGGTGGCAGTGACTTGAGGCACTTCACTGTAGCTAGCTGAGGCTCAATTTCAAAACGTTGCTTGGCATTCCTGGCACCAGGTGTGCCAAAGCCCAGTGGTCACAATCCAAGTCTTGGTCAATCTCCGAAGCCAGATGTTCAGACCGTTATCTTGGTGGCCAAGCCAAGAGGGACATCAGTTTGAGCGATTGCTGTAACTTCGGCAAACGTTGTTCAGTGAAAATACGTGCACTAGTGAGAATGGGTGAGAAAGTCCACATGGACTTGGGTCACCCTGTATTTCCTGTATTCGAAGTCACTGCCTGACCCAAAACGTTGGGCCGTCAGAGCATGGGCCCGGCCGACTTGGGCATGGTCCAATGATCACATTTGGGGCCTTTCTGTATTCACTTTTGTAGACAACTCAGTACCTCGAGTCACGCACTGATCCACCCTGTCCATACAGGGTGTGTTATAAGGAGCATCACACACCTACCGGATTTTTGTGTGACCACTGTGGTCAAGGCTCAATGAAGCGATACCTATTGGTACAGTAACTCTGGATATTGCTATCTAACATCAGTTAGTTATAGATATCAAGGATATATTATAGAATCTTTCAGTAATTCGCGACTACTGGCTTCTGATGTGGATGAGACCCTCGAAGTATTCCCAGCCCGTGTTGGCAATCGTCGGGTGCTGCCTACCTGAACACGTGATTGACGAGGGACAGCAGTTTGGGGTCGATGATGGTCTTGCTGTTGCAGTAGGTGACTTTACAGTAGAAGAAAACCAGTTCGGGGGACGCAATGTTTCAAATCTGTTACGACAGTACTCTAGTGTTCATTGAGATATACAAAATCTAGTGTAAATGATGTATCCTTGTGGCGCTTTCACGGCCCAATCCACTTGGTGTGGACACAGCTCTTCCCCTGGTGGGTGTCTGAGGACGGGTCAACCTTTGGGCAGGCAGTACCCAAAAGGATGCCCATTTTATCCCCAGTCACGTCATAGGACTGATCAGGACCTGAACGATTCTCCCAATACATTTTTAGCCTGGTTACTTATTGAGCAGAGGTTATTTTCAACACCCATTTTAAGATTATTTTTTCAATTTCAAGCAGATGAAAGCCTCGAATTAAAGTGAAGAAATGTTCAGCAAAATGGGGAAGAGATGAGGTCAGATCTGGCCGCAGAGGTAGTGTGAAGTTACTCGTTGAGATTTAAGGCTTTCTGTGCTCTTGAAGTATTTTAGAACTTAGTTAGCGGCATCAAACGACCTCCAGAGGCTCGGACTGCCTGAAGTGCATGGTCTACCCAAACCATACGATCCCATTTTTTATAGTTTAGCTTCAAAATAACCACTCGAGCAAGGCCGAGCACCTGAGCTAGTTAATTATCATCACCAGTCGAGGTAATTAGCCTAGTGACGCCACTCATGAGAACCCTGTGGACGGCCCAACGTTGTACAAGCCCAAAGTGAGCAAGAGGCCTTTTTGGGCTCAATGCACTTTGGCCGAGCTTTCACTTCGTATCCGCTAAGGCAAGTTGAGCCCAAAATTGCTGTACTAAGCCTTATTACTCGCTATTAGGGGATCCCAGCAGATGGGGGATGGGGCCTCATATGGTCGAACACAGCCTCGCATTCACCCCCTTCCGAGTACCTGACAAGGGGGTGACATAGGCGTGATTTACCCCCTGCTGCCTGACCACAGTCCAGACTGAGCCGAGATGTGATTGAGCTTTTTGAGCCATCACTTCCTGCGCCCATTTTTCCTCAAAAAGAGCCCCCATCCGCGACCAAGACCGCGCCCAATTTTGCTGCCTCTGCAGCTCTTCAGCACCAACGCTATCGGACATTGGGTGGGGTGGAGGTAATGGTCAGGGGGGGAGAGCAAATAAGTTCCGACCCATTATTTCGACAACCGATATCTTCTCTCTTGTTCACAAGAGGAGAATTTGTGAAATAATAGCAGCTGCTTATTTGTGTGAGCAACAAATGTGCAGGAATGCCCGTCAAGTGAGAAGCCTTTCCTTCTATCCTCAGGGAACAAAGTTGCGGTAACACTGATGAGATGAGTAAAGATCGTGCTGCATTTTTGCAGCAGATCCGCAGAGTGAGATTTTCGCTGCGATGACAAAAGAAAACCTTCTGCAGATCCTACCTTTTTCCATCATGACTTTTTGCTCGGTTGCAGCCGCCATTTCCGTTCCATCGGCTCGACGTCAACAGGGTTCCGAAGGCACAGGGTGACGGCCAATGAGTGTCCCGCCCAGCGTGCTCAGGGTCGACTACACGCCGCAGCGTCGAGGCCCTGAAGTCCCCCGTGCTGTTGGGGTAGGAGGCCTCCGAGTTGACCTGCGCTTGTTGTGTGACAAAGTAGGTATTGTCAGACGTGGAGCGGAACTCATGGGCCACCCTGTATGCGTCAAAATCAGCTGTGATGGTCTTCCATCTTATGCATAAGTTAACAAACATAAGTGTTGACAAGATATGTTGAGTGACAAAAAAATATTGCTTAAATCAATCGAGTTGTCGTCGCGGACGCGTAATGCCATTTTGCTGTTATCTATCGGATGTCTTTTTTTCATTTCAGGGTTGCCAGACAAGGAGACTGAAATATGACTGTGAAGACCAGATGAGGATCATGTGGTCAAGAAAGAGTGCAAATCAACATAACATTACTTTCACCCGCATAACGGATACCGGGATCCGAAGAGTTGGGCAAAAGTTGAAAGTGACGAGGTTGTGGCAACCCTGCAAATCTGCACTGCTTAGTAGCACTGAAAAAAAGTTCTTTCTTGTCGTGCACTGCACAGTCTGGGATGGAAAGGGGCCAAAAATGTTTGGCGAGCTCACATTGAAAAGTTCTTTTCAATCAAAATCATAGAAAGCCAAGAATGAACTTGAAGCGTCCTGAGGTTCATTGCAGACCTGCCTCCCATGTCTGAGTCGCCCAGAGTGATGTACAGTGAAACCCGCTTATAAGAGACACTGGGGATAAGAAAGAAAAAGTCACCAACTCTTCATATTTCCCTAGGAAAATCCTAAAAGATGAAACCAAACACCAAAATCCCAGTCTCACGCTTATGAGAAACAAAGCGGCAAAAGCATTGCTCTTACTCTTTTTTTTCGGTGCAAGTGCTTTTCTCACAGACTGCTTATGTCAGTGCAGCTGAGTTCATTGGATTTTGTTCAGTGTGGCGAGCATGATGAGCATGAGCAGTCTGTGACAAATGCTCCTTGTTGTTCTGCTCATGTCCTCTCCTAAGCCCAAAAGCCTTGGCAAAACGAGTGTCCCCTTGGGGTCCCTCTTCAGCAAGTGTTTTTGTGGGCTTTAAACTGCCACAAAACCTGGTCTTTTTCACCCCAACTTTTATCTCAACTGTCTCAACTTTGAGTCCAGGTTGTTCCAGCAACTGAGTTCATTCAAAGTGGAAAGATCCAAGTCAAGTATATATTTTATGTATAACATGAGAAGCGGACAGAAACAAAAATGCCGAAACAAAAGTCTCCTTTACAACCGGGTTCTACTGCACATGACAATTTCGGACGGATGAAAGTGGCCTTCATGAGTGGCCCAGCCAAAAAAAGGCCAAATGTTAGAATGTCATATTTTGCCTTTCATCAGCTGTGTTGGGCATCTGACACCTTGACTAGTGCAGCTCACCTCCAACGTCTAGCTCATGTTGCTCTTGGTGCGGCCGCCGTCGTGGCGGATCACGTTGGCCTTGGCCCTGTGGGCGTCGTTGGACCAGAGTGACTTGCAGGTCACGTCTTGGTCCGAGTGGCAGCTCTTTTTTTTCGACGTTTTTGGGCCTCAAATTTGGAGTGACTTTTTGCATGTAGTCACTTTACGTGAAAAAATTACTGCGAAAAGGAATTCGGTGGAGGCAAAGACAGTTAGAAATTGTAAAGGTCAGTTATTAAAATCAGTGACAGAGACGTAGTTTTATTTAACTGATCGACTTTGAAAATCAGCCAAAAAATTTCACTCATTTTTTACTTTTTCTGACTGATGTTGACACAGACAATTTAGTCACATAGCAAAGAAATAATATTCTGGGGCTGATTTCTTAGGGAGTGACTGTGTTTTGCAATGGACTGCAAAAAAGTTGATGAATTATTTCACATTTACGATGAAACATCTACTTGCAAATTTAACTCTGCTCCTCTCGTGAGATTTGAACACTTGGAAATCAGTTAAAATTTGCTCGTGAGAATAGCTTTACTTATTTATTCCACCAACCGACCTTTCGGTCAGTAATCTTATTTTGGTATCACTTTTCAGTGGCAATAGGAGAAAGCTTTTTTTGACTCATAATTTGCAACAGTCAGATGATGAAAGAGTTGTGCGAGGAGGCAACTTTTTTAATATTAACATTTTCCAGCGTGGCTGCCATCATTTGTGACAACTGAGCTTAGACACCAGCCCACCGCGGCGCACAGCACGCCCCTGGCCAAGATGGCCCTCCCAGACAGCGGGAGGAGCCCCGGGGTGTCATACTCGCCGACCGTGGTCTCCAAGTGCAATTTCGACTCTCATTATTAACATTTTGGGTTGGGTGGTTCAGACTTTGCTGTGGTTCTGAAAGTTAGGTGACTTAGACTGTGCAATGCGAACAGAACAAAGTAGACACGTCGTTTAATACGGCTCACACGCTCACACCCGAGATCTCCTTCACCTGACGTCACTGTAGTAGCCGATGTCGATGCACAGTGTACGTGACTCGTACACAGGCCAGAAGTCGTAGGCACCGTTCAAGGCAGTCACCGAATTCCGCATGAGCAACGCAGCCTTCACACCAATTCTGCGATGTTAGCAGGGCTTCCACTGCTTCTTCCTACTCATCACCCTGCCAACTTTCTCCTTGTTGGGGATGCTTCTGAGGCACTACAACGATGCAGGAGCAACGGACGTAATAAGAGAGAAAATTGCGGATGCTCCACGGACAGACAGACAGACAAGAGTAGAGCAGAACGATGCCCTCACTAAGTGTTGTTCAGTGTTTTTACGTTAAACACATGAGTGAGAATGAATAACAGCTATGCATAGTGAAGGTGGAGGGATATACTTATTGAGCACAAGCTGGGGTGACCGAAGACAACTGCTATATTGTGGCCAATATTGTTATATCATAGGGCACAATGGGACATATGAGTTGCAACGCAATTTTCTGGACAATACTAAATGGTGTTTCCGTCAAACAGTTTGGCGAGAGTATTCCAAAAAAAACCCCTCCTACTTCTACTTGGCAGGGTTGCCAGGCCTGGAGAATGCTAGGCTGCTGGCCCAACACGGATCTAACATGTCTGGCAACCCTGCGAAAAAAGTGTAGGACTTTTGCGCATAAAATGGGCACAAACAAATCTAAAACCTTTCCAGGGCAATGAGGAAACCTTCAGGCCAAGATTGGTTCAGGCGTAGAGCGAACAAAAAAAACCGTGTGATGCTAAATTTCGCTCACACTGTAAGAGTGAGATCAGTTGCTTGGAACGTAGGCACTTTTGTTTTTTGGAAGCAGCAAAAGACATCGTACATCGATATCGACATCCGGAAATTTCCAAATAGCGCATCAATGTTGTGCGATATTAAGATATTGAGACGACATTGATGGTTTCCACACTTGGAAATTGATTGAATCAGGAACCAACCTTACATCACATCTAACCTAACATAGGTTAATAATATAAAGTGCTCGGCTTGAATGTCGTTCGGGTAAAATGGGCTTCCCACGCTGCACTAAAAGCTTTTGAGACAGGATCTTCACGTGAAATTGGTGACCCGGACAGTGCTTGAAAAGACCCAGCTTCTTGAGCTCTGGGTGACGGCCCATTTTGATGCTAGTGGAGGAAGTCACAGACGAGTCCACGCCCAAACACCTCGGGTTTTTTTTGTTTTTGGCAAGTTTTTGACCATGAAAAATGCTGAAATTTCTCAGGGGGGCTCCCACCCCTTTGGCCACCCATTTTCAGGGGGCTCGCTCCCCTCAGACCCCCCAGGGGTCCCTGTGCAGGTCGATTTCTACATGTCCTTTAAAAATCGGCAGATGGCTGCTCCATGAAGAAAGGGGCAGAGCATGCAACAAATGGACTGAGCAAATGTGCACTCAAAAAACTCTATCAGACAATGGTAACATAAACAAAGCTTTATTCATGAGCAAGAACAATTGCGGCGGCGACCCTCAATGCAGCCGCCATGCTGTACAATGACCCTCTCAACTCGAGGGCAGAAGAAGCGGCAGGCCCTTATTACAAACTCAGGTGTGGCCGAGGGTCTGCCACTGTTCTTTGATCCTGCACTCCAAGGTGTCCAAGCTGGCGACACCATTGGTGCTACAGACAGCTTGGCAGAGTGGATCCCTGGCCATGAAGTCAAGAGGGTTCAGGTCAGGGGTGTGTGCTGGCCAGCCAGTCTTGGGCAGAAGCTCTCCCCCCATGCACTGGAACATACGAGTCTGGGTTGAATTTGCCGTATGCACTGGTCCGTCCATCACCAGGAGACTGTTGGCATCCACTCCGCCATTGTGAGCTAGCCACACAAAGAATTGTTCCATCGCAGGGATGAATGTCCTTGCCTTAACTGTCTCACGATGCCTGAAGACATGGCACCAAGACCTGCTGTCTCAGGTGAAAACCCCTAGAATCATGAGGCCTTCACCTCGATGTCACTTGTTCATGCCCAGGTCTCCAGCAGCTACTTCAATGATCTGATCGTTGGTGGAATTTGTGCAAGGTGTCAGCTCAATCTTGGCCTTGTCCAGAAAGATACATGGCCCAACTCCCCCATGAAGTTTTGCCAGAAGCTGGTGGCAGTGTTGTAGATGTTGGCACTTGTCGCGTGCAGTGAGCTTTTGCTGCTTTTCTCGTTCTCATGACTTCAAGTTCAGCTCTGCTAAGATGCGACCTCCTGTGGCGAGAAATTGGCTTGGCTTAGTGCAGAAGCAGTAGTCACCAGGTTGTGACGGACCTTTTTCTGAAGGCACAGTGAGCATTCAACCTAGCTGCAGTCCGAAGTCTTCCTGTCTTTGGAGCAGGTGCAAGGTCTGCTCCATCTGCCCAGCTCTTCCTCAGGCGAGAGGCATGCCTGTTGGTGATGTCAAAGATGAGCGCTCCTGCTCAAATTGAGGGTCCCCAAAATTGTCCTGATGGCCTCTATGACTCTATGATTGTCTCTATGACTAATTTCAGTCATTCATTCAACACTGCAACATGTCACTAAAGCATGTGCGCTCATTTCTCTCGATGACATCCTTTTCGCCAAGCACTGTATATGTACCTACATATTTTTTTGGACATATTATGGCCCCCACTGGAGGAAAATGATTCCTGAATGACTATTGATTGGGTGTGGAATAAGGACTCACTTTATTCCACGAGTCTCTTAAAGTCAAATGAGTGGAAGAAAGTGCGTCCTACACCCAAAAAATGACTTTCTTTTTTTGCGACCTTTATTTGCATTGCTTCCACGTGCCACGCATGTATGTGAAAGGTCATTGACCTTATGCATTTTCTGCTAGACAAAATATTTTCTGCGAAGTGCTGTGATGATGAAAATCGGAGAAGCAAATGTCATGAAGAAAGAAGTGATTTCTATTGAGGAACGATGCTGTGTTTGGCGAATACCGTTAGTAAAGTGAATCCTAATCTCACAGCCATAGACGTGTTTGGCGTAAAATAAAGGCCGAGAAAAAAAGAAACAATAACATATATTTACATTGGGTTGGTTTGAATAGGTACTTTTTTGGAAAATGATACTTCGTGGCCTAGGTTGTTCACCTTTGGGCAAAACACTACGTTTTGAGGGCACTTTTACCTCCAAGTTTAATCACACACTGTATGCCATGAGTGTAGCGGGCACTTCCTTTTTCAGCTCTTGCTTTGGAATGATTTGACCTACAGAAGTGGTTCACAACTCTATGGAGGCTGAGAAGCTCCTCTAAAACTAAACTCATATGCACTTTTGCTCTAGGACCACCTAAGTGTTTATCAGTTTAGTCTTAGAGGAGCTTCTGAATTGTCCATGGAGGGGTCAAACACTTCTGCAGTGCAATTCAGTCGAAAGTTAGAGCTGAAAAAAGAAGAGTGCACTACACTTACAACATAAAGTACGTTATAACACTTTGAGGTCAACGTGGGTTTTTTATTGTCCAAACGTGACTCTTGCATAGAAAGAGTCTAATACCAATTTCCCGCCGCAGGAAACTAATATTGACATTTTCGAACTAGCCACATGGATAGCCTGACATTGATATCTAGCAGCTGTTCGAAACACTTATGGTGGATATCGATATCGTCGAAACATCGCAGAGACTTAGCAGAATATGATCCAAGATGACAAAACTGTGTTGCGCACACGCAAGAGCAAACTTTTAACTGAGCGTGAAAAAAGAGTACATTTTTTTTAATCTCGTCACTATAGTTCACGTCTGCAACGACTTCAGACAACTCGACGAGGAAGTCAGACTTAGTGATTTGTCGGAAAAAATCGAGTGATTTCAACTTGTGATTATTACCCTTCACCCTGTATTTTGAGATAATCGCACGAGCCGAGAAAAATTTCGGTAGCCTCTGATAGAGACACTGTAGGAACTGCAGACAGAATCGTGGGTGATTTTGTCTAATTTTGCATACTGAGAGATGTGATGCAATGCGGAAAAAGTGCTTGGAATTCTGCAGTCAAGTCTGTTTCAGATCAAATTACCCCAAGCTGTAGGAAAAACATGCCAACAAACAAAGTGAAGCTCAGGGTGGAGTCACTGGACTTTGAATTAGATATAACAAATGTTAAAACATAGTCAAAAGTTTAGTCCTTCTCTCTTAGGCAGCTTGACCTTTAGGCCCATCTTGATTTTGACTTCTTTCATCCCCGACATCGTGGAGGACAAGTGCCAGGTCGGTGTTGACCTTGTCCAAGTGGGAAATAAGCCCCAGGACATCTTCGACGGCCTGAAGGTGAAACTCATGACGGTCTGCATCAACCAGTAGACGTAGGAAGACCTGGGAAACACCAAGTAGTAAGCCCTGATCTTTCTTCGACATCTTGAAGACATTGAACCGTTGTGAGACAACTGGAAAACGTTATGAGAAACTTTCCAACAATGCCAGAACCCTGATATTAGATGATCATCAGTAGTTTAACTTGACCAATGTGAGGTAACATTTTCATATGTTTTAGTATGTAAGGTCAACATTCAAATTAGACAGACCTGCTAAGTTACTCTCGAGATGTAGTTCAATGAAATTGAAGACAAGCTTTGCCTTACACATCCTTATGTACTGAACTTATGGAGAAAAACTTTATTGCTGGGAGGGCGATCAAATCATTCCTTTTGAAAGCCATTTGACTACATTCCCACCATTTGGCATTGGGTAACAAACCTAAGCTGCTCTCAGCGAAATTGAAAACAAAAAAAAATCGCTTTTTTGAGTTTTAATGAGTAATGTCTTTTTGTGTTATCACTTTTCAAAAGACTTTTAACAGAAGTAACATGATGTTTACATCCTCAATGGCAGCTTTCAACATCTCAGTATGGAGACATGCAGGATGGGCAAAATGGGCAGCTTCCAAGCTTGAATCTCCTTGTCGATATTTGAGAAATCACTGCTGAATGTTTGACATACTCTCCCTACAACACTTACTTTACATCAGCGCCACAACCTTTTGAGTTCATAAGGCCTCACGTGTTGGCTTCTGACACATCCATTTTCAAATGATCGTAGAAGACTTTAACTTGCAGTTTGAGTCCTGCCACGCCTATCAATGTTTGTGCAGAAGTCTTTAAAAAGTCTGCTGTTGTTTGTTGCTATCAAGAAGTCCATTTAGACGCGATGGGAGAGGTTTATCCGACCAAAAAGATCCCACTTTGCTTATGGAATGACCCTGATATTGCATCCTTTGCCTCAAGTGCTTTTCACGTGACAACTCTAGAAAGCAGAGAGCATCGACAGCCTCAGTCTCTGGAATATTCGATCAGCACAGTCGAATATCAGATGTTCTTTAGTCCTTCCTTACCATGGAGTTGGGAGGAGGACGAAAACGTCATGAATGGAGGCCTCGGTTGGAGCTGTGAAGGCCTAGATCACCTGGAGCGCCCACTGCTGCACGAGTGACAAAGCCCGAGAGCACCAGACTCGGCTGGACGACCCTCACGAGGGTTGCGAGAAAGAAGACGAACTCCATGCTCCTGAACTTGACGTGGACGAGCGTCTTTGGCCACCGTGGTCAAGTAGAAGGATCCCCGAAAACGGACTTGCCACCATCTACTTGACTGCACCCTGTATGTGTACTTTGTGTTGTGCATGGTGTCCACCAATGAGAGCGCCGCTCCCATCCTTCCTACACCTGCCTCCACGATCTCTGTCCAGCCTAGAGTGTCTCTATTTTTTTGCTGTTCATTGAACGACGACGACGACGACGACGACGACGACGACGACGACGACGACGACCCCCAACTCCCTCAACTTGGGCAAAAAAGAGAAATTAATTTTACCCACCTTCCTTCTTTCCTCAAGACTCAGCTGCAAAGTACAAGTGGTGCACACGGAAGAAGAGCGATGACTGTACCGCTGATAAAGCCTCCTCCCCTGTGGGGCTCCAGTCGAGGTCATCTCACCATCATGTGCTTCCTCGCCGTCTTCCTCATGATGTTCCTCAGGTTCAACATGTCCATGGCCTTGGTGTGCATGGTGGGGCATGGGAGTCGGGCCGGGAATGCCACCACGGTATGTTTAGACCTGGCCCGAGGATCCACAAGCTATGACGGATTTTTTGTTCAGTTACTGATCACCATGCGTCTTGCCAATTCTAGCCACCAGATGGCGCTGTTGCTTCTCATGGTCAAGTCGAACAGAGCAATGATTTCAATCGCCATTTAGTACTGCTTTTGAGGCAATATGAACAACGAGATTTGCATACTTAGATGTTTAATCAGTTCAGATCTCCAGATCAGTCCTGAAGCTCATGCAAGCATCACTGAAAGTTCCTGACGTAGCTTCATGCAAAGTGGGGCCTTCCAGATTGTCAGCCTAGGCACCAATGCTCTCAATAGCAGTGTGTTAACTGCGTTTCTAGGCTAAATTCCCCGAGCCAAGCCCAAGCTTTTCGTGGCTTGACTTGAGCTGGGCACATTGTTGGTAGCCTCTTATGAAACGTAACATGCAAAGTTGACTCACTCACTGGAAACTGTCTATATTAGGCTGGTCGAAGAGGGGTCAATTTCGGACTCTGAGTGCACTTAGGGTTTCCTACTGATTGATGAACATGCAGTCAAACATCGAATTCTTTTTACAGCAACACAACAACTGTACAGTTGGATGCATCCTTGGTTGCCCAACACAAGTGTTCAACTTCTACCAGCTGCAGTTGAAGGCATGGATTTTGTTTGCAAATTAAGTGGATTGCCAAAAACTGCGTTGAAAAGGCGCAAGAACTTCTGGGATGTTCTGTATTGCTTGACAAATTTAGCGGTAAAGGTCATCATAACCAAGATGTGAATTTTCATTGGATTTCTGTTCATTCCTTTATTCAACGATTCTTATAGTCATCACTGGCTCCCCGTAACCCCATTTTATCTTCATCATCATCAGTGGTATTGGTTGAAAATTAATCAGGCAGGCTCTAATAGTCCTGCAACCTCGAGGAAGAGTTAAAAATGTCTCATTATTGGGTCACTTAATATCGGTTTCCTCCTATGTAAACCAATAGAATATGGCATCAGCTCAGTCAAAGACTGTTAGATTTTGCCGCCATGAGCAACAACGCCGCCAAGCGGTGAGAATTGGCGAATTGGCGAACCAAGGATGTCGAGTGATAACTTACGGGGATGTTTTCTTCACTCAGTACGAGTTCGACTGGGACAAGACGACGGAGACGAGCATCTTATCGGGCTTCTACTACGGCTACATCTGGACACAGGTTCTCGGCGGATACCTCTCGGACAGGTACTACTCGATCGGACCTTCCTTTGCTCGCAAAGTATTCCTTCTGCAAGCACGCGGATCTCCACAGATTCGGGGGGAAACGCGGCCTGCAGGTGGGCGTCGGGGTGCTCGCCGTCGGGACCCTCCTCACGCCCGCGAGTGCCAGGTGAAAGAAGGTTGCATGAGATGTGACTTCTTTAGCTTCAGGAGTGCCCGCCACTGAGGTGCCACCTGCAAGGGGCGCACTGCAAAATATTTGGGGAAGCCGTGGAATGTCTCCTTAGCGGACTTGCCGCAGTTGTACTCGCTAAACCCACGTGTTCGAGCCCTTTCGCGCTCTGGCTGAGTCCACAACAGAGCTGATCGGCACACGCCGGTTTGATCTCGGGGGTCTGGGTGATGTCAAGCATGGACTTTTCTGCTTTGATGCTGCTCAGAAAGATTCAATGTAGCTTATGCCACCGTTAAATGTAGACTCAGGGGGTGGTTAACTAATGTAGGGATAAAAACCTGACTGAAGCTCAAGAAGTCGTACACCTTTAAAGGGAAAGAAAGTCTAGGATTTCCTATTAGTCATGCAGATTCGGTGAAAGTCATTCTTTTATCCTCCTCCGTCAAGGCATCTTTTGGGCGATTCTGCCGAAGTTTTGGGTGTTCTGCTCATTTCTTTGTATTTTTCCGACATTTTTGCTATCATGCGGATTCGACATTCATTTGCGTACAAGAAGCAAAAACTGCCAGGACAAAAGTGTTGATTTTAAACGTGTTCCCCTGTTGGTTGAAGATCGACGATCTTCAACCAAGGGGTTCAACATCTCTTATTATGGAAAAGAGGATCTTGAAGTGGTCAACACCCGGATGAAGGACTCTGGGCGCCAAAATCTTCAGTGGAGGACAAGACTGGGGTCTGCAGTTGCACACTCGACTGTGGTTTTCTTCAGTGTAGAATTGATGTATTGGATTGGCCAACCTGTTCTCCAGACTTAGACATCGTTGACGATGTCTGGGGAAAACTCTCGAGGACGGTTTGTCAAGGAGTAAGACAATGAAAGGCTGTAGAAGAGCTTATAAGTTTCACGTCACATTCCTTTGTGGTACCTGAGCGGGCCTAGCGAATTTATTAAATGACTCACGACGAAGGTACAGGTGCTATTCACTGATAAGAAAACCTGTTTGTTCATGTGTTATCGTTCACAAGCTTTTCAATCTGAAGCGTATATCGATGTTTTGGTTCTGATCTCTTAAGTCATCATCATATGCTCCTGTTGTCCCTTGTGGTCGCATGATCACAGTGACTTTTTTCCTGCGTAATGCTTGTTCAACACCTTAGATGCACCTAAATTGTCCAGGGTTTTTGTTTTATCAGTGTGATAACCTATATAGGGCCATTCATGAAATTTTGTCCAACTCTGTTCGTACAGATGTTTCGTGCCTACTTAGGTTCGACTATCGTCTTCTGATCGCGGTGCGCGTACTGGAGGGCCTCTCCAGTGGGTTGGCCTTTCCCAGCGTCTACAACCTGTTCAGCCATTGGGCCAGCCCCGAGGAGAGGGCGACCCTCATGAGCGTGGCCTTCGCAGGCCTCCCCGTCGCGTGCGTCGCCAACTTCCCGATATCCAGCCTCCTCTGTCAGACCGATTGCGACGGTGGATGGCCAATGGTTTTCTACGTGCCAGGTAGATAGAGGGCTTATCATTATCCATACTTAGCAGCAAACAATAGGAAAGTGATAATTCAGAGTTACTGACAACTTGAACATCACCACTGGTGGTGTTCAGTGCCACGATGTGCATATCGGGGCCCGCAAGAATTAGCTTGATGTCGACGTGCGCCACTGCAACGGCTTCCAGCAGTGCTGAAATGTGTACTGCTGCAGCAGGATCAACTTGAGCAGCAAGTAGCGACCTTCAACTTAAATTGTGATCCGAAAAATGAATCTTCTGTCCTTTCGAAGCACATTTTAAGAGAGTGTCTAAAGCTGATCTGGTTCTTTGTCTTTCAGCCAATACAGACATGAGAAGTAAAGCCAAACAGAGTGAGGATTCCAAAGTGCATTTGCTGAAAACATTCTACGAGCTTTACTGAAGAAATCAATGTTAAAAGTGACTTTAAAATGTATTTTCAACCTTCAAAAAACAGTATGAGAAACGCTGTGGCAGAGTCTCACTCTGGTAGCTCTTATAACTCTCGCTCTTATGCACCCTAATTTCAACGTAACTGGTTAATTACTTAACACAATGACAATAATTAGCCTCACAATACCTATCTACTTTTCCCCACTCCCTCCCCCCCCCCCAAGAGCATGAGAAGTCCATAAAAGGTATGAAGCAAAGGTGCTGAATAGAGGAAATAACTTTTCTCTGACTGATCGACCTTTTTTCACGGAATAATCAGTGAAAAAAGATTTTCTTCTGCGCAGACGCTTTTTCTCACGCAAAAGAGCGTGAAAAAAAGTAAAAAAGCGTGAAAAAAGTACTTTTTTCACGCACTTTTCACTTTTTTCACGCATTCCTTTGGAGACCACAAACTCATCTGGAGGAACTCAACTCACCAGAAACCACAATCACACTTTGCAGTCACGAACTCGAGTGGAAAGAATGGCTGCATAAAAGAATCCCACATTCGAAGCAAAGTTGTCACTTTTTTCACTTCATTTACTCGTGCCCGCACTCGTTGCTGAACACTCTGTGTCTCGACCATGTGAAAAATAGTAAAGCCTAAGTTTTTTTTTAAAAAAAAATTGTCTTTTTTATCGATCTTCTACTTTATTTCTACTGACTTTCATCACTGGCAAGCCTCTCCTCATAAGGCCAAAAATTAGTATTCTCGGTCTGGTTGGGGTATTAGTGCACTGTGGAAAAAGTCGATCACTTAAAGAAAAGTACACTTTTGATGAAAAATAAGTAGTTCTTCTCCCTCTCAAAATTAACTCTAGTCCTTTCGTGAGCTTTTTCTCACAGTTCCTTGTGAAAAAAATATCTTTCACCCGAGAACCAGTGAAATTCGCTCATGAGAATAACTTTGCTGATTTCTCGTGAAGCAAATAATCTTTTTTCATGCACTTTACTTTTTTCACTCTCATTTCTCCGGCCAAACATTGCGCGGTGGATGGTTGGTGGGTCCGGCCCGACCCCACCCCACCCCCTCAAGCATTCCAGGGCTGTTTTCTCGCCAAATTGCTGATTCCACCGAGATCTGCAAGAGGTGGAAGAGCGAAGAAAACTTCATGTTCAGCGAACACGAGGCCTTCTTTCACTTCTGCTCAGGCCTCGCGGTCGTTTTATGCCGCTCGTGATAAGAGCTCAGGCCCAAAACAGGCCCCGGTGAAAATCAGGTCGTGTGTAACGTTATCGTGCCGGCAAAGTAACTTCTTTTTGGTACCCTCTCAGCACCTTTGCTTCACGTCCACGTGAAGCAGTGGATGCACAAAAGAAACGTTTTTGCTCCACCGATGAAGTCTCTGTCTTCAGGTTTTATGTGCCTCACATGGTGGCTCGCGTTCTCCTTGAGCTCGTACAACCACCCGGAGGACCACCCGGCGATCTCGGTGGAGGAGAAGCAGTTCCTGGTGCACGTCAACGAGCTCCCAGGAGAAGCGTCTGACAGTGCGTAGATGGCACTAGAGATATCTGAACAGTCTATTTGAAGCTCATGTTATGCGGTGCTATAAGAAACTTTCCCTCACTCTTTGCCACGACGTGTGCTTCAGGCGATGGAAGGGTCCCTTGGCTGGCCATGCTGCGCTGTCCTGCCGTGTACGCCTTGTGTATCGCCCACATCACCTACAGCTGGGGATTCCTCTTGACGGCCGTCAACTTGCCGCTCTATGTGGCCGAGGTCCTGGAGTTCGGTGTCGTCGAGGTCAGTCACGCCCAAAGTTGACTTGCCTAAGACACTCGCTACGTGATGAGCTATCGCTATGCCAACTTTGGTCTTGGTCGGTCAAACAATTTGGCCGTAAAAGCGTCACAAACATCCACACAAACAGGGATTTCACATAACATACACGAATGTTCAGAGCAGATTTTATTGTTTAGTTGAAGCTGTGCTATGTCGGTTTCCATTGATCACAATTGTTGCACATATCACATGGAGAAGAAACAGCGGCCCATTCAAATTTAATGCAATCTCAGCTGCGCCATGAATCAAAACTACAAATGCAATCACCATTTGTAACCCCACACTATTTTATAAGTTTTAATGTACAATTTCATAAGTTATACGCTTCAGAATGGCTGCTTGTCCGCGCTGCCTCACGTGGGAATGGCCATCGTCAGCCTCACCGGGAAGCTGTTTGACTGGCTGCGCAAGAAGAAGATCTTGAGCCTGAACGCCATGAGGAAGACGTTCAACACCATAGGTCTGGTTGCGTCAAGTTGTCACGTCAACCTCCTCGTGTCTTATTATGCTCATGTCTTATTATGTCAGGTATGTTGGCCTTCTCGCTCTCCACCTTCTGCCTGCCTCTGCTCGGGCCGAACGACCGGCTGGGGCCGATCCTCAGTCTGAGTCTGGGTGTGTCCCTGCTGCAGCTGGCCACATCCGGCGGATTTTACTTCTCCCACCGCGATATTGGCGGCAGGTTCGCCGGGACCCTCTTCGGCATCACCAACACGCTGGCGCAGGTACCGGGTTTCGCCACCACCATGACGACCGCTAGGATAGCGCAAAATGTAAGAGTCACGCGGGTTTCTGCGCAGTGTTTCTTCCACGCACTTTTCTAGGGCTCCAGAGAAGAGTGGAACCTCGTGTTCTGCTTGGCTGGTGGCATCTCCCTATTCGGCTGCGTCACCTACCTCGTCTTTGGCTCCACCGACCTTCAAGACTTTGCCAAAGCAAAGGACGTCACGGACGACGAGGACGCCAAGGACGTGACCCAGACAAGCACCCTAGAAAAGCCTGAGTAACTGGGATTAATGCATAGAAGAATAAGTCTCAGCTTAAGCCATGCTTAAAAAGTTATCCTGAGAAAGTAGTAAAACGGATAAGCTCTATTGATAAATTCAAGTCATGCCATCACTGGCCACAGCCGAAAGTATAATAAGCACCGAAGACTGCGAACAATTTTGACATTAACGAAATAACAATTTTGACCTCAAGCAACGCATCATCATTGGGATGAGAACTTCTGGCCTGGCAACAAGCATAGAAACAATTCTGACAGTAGAAAACTTCCTCAAAGTAATTTAGACTTTGTCCCGGTGAACACGACAGCTTTCACGTGTAACAGGAGACATCTAGGTCTCGGTAAAGGTCAAGAAGGACTTGACATGCTGAATCGTGCCACAGAGGTCACATTCCAGCATCAGAGGACAAAACAGTCGGCCTCGGCGGTCGAGCAGCAGATCGTGGCCGTTCCTCGGGTTGCTGTCCACGTTTGGTTCAGTCTGAGGTGTCGCCTGGATTGGAGGAGCCATCAGGGAGGACCTGATCTTGACCGACAACTTGTGCAAGTTGTACTTAACAGCAGCAAGATCTTCACCCTCAACCTCATGGTTGACTGTGAACGTCACGTCGCTCTCTTGATCCTCGTGGTACTCCAACTTGATCTTCAAGTCCTTCTTGAATTTTTTGTTAGTACAGTGGCACACGCTTATAACGGTCATGTTGGGACCAAATACTGACCGTTCCGTCTGTGTGACCTCTGTAACCGTATGGCAGCAAAACCGGGGTAAAACATCGGGACAGGACTCGTTGACCGGGATATCCGGGTGACCGTTACATCCGGTGATCGTTATAAGCGTGTTCAACTGTAGTTATGTAAAAACAATACATAAGTGTTTATTTGTGCAAAAGTGATCACAGTGGACGCCGGCGCCGGGGGAGCGCATCATGCTCGAGTTGCTCAACCAACCGGACGGGTTGGTGATGGTCACGAATAGCACAGACAATACTCTTTATAGACCCAGGCGCCTGAACGAGAAGATCAAGTTCGGTCACACGTAGAGTGGAGAGCAAACATATGGCAGATCCTCGCAAGGTCCATCCTCAGTGAAGAGCTACAGAGAAAGACTCCTTGCATACTGCCATAGCGGCCATCAAGACCTACACAAAGATGTCAGCCTTGCCCAAATACATGACGAGCAAGCAGTGGTGGGACGTGGGGAAGAGCGACTCGGTAATGTTTCGGTGTAAAAAGATGCACACACAGGTACTAACAGCAATAAATGACACTTGTTGTCTTCATGCAATCTACTTTTATTCGCTACCATAGAGGACATTTCCATGCATAGAGATAATTCTTTGTAAAACAACTAGTATTTATTATTGCTAGGGAGATTGGACGGTTTCTTGCATGATTCAACGTTAGATTCCTCTTCGTCCCCCTCCCCAATGGTGGTCGCATCCTGTCCAACTGGATCCTCGTGATCTGCGGCAGCCTGATGGACCTGCAGGTGCAAAAATGTTTATATGTGCAAAAGTTGGGGTCTCGTTCCCCCGTTACTGCACTACCTCTGGCCTCTCCATGAGCAATTGGTCCTTGAGCTTCTTGGCCATCTCCTCCAGCTGGGAAAGGTAGTGCAGGGTGTCTTCTTGGGTCCGGCTGCCGCCTTTTTCCAGTTGCAGGTGCTGCTGCTCTCGACCCTTTAGCATGGCCAGCAGCGCCCTCAACCTCTCGTTCATGTCGTTGCCAACTGGCGGCTGCAGCCTCCGAGGTCGTTGTTGAACCCAGCGAGGACTCGGCCGAACTCCCCGAGCTCGGACTGCCGGAGGCTGAGGCGCTTGGCGACTGAATTGCACATTATTGGGCAAGACCGGCGTGGTCAGCGGTGACGGCAACGGCCGTGACGTCAACGGCTGAACTGGCTGAGGGGGAGTCGCCGCCATTGGCTCTGGCGTGAGCGAATCCCGGTCAGATGAGCGCTCCAGCTCTGGTACCGGCGGCAATGGCACCCTGGATGCTGCTGATGCCATCACCGGTGGGATCACATTGAAGAGCCGGCGCGTGGGCGGCGCGGCCTGCCCGTTGGATGGCGCGAATTGTCGCATTGAGGACTGCGCTGGGACGCCGGATGCGCCGCTGTTGGAAGTGCCGTTGAAATTGTTTTTGGCGTGTGGGCGCACTATTGACGCAGGAATCCCGCCAATGCCTCCATTGGCGTATTTGGCGTTCGGCTCAGGCAGTCGTCGCTTGTGCACGCGGGGCAACTCACGATGTTGCTGCATTTGCCGGTGCAAATTTTGCTGCTGCAACCTGACGGCGGACGCAGCAGGAGGCAACAAGACATCTTCCTCTACTTCGTCCTCCTCGTCGTCATCCTCATCATCGACTGAAGATCCTTCCTGGCCTCTCACATCGTTGCCGCCCCTACTGCTAGGTACTATCTGGATGACAGTGATCTTGCTGCCATTGTTGTCTTCTTCGTCACCGCGATCCTTGCTCTCCTGGGGCATTTCGGCCTCTTCTTCATCCTCCTCCTCGCCCTCGTCAGTCTTCTCTTCCAACTTCGATCCGTAAGGGCTGCTCTCCTTGGAGTGGATGCCCGCGCCGGTGGCTGTTGGCGAGCTGTAGCCGGAGGTGGACGAGTTGTCCGGGCTCGCTGAGCGGCTGTTGTTGATGCTCCTCCGGGGGTTCGTCTTGCGCGCGGGCTTGCTTGGCGGAGCGGACGAGTTCTTCTTGAAGTGACGGCCGATCTCTCCTGAGTTTCCGCTCTTTGATTCGGATTTGTTGGTCTCCACCTGCGACCTGAAGCTCTCCACGCGTAGTCGAAGTCTTCCCACGCTTGCCACGCGGCTGTTGGACTTCTCCAGGCCGCGGCGAGCGGCTGCGGCGGCCGCGGCGGCTGCGGCCGCGGCAGATGCTACCACAGAGGAGCTGCTGGTGCTGTTGTTCGTCCGAGGCACGTCATAGAAGCCTGCGGGCGTCTGAGTCGTCTTGCAGTTGTTGCTGTTACCAAGACTTTCGATGCTCTCGGTGGACCCGAAGTGCGGCCGATTCTGCAAGGGGTGCGGCCTGCGAAGGCCGTCAAAGATGTGGGAGGACGACGAGGAGTCCTCCTTTTCTAGGTCCGACAAATTCTCCAAGCTGGAGTAGTGGCAACCCTGGAAAACATGCAGTGTTATATAAGACTCGTATAATACGATGCATGCGTAATGTTGGAGCAGTCGAGAAGCGACAGTGCCAATAGAAGGATATTTGCCGGATCACTCAACCTCGATACCTCGAGCATCACGATCATGTTACCTGACGGTAGTTGAGTTGCTGCTTCTGCGCGAGTCCTCCCTGGTGTCTGCTCGTTTGCACCATGGACTCCACCGCCTGGTACCTCAGGTTCCCGTGGCAGCTGTCCAGGGAGGCGTCGTACACGGGCAAGAAGTGGGAACTGGTCGCGCTGAAGTTGGTCTTGTGTTGATGCCGCCACAGTTGTTGATGTCTCTTTGGACGCGATTGAGAGGAGAACTTATCGGGCAAGTCAAAACTGCGGCCAGCCTTAAAAAAGATATCGTAAAACAATTGTATTACTGACCAAACTGTCTCTTGCCACCGAGTCATTCTTACCTGGAACTCGCAGAGCTCGTCTGAGCGCCCGTAGGGGTTGGACCTGACCCTGCTGAAGTTGAAGGTGTTTCCGTTGCCAAAAGTGTTCCTGTGCAAGGCCTGAATCGATGTGGATCTGTCAGAATAAAAATAAAAATATGTCATCGGTCCATTTTCGTAACTTCAGCCTCGTCCACCTGTAGTGCAAGGACGCCTGCGTGGCTCCAGCCGTGGTCTTGCTCCTTTGAAGGTTCACGATTGGGCGCACCTACATAGAATAAGGAGAAATATATTTTTAAGCGACATGTTTCGATCAGTTATAATGCAGAGAAATGCAGAGAATGAGAGTCAACGACCTCTCCAGATGACCCAGATAGTTGGAACTGCTGCTTCGGCGAGATCTCTGAGGTGGCCCTGGGGTGGATGTAGAGGCTCTGGTGGCGCCTGATGACGGCGTGGCGCATCTGACCAGTGTTCAGCTCTCCTAGCGCACAAAACACAACAGACACGCGTGTGACTTCTGCATTCAATACATAAAATGATAACTTGGCCTGAACCTTCTCCTAGAAGGAAAGACTCCACTTTTTTGTTACTAACCGTGTATTCCCAGTTCAACCTTTCTGGCCGTGAGGCTACCTCCGTTGGCCCCTGCCGCGGCTGAGGAGCCGCCGCTGCTACTGCTGGCGCCTCCGCCGCCGGCACTTCCACCCCCGGCACCTCCTCCGCCACTGGCGCCTCCGCCGCTGGCACCTCCGCCGACGCCTCTGAGGATCCTCTTCGCCTTCAGGAGGGACAGGGATCTCTTGACCCGGCCCTCCTTGTTGTTCCCGTTGAAGTTGTTACTGTAGACCCACGACGGATGCGGGTTGGGTACGTTGTACGGGGTCTTCAGGTTCAAGGTATTGTTGTCTCCCTCGCTCGGTGGACGCTTCACGATGTCCTGCACCGACAGGATCTCGTAACCTCGTACCCCAAATTGCAAATTGCGATTTTACCTTTGTGACCAGGGTGTCGTCGTCAAAGTTCGCAAAGTTATTGTTCTTGTCGCTGTTGCTGTGCTGCAGTTGCAGGAAGCAGAAGGTCTGCTGGCTGGCGAAGAAGGCTGCGATCAACGCGGACACCGTGCTCACGGTGGTGGTCAGGTACGCTGCAAAAGGGAGGATATGGGGCGGGGGGACCTATCTATAGTCGATTCTGCCCGTACCTTGATCCATAAGATGCTGGAGCTCATTGTTCCTGATGAAGTTCTTGTCTTCGTCGCTGAGGAATCCCCTCCACTCACCCACCTCCAGGATGACCAGGTGAACCAGGTTGACGACGATGACCACGAGGGACATGAGCAGAAGTCCTTGAGCCTTGAGCACGGTCAGGCCGTTGGAGCAGCACAGGGAGAGTGTGACAATCGCGCTGAACACGTTCTGTCAGCATAAAGAAGCAAGCAGTGATGAAGATTTTGCTTCACCCTTCGCTAACAATCAGCCATTTACCCATGCCCCAGTCCAGATGTTAGAGCCCAACTGAAATATAGGGAGGTGGAGCATGAAGTAGATGCCGGCGACGAACTGGACGACGCCGGTCAAGGCGAAGATGACCGCCCAGGTTAGATGGAGGTAGTAGCTGGTGCGATGATTGCCGCAAATGCGAACACCTGGCGTAGAGAGGAAAAAAAAGGCTTGACAAATTCAATTTCAGCAGCAAATTTTGCAATTTTGCAAAAACAAAATAACAAAAAATGTCATCACGCCTGAGGAGTTCAGCACAGGCCTGACATCACGGGCAACATCCATACGGATCTCACAAATTAGCGCTGCTTTCTCTCCCCCCCCCCCCCCCAAAGAAAAAAAAATCCACATGAACTCTTCATATTCCTCTTGTTCACCCCGCTGAGTTGAGGGCGTGGGCGCAATGACCCGGCCATAAAACTCCCTGTCATTCATACGCACAAGGGGGGCGCGGAGCTTTCTCTTGTCCTGGTTGGAAAGCTCCTCTTCTCCTCTTTCTCTCTCAAGATGGTCCAGCTCTGCTACGGCTTCTCTCTCGCAACTTTCATCCGAATCGTGTGAGTCAAAAACACAAAATATTTCGCAAATGCGACCATTCCTCACTTTTGTCGATTTTCATTCATTCACGGCCGGAGTTGTGGGCAGTCAGGGACTGCCCAAAGTGTGCGTGTGCGCCCAAAAGCCGGTGATGCTGACGCCCAAAAGCCTCTGGTCCGTTTTTTGCGGTTCTGCTTGCACGACAAAGCTGACTCCAGCAGCTCCCAGAGAGGAAAGGCTCTTGGGAGAGAGAGAAAACACGCGCGCACGCACGCGGAGAGAAAGGGAGAGATTGGCCGCCATTATGATCATTCTTGTGCTTTCTCTTCTGTACCAGAGTAGTGAAGCTGCGTGCTCATGTGTGTGCGCGTGTGCGTGTGTGCGCAGTCCCCCGTGTGCGCGCGCGTGTGCGGAGAGAAGACGACCATCAGTATGCAGCCAGCGGAAGAGGCCGGCAGAAGAAGAAAATCAAAGTGACCTCCAGACAAGAAGACCCAACGAATATCATCATTTCATTCATTATTCACGTCACTGCCTCAGTGTGAGTTAGACATCTTGGCCAGAATGCGTCAGCAGCCCTGCGGGGAGAGAAAGAGCTCTCCAAGTCCGACCTGACACCGCTTGGCAGTCTGTGACCGACCGCACACAGAGAAATAGTCTTAAAGATAATAAATAGAGGCTGAACAAAAACAAAGCTGTTTAACTCACACTGTGTCCTTCTTGGTGTTAGTGTCTGTGAATGGACTGCACTTGAGGAAGAAACACAGCTCAGCTCAATCTCCAACAACCTCTACCAATCCTTCCCCCTCCCCCTAAACCCTCTTTTTTTTTCATTGCTACAAATCCTTTTACTGGCCCATAAATAGCTCCTGCACAGCCTGACCAATGACCTGGGGATTCGTGGTCTGCGGACCAAACGAGGCTCTCGTGGTCTCAGGTGAGTTCTGCTGGCGCCAGACACAGACAAGACTGGAGTAAAACGATCTGGAATGGACTATTCAGAGACGAGAATGAAAAAAAAAGAGCAGTGACAGAGGATTAAACTATTGGCAATGAAGTCATGTGGACAAAGTCTGGCCAGGAGAGCTGTCAGCTTTGATCTAGCGTCTGACAGGACTTGTTTGTCTTCAGCTGACTTCACGTGTGTTCAGCTTACATCATTTGACATCTCTTTAAACGCCATTCGGCGCTCAGGGTTGCCAGTCAATGATGAAGCATCTGGCAAGCCTGAGCACCTCCTCTTGACGTTCAATGGGTGGTGTCAAACGTTGGACTTTGTTCGACTTGACTTGTCTACTTGGCTTTTGTGGCTCGACTGAAAGCTCAGCTGACTTGACGTGTCTTGACTGACTTGACGATAACAAAGAGCTGCCAAATGTAGTCGAATACCAACATTTCAACCCCAGTCCAGTTGTTTAAAGTTGTGTCTCGTCAGGATGCTGCCATCGCAAGCCTCTGCTGGTGCCTGGAGGCAGGGCCTTCGTGTGGCCTGGGATCCAGTACGTGCAGAGGTGGGTGTGTGTTAATCAAGCAATAAAGTCCATCTATACACATGTTTACATTGTAGCCGCAATAAAAACTTGTCTTGTAATTGCTGAAGGATCTCTCTGAACGTGATGACCCTGAAAGTGGCCTCCAACCAGGTGAACTCAGTACAGGGTGTCCCCATCTCAGTCACGGGCATAGCTCAGGTACTCATGATTTATCCAGACCTCACATTAAAGAGGGAATGGAAAGAGGAAATGAAATAGGTATCGTTGTGGAAAGGAGTCACAACATGAGGTTTGGCTTTTTTGTAGCTACCTATATAAATAAATTATTCCTTCAACATTGCAATGTTATATTTTTTTGGCTTTTCTTGTCACAGAACTGCTAAAATTCTCTTCAACTTCCTTTTTTGCCTCGACAGAGTTGCCAAAATTTAACCTGACGTAAAAAGTGTTGAAAAATGTGCATTAAAGTCGACCAAACTGTATGATAACGACAACTATCACTTATTTTGTCTGAGATGACGGTAATGTTCGTAAATACAGAAGTGCCTTAAAAAAACGAGGTCGTTACGGCAGCAGCAGCAGCAGCGGGAGACAGAATTCCTTCATTGGTTCCAGCATCAACTGTGAGAACCTGAGCCAAAAAGAGGTGTAACTGATGCAAGCTGTCTGGTCCTTTTGGCACATACGTTCTCGCCCTTGCTTCTTTTGTCCTTATGACTTCTTCTCTCCCTTCCCCCCCAATCCTTTAAAGGATGTGCCCAAAATAAACTAAAGAGCCGCTAAATTTGGGTTCATCTTCTCATTTTTCTTTGTGTTGCTGTTGCAAAGAATTGTCACGCTGTTACCTCATTTCCTTTCTGAGAGTCCATACGCCATTGCAAGGGCAAACAGAGCACATAAGAGGGGGTAAATTAAAGTTTAGGCCCCGCTTTAGGGCCTAAATTCAGGTTGGACTGTGTAGGTATGACTCTGAACCCTCGAAGTTGAGGGCACGTTTACACATAATAAAGCTACAATGCCCCATTGTCTCGCATCCTCAACAACAACAACAACACAAAGGATTCGAAGAAGAAGAGTTGCTGCTGCTCAAAAAAAGGCCCCTATTCTAATTTGAGTAGATGTCTGATAAACATATTCGTCAGTGCGTGTAATTGAGTTGCTGCCTACGCAAAAATGTGTGCAGATCGTCGACCTGCGCAAATGGCAACCGCAGCAGCCATTATTCTTGGCACACCGATAAAAATTTAGCAGGCCTCGAAGCTCAATTTAGGCCTAAAAGAGCGGAATTTTCAGGCCTTAAGTGACGTCTTAACTCTTTGCTGTGTGTAGGAAGACTCGGAATGCCACACATCCATACATACGCACAGGGTGCCCCTTGTGTAGGCTGACCCCCTCCTCTTCCCCTCCCCCCCTCCTCCATCCAAATAAAGAGATATAAGCATGTAGGAAGCTGGCACGCTAATGAGCCCCTTAATGAGGCTCATTTTTGCGTAGGCGAGACAAGTGACGCAGCGTTTGCGTACGTTCTGTACGCATATTTCTTCCTTCCACTCATTGCGTCACAGACTGAAGCGTCAGCAGGAGGCATCTTGGACTTTTCCTCCCCAGTGGTCCCAATTGGGGCCCATTTTGCCCGTTGGCTCAATAATTGCTGATGAGGTCAGGTCTCGAGGGGGGGCCCCATTAGGGCCCATTTTCTCTCTCTCCCCCCCAGCCCTGACTGATTGTTTAGGCCTCCATTGTAGGGTTGTTATTGAGGAGGGACAAGATAAATCACTTAGTTTGTTTGTTTGTTTGTGTTCCACCCCAAAGTCTTCCGCAACTTCAACAGGCGCAGATTCTCTTTTTTCCTCTTCACCGGGTGAGCGCTACTTTCAGGGAGAATCAAGTGCATAGTTCATACGGTCGTTTTCCTTTTTTTGTTGGCACACACGGTGGTTCCTTTGCAGGTTGTGCCTGAACACCATGACCCTTCAGGTGACGAGCAACAATGTTTACTCTGCTCAGGGGGTCTCCATCTCGGTCACGGGCATAGCACAGGTACAGTGTGAGCCGTAAAAAGAGAGAGCAAAAAAATAAGGACTTAGACAAAGGCCCCGAGGGCCAGATACAAGCACGGCCACCACCGCCGCCACCCACCGAACCGTACGTACGTATGTACTTTAGAGCACAAGTTGAAACCTTATCTGCCAACTCCACCCTCTAAAGTCGTGTGAGCCAGAAGAAAAGACAGTCTGTTTGCGTTTCTAACGTGCGGTTTATTTAGAGAAGTTCTAACGTAGGTTCTACGTAGAAGTAGAGTTGAGAAGTGCCCTTAGAAGCCACTCTCTGCACACAGTAGAGGCTACCAGAGACCGGTCAGCTTGGACATCGGAGATTTTTGGCACTTGTGGCAGGGAAATTCCCATCCCCCCTCGTCTTCAGTGCCCTACGGAGGCCAGACCTTCTCGGCCTCGGACTGACCTCTCGGCCTCGACCCCGACCTCCCGGCCTAGGAAACGCAGGCGGGAATGGATGCGAAGTCGCGCGAGCGAAAAAAAGAGGTCAAAGTTGGGGGTGCGGCAAAAAAAAGGTTCTTCCATTGCTGTGGGGAAAACCCCAAAAATATGTGACCGAGCACCTTTTCCTTCAGGCTCGAATAAATAAATAAATAAATATATAGAAGAATAGCATAAAATTAGATCCATTTCGTATTCTGCTCTTTTTCAATGTTGGACCTTAGGTAGTTCTATTTGTCTTCTTGCTGCTGCTGCTGCCGCTGCTGCTGCAAATACGCACAAGCATGCAGATTCGCAGGGCAAAACTGTGACAAGAAGATTTTCGAGGGATCTGAGTAAAAAAGGTCGCTCGAAAATCTGGCAACTTCTTCAGATCTGAATTGTTGAGAGATGCGATTCTTTCATTGTTCTCCTTCCATTCAACAGGTGAAGATCCAAGGCCAGAATGAGGAGATGTTGTTGGCCGCCTGTGAGCAATTTCTGGGCAAGAGCGAGGAACAAATTCAGCAAGTTGCTCTGGAGACCCTGGAGGGCCATCAGAGAGCGATCATGGGGTCCATGACTGTGGAGGTTTGTACCAATGGCAACTCTGGCTGTGCAACTCACTGTGCCATCAGACCAATGTCCAGGATGAGAAGGGCCCAGAAAGCAAGAAGGCTGACAGTGTTGCCAGACAGCTGTGGACCTGAATGGCTAGTTCAATATAAGAAGTGGCAGATTGACCAAACACTCCTATGTACATGCACCGAAAAACTTTTCTGGTTAGAGATGTTCAACAAGACCCAAAGTTGGTGTCTCCGGCTGCCAATGAGGCTGCCCCAAATTCGAGGCTGCCTTCCCATCCTGCTCTTGTTTGTATGCATCCCAGCCTAACCTCACCTGACCTCGGCTGACCCTGAGAAGGCTGATATTAACCTTGCTTTATTCGTTTCGTGGAGCTTTATTTCTCCTAATGTCCAAAGCAGATTCAGTTTGTTTGTTTCTCTGTCTGTCTGTCTGTCTATTTGCCGGAGACGCCTCCATGTCCATGAGACAGACAGACAGACAGACATGCAGGAGGCGTCTCTATTTTGTTCCCCTCTTAATGACATTTCTATTCAAATCGTCCCAGTTTGGCGGCCTTGAACTAAAGGCCGGTTTGACAGTGCCCAAAGTTTGGAGCGGCGAAGAAGAGAGAAAAGGCGCGCTGCAGACGCGGCCTTAAGCGAATCTGCTCGGAGCTTCTTCCTCCCTCTGCCATTGAAATTGAGGCCATCTTTGAGTGCTGCCCTGGGCATCCCACACATGACCCTGGGCAGACATTTCTCTCCGTCACCTGTTTGTGCAGCACGAGTGTTACAGGGATTCCCAGACGATTTCTCCGTGATTAAGAGGCCAAAAGCTGTTATTATCGAGCCAAAACCAATCAAGAGTCCATTGTTTGACACAAAAGCGCCAATTTGCTGCTGGTGTCAAAGTCCTGGGGGGACTTCAGACCCTCTCCTTGGAACCGATTTGAGCCTCAAGTCATTCAGAAGGCCTTTAGTTCAGCGCTTGGCTGGAGGGGGGAGCAAAACACACCGAGCAGTCCGAATCAGTCAGTGGATGCCAAAAATTTGCAATTTTTCAATGTCATCTTTCTATTAACGAAAAAAAAAATGTATTTTCGATCTGAACACGAAATTTCGCAAGTGCCTCATCTAACGGTCTTTTTTTCTGCCTGTTTTTTGAGGTTCGTCCCTAGCAGTCAGTGAATGCTTTAAAGGGGGGGGGAGCAAGGAAGGGTATTGGCACCCATCCCTCTCGTGTGAGCAGGCATGAGCTTTGTAGGGCTCGTCCTCCTCCAGGGCCGATGAAATTTCTTCTTGAAGAAGAAGAGAATGATGCAACTTGATTCTTCTCTCTTTGGCGTCAAAATTTTCGCGTGCTGGCTTTTCCCAATTATTTTTTTTACGGGGTCCCGCAAACTTGCACGGAGGTCAAGGGCTCAGAAAGGGGCCTTTTCTCCCTCCCCTCTAGGCCTTATTCAGGGCCCACTTTAAGGAGAGGGAGGAGGGAAGCAATCAGTCAGTGATGAATCTCATTCCTGACCGGGAGGGGAAAAAATGGCCACTTACAAGGCGGGCACAAATGCCTCCACCTTGGGTAAATAACTTAAAGTGTTTTGGTAGAGGAAAGGGTGAGCAGGGACTAATGTGAACAGTTTTAGACTGATCTTGCAAGGGAGATGACTGCAGCACTGACAACGGCCTCCACTTGACGTCACTGATGACACTGTAAGTGTAGATGGCTGAGACAGAAATCTATGTAAGGACAATCTTAGGCTGCTTCAGAAGGTGACTGAAGCACTCAAAGCCTCCGCAGAGGTCAATGATAATGACTTAA
>JAAUXU010064255.1_pt1 | contig 29824 bp, 24 predicted proteins | sample 7278151 | NCBI WGS metagenome assembly JAAUXU01 (sample SAMN14350113, study PRJNA611818) | marine sediment metagenome | isolation source: surface marine sediment (1.8m) | place: French Polynesia: Moorea | collected 2018-08
ATGGTCACTGGACGTAGAAATCACTGGATAGAAGGATCACCCTGGACATGAAGGTCACTGGACGTAGAAATCATTAAACAGACGGATCACCCTGCACATGAAGGTCACTGGGCCGTTGGACATACGAGCGGACATGAAAATCACTGAACACAAGGAACATTGGACATAGGAATCACTGGACACAAGGACCATTGGACAAGACGTCAGGATCATTTCAACTCAATCAACAACATTCAACAGGATCTTCAAATGTGACGTCAGCTTCAATTGTAGCATAAATGGAGTTTCGACAACTATCGGTCCTTTTCAATCAGTTGTTCAATCAAAGATTGTCGGCTGATTTTTGGTGTAGCATTAAAACAGTGTTCCTAACTTGTGCCGGAAAAACCAACATAGATATGAATAATTTAAAACATGCAATATTACATCAAAGAAAGAATCAACGATGCATGAAATTCCTAGGAGGATTTAAGCTCCCAGAACCTCCTGGGGGAGGTGCTTCCATCTCTCCATTCCACATTTATTAATCTTGATGAAGAGGTGGAACGGACAAAAACATCAAAAACATTGCTAAACGACCGAATTCACTGAGTTTATATCTCTTCCTCATCATCTTGGCCCTCGGCTTGGCGTGATTCTCAGTGTTTGAATTCAGACGAAATGTCAACGCCGCAATCTTGAGCAGAAACGGTGAAGATTTTGCTAATACCATACCCCAAAATCCAGCTAAAATCCCGAATCCATAAAATTTCTAATAGTCCACACATTCAGCACTGCTGTTTGCCACACCTTCTCCTGTCCCCACGTGTCCGGTCCCGGAGATGTGTCTCCAGACGTCAGGTCGGGTCCCGGCTAGGCTGAGTGACCCGCGAAAGCTTTCCAATGTCGTTCAAAGTGGACTCGGCCACGGTGAAGTTGGCATTGTCCACGGGACGTAAGTGCAAGAACAATTATCCAGATAAGGATAGGTCAAGCCAGTTGCCAAGAATAGAGGTGTCAATCTGACATTTGGAACCCTGGTGCCATTTTTCCCCCCTCCTCCAGACATCTCTGATCTTGTTCTGGCACCTGCCAACCTGGCTTCACAGTCCACATAAGGATAGGTCGTTGCTCGAGCTTATTTATCGCTGCCTCGACCTCAGTAAGTACTGACGAGAAGACCCATGGAAGAAGTTGCCAAGAAGTGGACAGAAGTGTGGCAACTAAACCGTAAATTCGATCCTTTATCTCCTCCCTTGGATTTCCACTAATGTTCATAATATAAAGATACACATCAAGGTTGGCAACAACCCTCAAATGAGGCGCACTCAATTTTTATACGACAAAAAAGCTTTCTCCGTCCCAAGACTTGGGGTTCCAAATCGAGGTTTGGTGATTGTGGACTTGAATCGAGTCGAGCTCAAGTGAACAAATTGACACATGTAGCTACAGGGGAAATGAGCAAAAAGGAAAAAAAAACTGGGCCAAAAAATTGCCAGTTTTTTTTTCTTTTCGGGAGCGGGAAAATAAGGTTTGAAGTGTGAAGCTTTTTGTTGCTGCCAGATAAACCTTTTTTGTTGCCATTGTTGTCACCCCAGAAAAAAGGGGAAGGATCAGCTTTCCCTTGTGGTCCTGAGCAAACATTGGAGGACAGGCAGAGCACGTGGTGGAAACCTTATCAAAAGCAGTGACAACTAAGCAAACCAGAAGGAAATTGCTTCTAAGGAGATTCCAACAACAGCAACAACAACAGCAACATTTTTCCGCTGGATGAGACAATCACTGAGGAGCAGACAAAAAGGTCCTCTTGCTTCTTATTGGCCGGATGCCACGCAATCGTCAGCTCAATAACGAGCAACAACAACCACTGCGACACAGACACGATTTTTGGCCAATTTCTCCTCACCAAAAATTCTTCCCTTCTACTCAGTTTTGTCCCCCTTTTTGCGCCCCTCCAAAGCAGGGAGATTTGCGGCATCCTCGGGCTCTTCCGCCATCTTTTTGTCATGAGAGACAGCATTTTGGCACTTTTCGAAGTGAGGTCCAACAGCCAAGCCTGACTGGCGAAGGCCTCAAACGTCAGAGAGCCCAAGCACAAATGATTTCTGGCACACCGGGACTGCGGGGATTGCTTGCATGCGATTTTAATATTCGTCAACACAATTACTAGCTTGAATGACCCAATATTTTGGTTAGTGCCGAGCAAATTCCTATTCTATTGACTCGACACCACCAATAGCAACAATGATAAGCATGCTTGCTGTACAAAGTGTACATACATGTTCCTGCCCATGGAACAGAGCTCAATCTTGGCACTGGAGGGAGACCAGATCATGGGTGTTTTGCTCAACCTCGATCTTTTTGGCTTTTTAGAACAAATTTGGTTAGCTGGGTTTGGCTCTTCCTCTCCCAAAATGAGTACTGAAGGGCATTTCTTTGGTCCCTCACATGACAGCCTCAGTTGCTTTGAACACTGCCAATATGCAGGATCCATGCGGAAAAGTCACTTCCTGTTGCCTAAAACAGTCATGAAGTTGAACATGCCATATTTTCAGGTCATACGATCACATTAGAATTTAATCACTGGCAGCACAGCAGCAGGTGATTACCCCTGTTCATTGCCACAATGTTCACTGGAATGAATAGATGAACACATCCTGCTGGTCGGCGTTGCAATGCAGGTGCTGCACATGTGCAGGGAGCACAAGAACAAGCTTCTTATGCAACGTGACGTGCAGCTCCACTGTTTTGAGCATCATTTGAGACAATGTTGGAAAGTCAGTTTTGCTGGATGAGCAGAAAGTACCAATTCATATGAGACAGGCAGTGGACAACAAGTCAGCATTGACAGCTACGCTGCCCAAGTGCTGGAGATGAAAATGTGCTAGGTTACATGACAAAAAAGTGGATCAGTTGGACTTTTGTCTTGGTCATCTTCTATCCTTGTGTAGTTCATAGTGCTGTCAGCTGTATCATATAGCTGATACCTCAGGCTCCAGCTAATTAGGTCACAATGGGACAGGAAGTTTGAGTCAATCAAGCAGCTGAGTCAATTACGCGTCGGGATTGTAGGTGGTTTTTAGTATGATTGCGTCTCTATTCAATGGACCAACGGTTGCTGGGATATGAGTATTGAAAGCTCCACGGCCAAAAATACGCTCTGGTCTGTTTTAAGTAGCGGATGAAGGATATTTTGGGTGTGTACAGAAATATTGACCTGAAAATAATATTGATTGAAGAGCACAGATAGAGCTTTAAAATGAGCTTCAGGATGGCTCAATCACGGGTCTGCAAGCAGAGAAACTTTTCTTATCATTAGCATACGGCACAGGAGCAATGAATATGAAGCAATGTCAACTGGTCAATGGGATCTATTTATGAAACGATTGAGTCAATAAACCGAATGACCCAATTTTGTCCGTGAGTCAATTTGCGGGAGTCTACAATACTTCCAGAATGGAGCACTGACATTGTAAAATGTCTTTTAAATTAGTACAAATATTGTTGTGCTCTCCAACTTCCACTGACTCTGCTTGGCTTCACTTTCTTTTGTTATATTGGTTGCAAAAAGAACCTGGCAACTCCCACAGATCAGCTCAATCAACTCAGTTTAATCTTTCAGTTCAGTTAATCAAAATCAGTTTAAAATTATGCATGAAGTTATACTTTTGGAGTGAGAGTTCCTTGCTGCGAGCGAAGTAAGAGATTTCTTCTTGCTGCCCATCCTGTTGCAGCAGCCAAAATTTGATCAACGCTACAATCAGTTGTAACAGTGAGTTAATTCTATGTATGGTACATTAAAGAGCAAAGCACTCTTAAGTACTGTGGCTGGTAAGTAACAACGTTTAAGTGTTTTTAAGATTTGACATGGCATCGTCAGATTTTTGAGAAGAAAGAATAAAAAACTCCGAACAATGACAGAACTCAATTTGGCAAACTCGTTTCAGTTATTAATTACAAGTTTAAAAAATGAGTACAGGGGAAAAGTAGACCTCGTCAGTTGAAAACAAGCCTTTTGAGACAAATGTATGCACACGTCCAAGCTTTCTCAGCCTGGGTAGTCGTGACATTTCTACTATAAGGTAGGGTAATGTTAGGTCAGCTCATTGGGTTGGGGTCGGCTGAGGTCAGGTCAGCTTAAGATGTTAGGTCTGGTCTAGATGGAATTGGGCTAGGTTAGAACTGGTTTAGATGGGGTTGTGTTTGGTTAGACCTGGTTTAGGTTGGGTTGGGATAGGTTGGATCTGGTTTTAGGTGGGGTTGGGTTAAATCTGGGTGAGGTAAGAAGCAGTTAGGAGGGCATATGAGATTATGATGAGCGTGGGTTGGATTGGACTGCATTACGTAAGATTAGGGGTGGGGAGGTGACAGCAGCAGGAGTGGAATAAAGAATGAGGTGGCATAAGATTCCAACGTGGCAGAGGGAGTGGACCCCGAACCAGCTGCGAAACTTCTGTGCCTTAAATTAGACCTACATTTTGTGCCTTCTTGTTCAATATGCATGCTCTGTCAGTATCTTTCAAAAGTTAATGTACAGTTTTTTCTCATCAAAAAGCATCTACAACTAATATACAAAGTCAACAACAACTAATATACAAAGTCAACATGAAGTGGACATGACGCTGGCGCATTATTATTACATTATTATGAGCATTGGGACGGACAGTAGAGGATCAGGGACAGGTCGAAGTTGTTCCGTTCCTCTCCTTCTTGGAGCGCGCATAACAGAGCTTTCCAGTCATTTCCCAGTTGACGAGGAGAGGAAAGTTTTAGTCGAGCAAGAGCCGCGGTCGCAGCACAAGGCACTTTCCTCGGTTATGACTGCAGGACAGAGGTGTGGACAGAAGACAAAGAAATAGAACACAAGTTTTTGCGGGTAAGTGTATCAGAAAAGACATTGCATGAACCATGGGTTGGGTGGCTGTTGAACCGTGTGAGATGGTGGAAGCTGCGTTGCATGCAGTGTGAGTCGCAAAAAGTGGCCGTGTGGCACACAAATGAGGAGTGCCACCGTAGGCATGACTGGCGTCGTTCGTTCAAAAAGGTTGTCAAGGTCTATTTAGAATTTATTTTATTCAAAATGACCTCCTTCATGGCTGGATGGGTGACCTCGGATGCGGATGAACACCTTCAGCGATCAAGATTTGGGCCTGTCAAATGTTGACCCGATAACCTTGTTTTGCGACAAACTTTCCATCCTCAATCCAAACTTTCCACCCACTGATACTTGTTGAGGAGAAAACAAACATAAAGCCAAAATTTTGCCCCGACAAAGTGCTGATCCCATCTCGTGGTAGCTGTGTTCAATAGACAACTTTCCAGCCTAATCGAAACTTTCCAACTTCCTGGAGAAAAGCTTATGCTTGTTGAGAAAGACAAATGTGAAGCTCAGTGCTTATGAATCACCCTGTAATGGGGGGGGAGGACGGACAGGCAGGATAATCATTAAACCAACGTCATCGTACGTCTTGAAAAATTTGATGGGTCACTGGTCCGACTTTGGCTGGTCCAAGTGGATCAACATCGACAGGTCCAACAGGTCAGCGGATCCTGTCCTGGCAGGCAATGTTGAAGTCGGAGACTCTGTAAAAGTCTTGATTTGGAGGCCACCAGATTCAGGCAACTGAAACATCAGAGATGAGCCCACTTTTGTCTGCTTTTTTTTTTTGAGCATTTGCCCCAAAAAGATCAGACTGGCAGTCTGCGAGGGGGATCAGACTGATGGGGGACTCAAAAAAGTGATCTACTCATTAACATTCTGGCGCACGTCGATGACGTCACGGCCAAAGAATTGGCAATGACTTTGCGCACTTTCTGGGTGTGGTTGCAGACTTTTTGGCGCACACGATGCAAGCTGGCTGGTGTCCGATTTCCCGACCTCAGAGGATTATGTTTTCAGCCATGTAGGGGACAAATGATGGCATTCTAGAGTATTTTCTTTTTTCATTTTTAATGCTACATTTTTCCCAAAATTCCTTAAATTTTCGTTTCAATCTTCCCCTCCCCGAAAAAAAAACCACTTTTAGCTAATACTATACAGTGGAACGCGCTTACATGAATCAACAGCAATATGAGTCAGAGTTGGAATCCCCAAGTCGAACAGTCCTTTTATACTCTACTCCTACATAACTAAACTTTTCAGCTCTTCAGGCTATTTGATCAATATTTTCTCCCGCTAGAAAAAAAAACCAGTGAGGAGAAAGCGCAAATCAGACTCATTTATGACTGTTCTGTGCCATTTTTCAAGAAAAGTCGCAAATTTGCGCGCCCAACGTCATTATCACAGCACGCAACGTCCACCTCGACGTGGCTGAAGTCGTTGTCCAGTCCAAAGTGCTGCAATGCGTTGGCAAATAACACCAACAACTATGCTGCCTCCGGTCTAGAGGTCTCCAATCAGCTTTAAAACACTTGTTTACAAGATTGTTGTTGTTTATCTACCGTAAATGGAGAGTGTTTGGGCTGAAAAAACGACTCCCTGAATCAGGCGGCTACATCGAATACTAAATCCTGATCCACTTAAAGGTGTTCCACTGTGAACCCCCAAATTCCTGGGTCAACTTTCCAGTCCTGATAAACTATTTACTGAGAGTCTTCTGCAACACTGACTTGAGAAAGTGGTTTTACTTTGTCCAGGATGAGGCTGAACTTGAATGAGTACAAACGCCTGCTGCGAAACCTCAGCCAAGTCGACTACGACATCCTCCTAGACATGTACGATGACACCGAGATCTCAAGGTGAGACGAAAGTCAAAACAACGGCCTAGAAAGTCAATTTGGAGTCTGACTTTCCACTCAGTCACTTGCGGAAAGGTCCTTGCTTAATGAGACTCTTTTTCTCCTGGTGCTTCTTCTTTGGTCTACGGCAGCACTTGCGAAGGGTCCTCGTCGGAGGCCGACTTGGAGCTGCACGAAAAGGTGGGCTTCTGGCTCGAGGCCGTGGCCTTGCTGTTCGTGGCCTCCGCGGGGCTGGTGGCCAACTGCATGGCCGTGCCCGTGCTGCTGTCAGACAGATTGACCAACTTGTTCAACCGCACCCTGGCCACTCTCGCAGTGTTCGACAACGTCTACCTCCTGTGCGACATCCTCGAGTCCGTCAGGCAGTATTACGGGCCGCTGGGAGTGGCGCACGTCGCACTCTTTCCCCAGGTAAGCACTTAACACCCATTACAGTTACATGAGTGCGTACTATTCGGTATCATAAAACAGGGTTTTACAGTCACAAATGAGTGTTCGATGATCTGGCTGCGGCAGTGAAGTGTAAATTCTACCATCAGTCTTAAATGATTTTCTGAAGGCCCTTGACTTGAGTTCGCTTCTCCCCCTTGGTCAACTGCATCAAGGACAACCAGGAGAAGAACATCTTAAGTTGCCACCATGAGCTCCGGTTTCTGCACAATGATGACTGCACCAAGAAGTGTAGGAAAAAGCTGTGCCATCGTGTGAGGCGTGCGGGCTGAGTCCGTGTACGCGTGTGCACTGCACAGTCAGACATGAGCAAAGGGGGGGGGGTTAAAATGCGCTTTTTTCAATGGGGTGGGGAGATGGGATGGAGTAGGTACTGCATCTCCTGTCAACTGCACAAAGGTGTTTATTACACAAAAGTGGACTTCTTTTTAACCTCCTAAAATGGTAAGGGGTCAAACATGAATTATTATTACTATTTAAAAAATTTCGTGACTTAACCTAACATCATGTTTACTGGGGTCCCAGACCTACACTTTTGTGTGGAGGAGAGGATATGAGCAAGGAATGGAGAGGACAAAAGGGCTTGTTTTATTCGTGTACCGAGGTATCAGAGGTTTGCCAATTCATGCCGAGCAAGTCCTCCTCTAGTGGACTCTTGAAGGAGTGACATCTCCTACTTCACCCTCATCTCCTCCTACCTCTTGATGATGGAGAGTCTGACCTGAACCAATAAAGTTGGAGCATTGTGTGTGGGTCCTTTTGTCTCCCTTCAGCTTCCTTGTAATATACCTTATGTTCAACGTTACTTAGATTCTTGTGCCCTAATTATTCCCCAATATTCCTTAAGTTGGGTGTTCTGACCCAGAGAAACAGTTACAGTAAATGCAGTGGCAGAAATGTCTCATCCATATGTCCGCCTTTGTCAACACTAAAGCCTTCGCTGACCCTCGTGAAGCAATCTTGACCTCGGAGATGATCGGCCTCCTTCTGGGCGGCAAGAGCAAGAGGAAGGACATTGCCAAGCTCAGGAGGGTCGTCAGCCTGACAGCCATCGTGAGGATTGCCAAGGGTGACCTCAAGACCAACCTGGGGCTGGTGGAAAAGCAACGATAACAAGAAGTTCTGAAGAAGGTCCTGAAGAGCTACTTGGCCAAGCTTGCAAAGGCCGGAGGGTTGTCCGGGATGTTCACGAAGAATGTAGCAAAGTCAAGGCTTACTGTGGCCTCGTGAAGAAGCAGATCATGGACGACCATCCTTCAGGACACTGGACTGACGCCACAGTCGACACGTGGGGTGATCCTTCCAAAAAGACGTTTTTCTTCTTCGACAAAGCCTTCAACGGCCATAACGACAGCTCGATCTAGCCCAAGGAAGGCATGAAGGACTTGGAGAAGGGAAAGAACTGCCCAAGAGTCTCAGTCTTTCGGCTGATGGCCAGCTATGGCAAGGTGAAACCTCTCATCTTCATCACCATGACCACCTCCCAGGAGAAGATTTCGATTGCTGTCAAGGCCTCGGGTCTTGGAGACGTACGGGTTTGGGTACCTCAGCCTCGTCCTGCTCTTGTCAAACCAGGCGGCCCACACGTCAAAGTCACCCCAGGCGGCGAATTTCTGCCAGGACGGCATCTGGTGCAAGGCCTAGTGACCTCCCAGCAGTCCTTGGACTTGACCTAAGTAAACTAACAAGGCCTTGAAATTAATTGTTGGGAAACATCGGTTAGTAAGAATACATGAAGGCAGTGAGATACAAAGTGCTTGGTCCTCTTCAAGTAGCACCGGCGAGTGGTGCAAATTCCATGCAGGTAGTGCTGCAACAATGCAAATTTTGGCACATGATGTTTTTTATCAGTTAACACGAACAGAAATTCTGTAAGAAGTGTACAGAACAAATTGAGTGAAATCAAGTGAATTTGGTCAAATAACGTTACCTTGTTTCACCTGTAACTTTCTTAATTCACTAAACTTTAGGGAGAAAAAGCCTACTTGTCGAAGAAATACTTTGACGGACTTGTGGGCATTGAAGCTGAAAATATGGGATGATTTTCTCATCTCTCATTTAATAATATTCGCTCAAGAGCTGCCTTCGGCGGCCCCGGTGGACTCGAGTCACGCGACTCACTGATCTGGTTGCTTCTCTAAAGGATCGCAAAACGTTTCGGCGGGAAATTTGAATATATGTTTAGCCAGCCCCGAGTATGAATGCAAACAAGCCACACCTAAATGCATCATAAGTTCACAGCATCAATGACGCTTAACAGTGGAAACAGCTGTTGACTGACAGAGAGCGCGGAATTATTATTACAATACACTCTATGACTATTTACTTAATATCTGAGTAAGTACGATTTCATTCTGCCTGCGCCACCTGGCACCATTGGCCCCACCAAGTTTGACTGCAACATGTGCAAAAACATGCGCGTGGAGTGCACTAGGGGGGTTTCTGGCATTGCAGGGACGCAACTTCTACAGTCGCTTAAGTTATAAAGAATTATTCTCCAGCTCAACCTTTCACTACTGATTGATCCTCATAATATTCTGGCTCCTGCTGTTGGTACAACAAGTAGGGGCAACCTCATTCTCCGCAGAAAAAAAACCATGGCACGCAAGCAGACATGAACATGGCTTCTCCCCATTGCTCGGACGATGGATACAAAACAGAGAGGATCAGGGTGCAAAAGGCATGAACAACGTGGTGTGCATGGATGTCACAATCCTGTAACAAAGCCACAAGGAGAACAGGTCAAAAAAGCTTCTCCTCATCCTGTCTCCATGGACACAATAGCATAAATTTGCAGTACATTGTACTATGCATTTCAGCAGCTCATAGCAGCCAAATGGCACAGCATGAAATGCCAATGAGAACCAGGAGGACCATTCCATGCAATGAACAGAATATGAAGCACCGAATTTGCTGCAGCACCTTCACCTAAAGAAAGCTAAGTTAAAACTTGAGCATCTTTCTGCCACTTGCACACGTGACCTACTCCTGGCAGATATACTGATGAAGTCTTTTACGACACTCATCCATTCCTGCAAGGACCACGTCAAGCAACAAACAGTTCGCTCCCAATACGTCATCTTTCCCGCAGTCACGACAAGGAATATCATCCGGGTCATTCCAACATTCTGTGATCTCAGAGCAGTCACTGAAATATTGAAACCTAAGAAAAAAATTGGTATTAAACACACAAAATCATATAATAAAAGAACACTTCCACCTGCCGTCCACCTGCAGATCACTAACGCCCATCCAGAAGCTACGACTAAAGTAGAGATAACCCAGGACATTTTTTAGCAGAACAAAGTACAATTATCTCTGGATCTTACCTTCCACCACCGAAACCGATGAACGTAGTTTATTTCGTCGTCATTTCTGGGCTCTGTCAGTCTTGCTCCTCCTGCTCTGCAACGTTGGACAGCTTGAAACCAATCTACGGCTTCAATAACCATCCTGTAGTAGTGAGGGACACTTTCATCTGCATCACTTTCATCCAACCATTATCACATGGAGAATCAAGTGTAAAAAGCATGTTGAACATTGTGTCCTGTTCCATTCCTCAAGGGGAAGCCATCAGGACATTCTGCTCCACAGATGTTGAGCACTAGCAAGCATGGCTCATTTGTCCCTACAGCGAGCCAAACTCTGACAAGTAGTGCAAGGACTTGATATTCTCACTTGATATTCTTGATACTCTGCAGTCCCCTAAGTCAAAACTCCATAATTACAGTTAACACCTGGTAGCATCTTTACTCCATTTAGTCCATGTGTCAACTGCCTGTCTGGTTCTGTTGTCACATCTCTTTCTTTCAGTGTGTGAAAGTCAACCCTGAATGACACCACTACCTATGATGTTTTCTCTCTGAAAGAAGCAGTCACAGTTGAGACTTCCTATTTTCTAAACAGTATTTCCTAAATAGAAGTAACAGCCTTTGCTTCTAGCTGCATTGTCTCTGCAGGGATTTATGTACAGTAGGCCTACCAATGCCAATGACACCTGAGCAAATACCAGGACGTCACCTTTTTTTTCCGGACAATGCCACTCACTTGCGCTGCTTTACAGTAGAGCCAGGATAAAAGCAACTTAGTGACCGATTGATACTGCATATTTCCAATGAGGGCTGACTCACATGCGGTGGTGGCAAAAAGCCCAAGCAGGACAAGAGACTCAAGGGCAATAGGAGCCGCCATTCGTGGCCTGATAGGATCAGAAATGTGAGTAGATGTCGCATCCCTGTTATTCTCAACACGTACAGTGGCACGATCATAATGGATGCGTAGCATGCAGGCCTACTGTTGTACTGCCTTAGGCATAGTTGTCATGATATTGTCAGTCCAAGGTGGCATCTTCCATTAACAGATTGGGTCAAGTCAGGTCTGGTCAGGGTCAGGGTTAGGTTTGATTTGGCTGGGCTGGGGTTGTTGGTGACTGCTCAATGTGACCACACCAAGAAATATACTAAAAATTTCCCAGAGTTCGACGAGACTGAGCAGAGAACAGTTAGTTGTTTGCCAAATAGAAGGTGAAGTTTTTCTCTGTAGCAACTGAAAAGCGTTAGGAACATCTAGGGGATTTATGACAAATAATGTGATGTGAAACTACAAACGTTATTTTCGACTAGGGGGCACTAAATAATAGAGTAGATTAAGCCCCTGAGTCACAATAGACCTCGTTTTCTAACCCTCTATATCTTCTAGAATTTAAGCAATGCTTCTCGTTTGAAGTGCAGTGTACACATACTTACATATTTACTTGGCTTGCCATACGCTAAGCCAACGTTACCCTTTCGACTTCTTCCGCATGCCATGAAAGTTGAAGCACATCAGGTATGACTTCATCAAGAGCAAAGCCAAGGGTCACAACTTTGTACCTGCGAAGTTGCTCGCTCAGTTGTGTCCGCCCTGTACGCATATACAGAGCGCGGTGTGAGACAGGAGAACAGCATACAGGGTGTCTCAGACTTTGTCGTTGCACATTTTGGACCCTCATCTCCATCCAGATATTTCTATTGTACTGCATGAGTTTTTCCATAGGTTTCTTCTTTTCTCACGATGTCTACAGGGTTTGCATATGTACATCTACAATGATTAACTAATCTACTAATGATTACATCAGAACAAAACTTTGAAAAGTTTCGTACATACAAAAAGCGCAAACAAAAGGACAAGATTAAATTTCAACACCCAACAATTTTAGAAAGATATGAGGAAACAGTTGCACGAGTGACATCTTGCAGAGTTTCATCCCTCGCCTTCATCACTCACTATGATTAAGATTGTAACCATTTCATTCGACGACATTAAACAATTACTTTGAAACATCAGCAGCTGTCACTGCACCAAATTTGAATTGATCTCAGCAACAATACGGTCACTAATCAAATAACTATCTTCAAAACCTTGTGCAACACCCTGTCCAGACTCTGACTTTTTCATTGGTTTGTTCATGGTCCTAATCAGGAAATCTCCATCCCAGCTCTATTTTCATCACCGCGTTGCTTTTGCCTCCAAGAAAATGGCGGTCACTTTCAAGTATCCTTGCATGACTTTCTTAACGTCGCTCATATGTACCATAGATCGAATGTACTAACGGGCGCTCCCAGCGTTGTCCGACTTAAAGCTCAGGAGCTCATGGACTCCACGCTATCCACGGACTCAGGGCATACCCGACAATACTCCCTGATGGTCGTCCAAGTACTCTGTGCTCATATCCCCCAATATCCCCGATAGCGCTTTACGCTGAAATTCCCCATCCGAGTGCCATAGCCATAGTACTACAGCTAGAGTATTATTATCCTTGAGGCTGCCCAAGCGCTCCATTCCAATATCCCCCCCTGCCCGGTGGGTGTTCAAGTGCTACTCCCAAATCCCCGGGTGGCCATCCAAGTGCTCCATGCTGGCGCGTGGGTGCGACCACTTCAAGCTGAAATGTCCACAGTGCACTGATGTCCGTCAGATACACAATACCTGGAATCAGTCTTAGTCACACATCGGTTCATGGGTGCCCCAAAGGGTTGCTATTTAGATGAACGAAAAAAAACATGTTTAACCTCAACGTGTGACTTCAACTGAGCTCAGAGGTGAGATCTGACCTCATCCACCCCCCCCCCCATTCTCACTGGTGCTGAACGCGTTATTTTTGGGTCTTTTTTCTAGAGGCCTTGACTAGAGGTTCAAGATTTGCAACACTTCTAGGCCACCCTGTACTGAGAAGGCTAATAACTGTACTACAGAACGCACACCTGAAATACAGTATCAAACACATTTACGCAGTAAAGTAATACAAAATTAGATACATTATTACACACTAGGATAATACTGTAATATGCACAGCGCGTTGTAGAGTGTTGGTATTAGACAGGCATTACACGGACAGCGAACGGGCTGCGTCATGAAAGGGGGGTCGTTATACGAAAAATTCGTTTACATGAGGTAAATAATTGATTATTACGCATTAATAACATCGGTTTAAGTTCACAATAGCAAATCACAATGACCTTTGCCAAGTTCACAAATGACAAAAGTCATCGCTCAGACAAAAAGTGTGCCTGTTTTCTGACAAATTTGGTCGTTAGGTGAAAAACACGTAGCTAACAGGCGTTGTTCGCTGCGGCAACATTCGTAAGATGTAATTCCGGTGCCAGTGGCCGGTGCAGCTTCGAACCCGGATGTTTACTATTGCAGCTACCACAGTTGCAGCCTAATAAATGTACGTGCAGGCAATACGCTCAGATACTCAGATTGCTTGGGCCCAAGTGACTTTTTAGGGTGAAAGTCGTCCTAGTATACTCAATCACGTTACATTTACATGGCGTCTGGACATAATTGGGTGCCAAAATATCTTCATTTGGTGATGCCAACAACCTCAACTTGGCACAGTCTTGCAGACATACTTTACATTCTTTGTGTTTTACCACACCTTTCAACATAACAATCTGCTGATTGATTGTTGAGGAAATTGCGAGGAGTTGTTGCAGTTGCTCTTGTTGTTTTTTGCAGTTGTTGTACCCACTGCAGAACATCGCGCTGGTCTGCTCCATCTACACCACCGTTCTGGTGGCTCTCGAGCGCTACACGGCCGTGTCGAAGCCCTTCAACGCGTACCTGACGGGCGGAGACGCCGACGGCAACCGCTGGGCCCAGGCGCTCTGCTACCTTGGCCCAGTCGTCGTGTTCTCGGTGGCCTTCAACTTGCCGACCTTCTTCGAGTTCTTCGTCGTATGGGACAGCAGCAGCGGAAGCAACAGCAACAGCAGTGACGACAACGGCGAGGAAGGTAGGAACGCTGGACCCGATGACGTTGCGGCAACAACGTACCCCTTGAAAGTCACGTGACTTTCGTGAAAGTTTCTCGTCATAGGATTACGTCAGCAAGCTCCTTGAAACAAGCTACGAGCTTCGGAATGTACAGGGTGGAGCAAGGAGCTTTGCAAGCCCAATCTCGAGGTGGAGAAAGACATTGTTTTACTCCACCCTGTACGTCTACATGGGTTCATTGATCTTGGTGAGGGCGTCACGAGCGTTTCATGAATACCTTATGCAGGGCAAGAGGGAAAAAGGACTTTTCAAAGACTCTTTGGAGAGTCACAGACATGTGACCAAGGAACTTTCGCCGAGCATGACAGAGTCTGACCAAATGATGACCACGACCACGACAATGGGGTCATTCCGTGACACACTTGAGCTAATCCTTGGCAGTGTGGACTAAGAGAAATAACTCTGACACAACTTTCAGCAGAGTTGCCATGATGTTTCGCCCAACCACGACTTTGCCAATGTAAAATGAGGCTATGATAGAATGGCTGGTTTCAGGAGTTGCCAGGACTTTTGGTCCAGCCACTACTTTGGCAGTGTACTAGGTTATGGAACAGTACAGTTTTTTGGCCCATCCCTCCGTGTGTTCAGGTGGGTCTGTTTTAACAAGATTTCGAGTGAAATATGAAGAGCAATGTTGTCTCCCCTCACCCCCTCTAAGTGGCCTCAGCCTCGTGGACAATGTCCACGGTCCTCGTGGACACCACAGATGCTTTCCTGGCTGTGTGGCCCATCAGTTAAGGCAGTGTTTCTCATGCTATTTTTCGTACCTCATAGATGTGAACCAATGACGAAGTTCTAAACAGCGCCAAGGAGTGATTTTTCTTTGTCTTAAAGACACTAATGCTGTAAGGCTACAAAACAGAGAGTACTGAGAAATGTTATATAATCTTGCGACGTTTAATTTTTTGCATCATCATCGCCCTCTAGTTCTTTTTATCGTCACCCCCCCCCCCCACAAAAAAACAGCTATCACCCCATCCCAAGGGAGCAATTTTGCTCACTCCGAGAAACCTCTTCAAGCTCGTACAGAGGATTCAGAATGTCAGAAATTCTACTTGCCTTCGTCAATTGAAGTCGTGGCAACTCTTCTTAAGGGCCTGCACGCCACATACAAAAGGTTTAAGATTATGTTCAGAGTTCACTTGGTGAATTCAACGTTGCACTTGGCTCGTCATCCATGGCAACTCTGAGCTTATTCTGCGTACTTCTGTACAACGGCTGCTAATGCTAATCCTTATACCCGACGTTCCTCAGTCCTACTTTAAATTCATGGTGCGGTGAGAAGCTACACTTACTTTTTGTTTTGCTTTGGCAGAAGCCAGGCTGTTCTTTCAGGACGGAGGAGAGGCTGAACATGTGCTTATGCCAGTCCCACAGAGCCCAGCTCCTACCCATAGCTACAAAGGATTCAGTAGTTGCACGAGAAAGTACCAGAAAAGTTCCAAGAATGAGGACAAGTAGAAGTGAGTACCAGTAGAGATACAAGAATGAGTACAAGTGCTAGTGAGCACAAGTACAAGTGAGCACAAGTATAAGTGAGTACAAGTACAAGTAGAGATACAAGAATGAGTGCAAGTAGAGATGCAAGAATGAGTACAAGTACAAGTGAGCACAAGTACAAGTGAGCACAAGTGCAAGTGAGCACAAGTGCAAGTAGAGAGGCAAGAATGAGTACAAGTGCAAGTAGAGATAGAAGTACGAGTACAAATATAAGTAGAGACAAGAATGAGCACATGAACAGATCCGGGAATGAGTGAGTGAGCATAGCTGCAAACTTAGGTGAAGAATTCTGCCAAGATTCGGACCTTCACATCAGTTAAAATGTTGTAAGAAGAGCACATTATTAATCTCCTTTGTGCGGGCCAGCACTCAGTGAGCACATAATTTCGTTCAGTCAAGCGCTGGCATTTGTCAGAGAAACTATTTTTATGGGTAGAAAAGCTTCTCTCAAGGTTGGCTCTGACACACAGTGATAACTTTGAACTCTCAATGACTCATCTGTACTTTTGGGCAGGCAGCAAAACGACGCAATTTATTAAAAAGAATAAAAAATCGCTCAGCTTAAATAAAACTTTGGTTTTTTTTTTCTAAGAATGACGTGCCAAATGTAGCATTTTCGGCCAAAAATCTCCTTGGCCAAAATGTGAAAGCACAGCTGCTTTTGGTGCAGTGATCGTAATGTACAGATGCAATCTGGAAATTGCCATGGTTAAAAAAATGGGTGCAGAAAGAACGACCACATTTTTTTGGGCACTTAAATGGCACACATTGAGTCAGGGGATTTTTTTTGTCACACTCTTAAGTGAAGACCTTGCAAAAATAGTCATTGTTGTCTGGGTAGCTGAAACAGGATTTCTTGGCCCATTGAATAGATGAGATGCTTGGAAGGATCCTTTTTGCCTCTTAACGTCTTGCAAAAAGTGGACAATGGCGAACAATTCGCAAAGAACTCAACTTGTGCAATTTACCTAAAAGAGACAACCTATTTGCGCTCACCTCCATGAGCATTAAATTCTGTGCAGTTATGTTAACTTAATGAAAGCAGTAGATGGCTCCCTATGACGCTTTCCAGATTGTCCAATGGGTCCTTTTCATGTCCAATTGGTTTTTATTTGACAACATTGATGTTGGTCATAAAAGGCACACAAAGGCCTAGTTGGGCTTGATGGCCTCGGCGGCGTCCAACTCCATCACCAGCGAGGACTTCAAGGCCCTCTAGGCTGCGGTGCGGCTGCTGTGGCGTAAGTTACAGGCTGACTTGCTGAAGGTGCGCAGTGAACTCCTCTTATTGCATCCCGGGTTGTAGTGCAGAGTGCGGTGATGACAAAGTCATTGTCCACTCCCAGAACACAGTGGGTCTCTCTAATGACTTTATTAAAGAATTAGGATAAAAAAGAACAAGTAAGGTTTTGTCCCAGGTATCACTGTAGGCTCAGTAAATGATGTCTGAAATGGCACAAACGATACAAAATGCTGTCCTTTGCAAAAGCGAATATTTGAGAACACAACATAATTTTAGAAGCTTTTTATGTATACATCTGAGTAGTCAGCAATTGTACATAATAACACTTTTGCATCAGTATAGCCATTCTAGACTTTATTCACTGATAGTACAGGTGTGCATGCTATGAAACCTCACAAAAATCAGTCTCTTGCATTGTTCAAGTCATGTTATACCTTAAGCTGCATTTTTGTAATTTCTCAATTTCTGCACTGTGTTTATTGCTTACAGAGGAAGACCTTGAAGGGCTAGGCGCAATTATTTAAATTTTCAAAGATGCTTTACCCCTTTAGAAAAGCTTTCAATTAAAACAAAAAAGTATGAATACTCTCTCTCTTTCAATAAAGTCACTTAAGTGGAACACTGTGAGAAGAATTTTGCTCAGCACCGCAGTTCAGCTCCAGGGTAATTCAGCCCTTCCAGACGACTATCAAAGTCTCTCGAAAGTTTTGGGTTCGTCTCTTCAAAATTTGAATTTTTGTGATAAGCAGGTCCGATATAATCTGCACTGATAAAAAAAATGGGTAAGAAAAGTGATTTAGGAGTCTCTGCACCCAAGGGGATCCTGGTAAACACAGGGAAGGCCCGCCCAAATTGAGTGGAAATGTTTTCACTTACATTTTTTGTTATAAGTGATTGTGTCTTGCTGCAACAATTGTGCAACTACTCTAGTGATTTGGAGTAAAGGCACTCCTCAGTGGGTAAAATAAGACATTTTGGCCAGTGATAGAATAACTGGAACTCAAAGAACTGGAGGCTTCTGCAAGGACTTTGTCAACACCCTGTAGAACTCCTCTCATTGTAGCAGGTTTTTCTGTTCCCGTCACATTTTAGCACTCCATTGAAAAGATATTCTCTACATTCAGTAGCAGCCTCAGTCGAGCTGTGCCAAAATCCAAACGAGTCCATTTCCCTGGCACCGTTGACATTAGATTGTTTCTTTAGTTCCCGATAAAAAACCTATAGCAAAGGGCATCGAACCTGACTCTCCGTTGGCGTTCGTGTCCCTGGAGGTCGACGAAACCTTGACAAAGGTCAGCAAGACGTGTCCGTGCACCCTCACGTTGGCCGCGCACACGGGGTGATGGCCGAAAGCAGTGCACTGTCAGCCCTGTGTGCGCTGTGCCAACTTTTGCACCATTATAGCAGAACTGTTCATAACGGTAGGAAACTCTGGGCCCGAGGCTGCTACCATACGCGGAGTTTACTGCAAGAGAGCTTGTTGGACACCCTGTAGGTGCATTTATTTAGAGTAGAAAGTGCTTTCAGCATAGACGAGCATCAAAACTTTCGAGGTAGTAACTCGTACACATTACCCAATATGAGTTAGAAAGCACTGCTTATTGGACTCAAAGCAAAGCACAGTTTACGCTCTAGCTCGCATCACATAGCAAGAGAAATGAGATATGAAGAATGTAGCCAGTGTTCAGTACTGTTGGACCGGGTTTTCTGGGCAAATTTTTGGCAAAAACACGAATTTGCATATATGTTAATCCGCTAAACGTAGGCCCAGCTGAAGCAAAACTGCAAGCAGTGACAGACAGGAAAGCATTCACAGGCTGAGGAAGTTGAGTTTTCCTTCCTACGCTTTTGTCAGTAATTTTCATTAAACAGATGTTGTTCTGGGATCTGAAAACATAGAAGTTCCGCAGTTCCTCACTGAGCCTTACTTAAAGCACCTGACAAAAGTTACTCTTTAGTTTCATTCACTGCAAAATATACGTAGAATGTCCACACAGACTAAGTGTGATGTGCTCATGAAATTTGGTTAGGTCCATTTCCATGACTATGAGAGCAGTTCTTGACCATGACAAGAATGGGGGACAGAGAAACAATCACGAAAGATGAAGACAACAAATTTCTTTATTTAAAAACCGTTTGATGACATCTTCACGACTTGACATACTGAAGATGCACCCAGCTAAATTCTAAACTTTTCATTTCTTAACCTAGCCCAACATAACTATGATGTGATATATCACAAAATGTCAGAGTGCAACCTTCTCTGCCGCAGGTGCTTCTTCACCGGTGCGCTGCTATCATACGGAGCCCAGGTTGTGCGTGTCTTCCCTGAGGCTGAACGAGGACTACGTCTTCTACTACATCAACCTGGCGAGGATCCCAATCACGGGTGTCTTTCCCCTCGTCTCCCTCTGTGTCCTCAACTACCTTGTCTACAAGCATCTCGTGCGCAGGAGGAAGAATATGCCAAATTTAGGTATGTTCGAAGGCTGTTTCATATCAACCAACTCACTTAAAACACAAGTGTTGATGCAAGCATTGCTTTAAAAAGTACAAACGTTGACTTGTGCAACTTTAGTGTTTAAGGAAGCCATTCCTGCAACCACTAGCAGATCTTCACCATCATGAATACTGGTTGGGCTGCAGCTACACAGACACCACATAGGGTGTCTCTCTGCACACAAGCATGACCTGAAATGTTAGTATCGAATATCTTTCTTTACCTTATTTCAAGGGAGAACCGAACAAAGCATCAATTTGTGTCAGCATCTAAATCAGTGCAGCTCAGAATTTAGCCTTCCAGAGAGTCTCTTGTATATCCAAACACTTGATCACTCTTGTTTCTTGCCGACAGATGCGATTTCCAATCTAGAAGGTACAGTACAAATTGCTTTGCATGTGACAAGTGAATGTTGTAGTGAAACCTTGTTGCATAGTTGCTACAGTACTAAAAGGTGTAGTGTTGTGTTTCGTTGTACACCCTGATTACATGTACAGAACACACACCGCAATAACTTACCCATAGGTTGCATCAAGTCTTTGTTCATGTATTCATTCAAGTGAATGTTGTGGCAGTAAAAAGTGGATAAAGAGTAGGCTAGGTTGAAAATTGGAATTTCCCATGGGTGCCCACAATTTGTAACCACCTACCATTTGAAGACTTTGTAGTCAACTGAAAGTGAAAACAGGAGTTTTAGCCAAATGCATTTAAAGTTGCATGATACTGTTAAGTAAGTTGTAATTTTTTTTATTCAGGACTTGCTGTAAAATATTTTCCATTGTCAAATGGGAGCAAGTCAGCATTTTGGTCAGTGATTTTCACCCTGTTTAGCAGCTTCTGACAGCCCCCAGAGCTGAAATCTACTTTCACAGCAAATTTACTACAGTAGCTTACTACACAAATTTCAAATCAAGTTAGGCAGAGGTAAACACAATTTTTTTTCCAAAGTATTTGACTACATCTTCATCTTTTGAGCCCCATGTAACAAACCCATCAGGGAATTTCCAAAGTTGACCCCTTTTCGACCTAGCCTAGTAAAGAATTGCTGCTGAGCCTAGCGACTTTTTGTCATAAAAGGAGGTCAAAATTTAAGGAGATCTTTTGCCCTGAAAGAGGTAACTTATTCATCTTTATTCTTTCAAATGTTGAAAAAACAATCTCATGATTTTTTTATGCTTGGGAAAGTGATTTTTCCGCATGGACACTGCATGTTGGCAGTGTTCAAAGTTTGCATGAGGCTGTCATGTGAGGGACCAAAGAAATGCCCTTCAGTACTCATTTTGGGAGAGGAAGAACCAAACCCAGCTAACCAAATTTGTTTGGAAACGCCAGAAAGATCAAGGTTGAGCAAAACACCCATGATCTGGTCTCCCTCCAGTGCCAAGATTGAGCTCTGTTCCATGGGCATACTCATACGTGTACAGCAAGCATGCTTAACTTTTCTAACATTGCTATTGGTAGTGTCGAGTCAATAGAATTCACTTGGACGCTTCAGCAATTCACTCTGGTGCCAAAAAATGATTGTGCCATTGGCGCTGATGATTGTGTTTTTGTTTACAAAGTGCCAATGGTGCAATTCACGCAGTCACTCCTTCCTTGCCCCACCTTAATTGGTGCTCGTGGTCTTCACTCATCATGAATTCCAATGACTCTGAGTCACTCTAATGCGGAAACTTGAAGGGCGGAGGGAGGGAGGGAGTCTGTTGTGACGAATTTATTTTTGCGGCTCGAGCCAAGGCAAAAACTTCAGCTCGAGCTGGACCGATTCGCGACTTGATCCAGCTCCAGACATTCCTTTGGCCATTGCAAGTGCGGTGTTCTCTAACCTTTCACTGTACGCAAGTCGTATAGCAGACATTGGGTTTGCCGCCATTGGCTGGTTTGGCAGAGTATCTGTCTTTGGCTCAGCCATTCAAAAATGCCTGACTCGGCTAAGCTCGAGCTCATCCTGACTCGCCACACCTCTAATTATCACCAGCGGCCACTGTCATCTGTGACTGCATGATAGGCCATGGATCAGCAGAGAAGCTGTTTTATGGCAGCACTGAACTGCAGAGAAAAGGAGGAAGGAATCCCACCAATGTGGCAAGATAAGCTCACACCGGTCGTTGGCATATTGCGTGCGTGCATAGTACGTTGTACCTACAGAGGGCAATGAATGAGTCGGCCCTTCCAAAATCTTCCAATTTGGGTAAAAGCTCCAAGCTCATCTCATTAACCTTCTAAGTCTGCGCTCAGACTTCCCTCATCACCCCAACCACCAAAGAAAAATGCTTCATCACATCGTGCTGGGCCTGTCTATGAACTGGAGTGAAATACAGGGGTGCCCTTTTATAAGGGTAGCCTGCGGCCAATACAGGGTGATTCAAGCACTCATCATTTCTTTAACAACTCACTAGGTAGAAACAATAACATGAACGAGAAAGGTGGGCCAAGAGACACTTTTCGAGGTCGTAAAGCCTTGAATCTCCTCCCTCAGTGATCAAGGACTGGCAGATGTGGTCGTCCTTCCTCTCCAGTACGACCTCCATGCTGGAGTCCGCGACATTGAGGATTGGAGAGGATCATGGATCGCATCTTCCTTGCCATAAAGCAAGTGACGAGTTCCAGTTTCTCTGAGTCACCCTGTGTATCAGACAAATGCAATTGGTTGCAACAGTTGTTTTTTTGCCCTTGTTTTTTTGCATCTTTGCTTTGTTCAGAAGTTGGATTGTTTTTTGCCCGCGCATCTGACGTCAGCGATGAGTGAATCAGTCCCGCCAGAGACGTTCGCTAGTGTCCATTGCTGTTATATGAGAGGAGCACTGTATGTATAGCTTTGTGCAAAAGGAGCTTTCACTGCGCTCATTTTGCTTGTAGTGCCAACAAACTTTCTTTCTGCCATGGCTGAAGGCTCGTTGGAGAAAATGACCCACATTAGTTTACAACGTTAGCTTCTCCCGAGGGAGAAAAAGTATGAGTTCTGCTTTTAAAGGAAAAAACCGTCACCTCAGTGTCTTTCACCAAGATGGCCACATACACAATACATTGGGCCGCTGTCGAAGCTGTCAAATGCCTGAAAGACAGGAAGAAGACGACACAGCTGCACCCAAAGCTGATGCTCGACTCCACATGGATATTTGTAGTCTCCAGGTATGCTGATGTGATGCTCATCATCGTGGAAAAGACCAAGAGTTCCTTCAGAGCAAGAAAAAAGCTCCTCTGAAGAGGAGGTTTGTTCTTGGCGCATACCCAATGAGAGTAATCGGGCAACCTTCGTGAATTTGGTACGTACAGTGGAACCCCAATAACGTCCTCTCAGATGGCATCAGGACATGATCCACCCGACGGAGGCACAAGAATAGCCGCTCTTCCAGAAGTCGTCCAGGATCTTCTGCTATGCTTGTTCAAGATGCCAGGAGCAAGACCGATTCTTCCAGCACATGTAGCAGGTTTTTCTTGAATTTTCCGGATGCATAAATGCGGTTCTACTGCCCATAAAGCCATATGTTTAGCTCAAGCAGGTCCCAGCAGTGCTGATTCGCCGAGATCATTGCCGCCAGGTACAATCAACATAGCAAAGGAGATGGGGAGAAGAAAAATGGCACCTTGGGGAGTTCAGCTCTGAACACCCCAAAGTCCGTCAAAGCCTGGGGAATCCTTCACTTTTGGGGCAGATCTTGATGCAAAAGTTTAATCATGTTATCTTGGCAAACCGTCAATACCCTCAGCGGAGTCTTTTCCGTGATTTAGGGAAAGGTCACACGTGCAGGACATATTGATGATGCTCACACGACGCCTTCCCAAAATGAGGTCGTCTCAATGAAAGTAAAGGACTTTCCCACTCAAAGCTGGCAAATCTTTTGCGTGAATGCCCTGTGGATGCACAGGTTGTCTCAGTTTTAGATTCATTTCACTCGGATCTGTGATGGAAGCTTCGGAACGTGCGATGAAACTGTACAAGTCAAAGACTATGTCCACGTCTATCAAGTTGAGTCACATCTACATCTAATGCATCTCAATGGCAGACTTCAGGCTTTCATTTCAGAAAGTGTTGCCACAGTCTACTCTGGGGGACCAAATGGACAACTTTATTTTGGGAATGTTATGTACGGTAGACTCTCAATAGTGAGGACGCGTGATGCAGGAAACATTTCTGACCAATCCGATTCTAACTACATAAATCATTCTTCGTATGGTGAACAACCGAAAATAGCTACTCTCAGAATGATGAGCTTCAGCTGGCTCCTAGCAGCCGTGGCAAATGCTCATGAAGCACGAAAGAAGTAACAAAAGAAGAAACAAACTGACAATTGTGTTGACAATATGATGTGACATCTCTGCCACTGCAATTACTGCAACTGTGGGTCAGAACACTTGGACTGCAGGAGGATTGAGGAATAGTTAGGGCACAGGAAAGTAAGTAACGTTGAACATAAGGTATATTACAACGAAGCTGATGGCGGACAAAAGGACCCACACACAATGCTCAGACGCGTTGGACCAGACTAGACTCTCCGTAGTCAAGAGGTAGGAGGGGATGAGGATGGAGAAGTGGATGTCACTCCTTCCAGAGTCCACTAGGGGTGGACTCCCTCAGCACGAATGAGCAAACCTCAGGTACTTCAGTACGCAACAACTCTCGAATTTTCTTTGCTAAAAACCCCAATGTCTGTCCTGGACATTGTCTCCTTGTCTCCCTTACACAGACACGCAGTGAGCATGCATGAACACAATCGTGCACTTGCGGCAAAGTAGCTTCCTCAATCCTATGAGTATTCACATGCAGTTTCACATTGACTGTCCAAATGAGTAAAAAGGAAATTGTTTTCAATAATTTCTATCCTCAGATCAGACCTCAATCAGATCACAATTGTTCTCAAAAAGTAAGCATACTCCAGTTTATTGTATGATGTGATTCAGTTGCCGAGCCCTTCTATATCATCACAGTCAATTTTTGTCCTACCACTAGGTTTGAAAGCAATATTCCCTATAAAAATTAGCAGTTATGAAGAAATTTCAATTTGTTTTTGAAAATTCTGGCTGAGATCCCTTGGTCAGGAATCAAGCAACCCTGCTGTTGCTCCCCTTCCTCTAAAATGCTAATGGAAAATTTACTCCCCTGCCCTCTCCTGTAAAATTGTCCTTTGCCCTCTCTCCTCAGGCATACACAGGTTTCAGACATACAACATTACCAAAATATTTTTATCAATAGCCAGTGGCCAAAATTGTGTGAAATAAGGAAACAGTATTCATTTGTGCATGATGGCTACAAGCTCTTGTGAACATGTCATTTAGTCTTTGACTGCATTTATTGCATCAACTGCAGTCAGCTGCAGGAGGACCTGACAGAACTGCACCAAAGACACATTTTGGTTCAGAGAGTCTCTCTTCTCTGAGGATCCAGGTCTCTGAGGTCTGGTCATACTGGTAAATGGTGTCAAAATTATTAGTTGGAAGATAGTAATTCTCTCCTCCCACCAGCAGAAAAGTGTCTTCATATTGTATGGAAGACATGCAGCAGTTTGGTTGTGGCAGAGTTGGTCCCTGCCTCCACTCTCGAGTCACAGTGTTGTAGATCTCAGAGTTGTCTAAGTATTCCCCATTAATTCCTCCTCCAGCCACCACAATGTCATATCTGTTGGAGGGGGAAAAAAGGCTTTTACAGTTTGTGTCAGTTAAAAAGGGTTTCCAGATGAAGCAACAATAATTTTATGGAGTCATTAGGTTGTGAAAAGAAATCAAACTTGCTATGGCAATTGCAAAAAAATTAGGTAAGTCTTTTTTGCCAGAAAGAAATCTGACTGAATTAATATTTGAATAAAGCTAAGGTGTTTTTTGTCCTCCTACAAACCTCAAGATTTTCCCCAAGATAGTAAAACAAGAAACAATGTTTTTTAACTTTTCTGAATTCCCTACAAATGAAAAAAGGTATCCATGAATGCTATACGCAGACATAAGCACAGGGGGTACAAAATACTCATTCTTTAGGGGGGTACAGCTTTCCCTGTCCACTGCACAGAGTTGTTTATTACAGAAAGGAATCATATTTTTTAAAATGAGGAAGTTCTCTGGGGTTCACCTTTAAATATCATGAATACTTGAAAAGTTTAACAACATAATGAAATATATAATTGATATTACATTTATTGGGCTCTCAGGCCTGTAAAAAAGTTTTTTCACCAAAGGTGTAGTCCTTTTGATGCTGAATGCAGGTATGTGTGTGGCTTAGAGAAATTAATATTAATTATATATTTCATTGTCTTATAAAACTTTTTATGTATCAGTGATATTTAATGGTGAATCTCAGAGAACTTCCTCATTTTAAAATATATGACACTTTGGTGTAATAAACATCTCTGTGCAGTGGACAGGGAAAGCAGTACCTCCCCAAGAAATGGGCATTTTGTATCCCCTGTGCTCATGTCTGGTTATATATCATGCCTTTGTGTGCCCTCATGCAGTCAACTGTCCTCAGATTTCATGATAATGACCCCAGACAGTTGACCACACCCATGGTATGTCAAGGCCTACTTTATATATGCAATATATTTCTTCCCAGGGATGTTGCTGCAAAGTGTTTCTTTGAAGCTCACATCCAGTGGGAAACACTTGACAATAAAGTGAAAATGTGGCATCATGGATACTACTGACTTACGAGTCTCCTTTATTGACCACTCCACAACCATGTAAATATCGGCTTTGGGTCATGTCTGGCAGACTCTCAAATGCTCCAGTAGCAGGGTTAAATGCAAAGGCTAAACTGTTATAGTTGTAATCAAGATTTCCTGAGATGAAGACAAATCCAGGTTCCACTTCAACAGCACAATGATGTTCCATTGGGACTGGAAGTTGAGGCCCTTCCAAAAACCTTCCATCTTGGTAGAATTCTGAGTTTTGATCACCATCACTCCTGAAATGGTTTCAGAAGTCACAGACTTTGCATGTGTGGCAGAGTTGGACAGAATTTCTGTTCTATTGCAATAAACTGAGTCCAACTCCTGCACTCTTGCATATTTCAATGTTTTCATTTAGGGTTAAATTCTTGAGCCAACAGTGAAATGCCACAGTTCACAATAGGCACCAGCATTATACCTCTCTCTCAAAAAGCACGAGGACCCAGTGTGTGTGGGCATGTGCATGTGTTTGAGTCTGCAACTGATATCCAGCTTTTGAGAGGTTAACATTTGCAGCTGATTTCAGCTTTGAGACTGAGACACACTCTTCATGCTTTATGTTTTTGCTGTTCTTTCCACCCAAAAATATGGAGAGTGCAAAAACCCCAATTTTAAGGTAGAACTAGAAAATTTTCATCTGAACCCCTCATCATAAATACAAGAATAGTCTGTTAATGAGACTCCAACTGCTCAACCCAATCCAAGCCACACTAAGATTCAGTAGTTCTTACAAGTATGATCCAGAGATCCAGTAGCGACCATCACTGAGCTGTACTGCAGAGGAATACTTCCTCTGATGCAGCATCATGTTTCCCATGTTAATCCACTCCTCTCCTTCATATTTAAAGCATTGTTGAGGAAAAGGATCACCACCGCAGCTGAGGACTGATCTGCTGCCGGCATCCCACATTGCAAAATTAAAGTACTGGTCATGTGGCAATTCAGGCACTTCATTGCAAGTTCGGTCAGGATGAGGTCCCTCCAAAGAGGGAAGGTCAATAACCTCAGCATCATTTGAATGACCCTTGCTACCAGAACTACCACCACAAATGAACAGCGATGTGAGGCCTGCAAATGAACAAGTTGAAGCCCTTCTTTGTGCTCCATGACATAGAAGTTCTGCAAGGAAATCCTGGACTCAGCTGTACATGATCACAAGCAAGCCAACTGAAGGGCAAGCTCATGGGAGAGAGGGAGGACAAGCACTCAATGCACTGTCCTCCTCGACACCACAGCTGTACATCCCAGTTTTGCATTCCATAACCTTATGATGGAGGACACAGGTAGAGGAAACCTTGGCCGACAATTATTTATTTTAATTGCTTTCTTTGAAGTGGTGACCACTGTTATTCTGTGAAAATTCTGCTACTTTTTCAACATCACCCTTCATGAAAAATAGCTGAAAATTTGATCTTTTGCTATGCTACTTACTTCCAACCAGTTATTTATTCATGAAATCTGGTATTCAGTCCAAACATGTTGATAGATCATCTTCCAATTCCAATTTTCTTTTTGGTCAATTTTAAAAACAATAATTTGGTCCACATGTTCTCTCATCAGGTATTTAAACAAAATTAGTGTTGAGAATCTAATATGTTTCAGTCACATAGATAAAACTTTATGTTAAGTGGGTCTACAAAAAAGGTTTCTTCTTGATTGTGAAATGTGCACAGACTCTGCATTTTTCCATTACTACTTTCTCCTGACCATCTTTCCCCATAAGTTTCTCGCAAAACCAAGGGTACAAAGCAATTGAAGGTTCTACTTGTCACAGAGAAATCCATGCCATAAAAGGAAATTGCTTAAGTGATCAACTTTTTTTAGTCAGAGTGAGCTAACATGGGTCTTTGATTCACTCATTCCCACCTTTCCCCCCTTTTTTACACCCTTTTACCACTTACCTTTGTTATGGCAAAACCTTGCCTGATGTAGCAAAGATTGACATTTTGGGTCTAGTTTTTGGAAGAATGACTATGTCGCAAATGGATGGTGAAAAAAAAGCTTTTTTCAGGGGAAAATCAGGGAATTCAGTTGAGGAAAATCACTTGTTTCATGAAAAATAAGCAGTTATTGTCACTGGTATGCTTGACTCTGATCCTCCCATAGGCACTCTCTTCAAAATCCCTTTTCAGCCCCATGGCCTTGCCAGTCACCATGGGCAGACTAGTAGCTGAATGGCTCTTCATATTCTACACAGACTTACTGTTAGTCCAATAATTTCTTTAAAAAGTGTTGGAAAGTTCATCAGCCATAGGAACCTTGCTAGATTCCATTTGATTCTGAACAAGTTTCTGCAGCATGGATTTGATCAACAAGGCCAGCCGGAGACAGATTGTGGCAGACTTGCACTGTCAACATTATACCTTGCAAACAGACCGTGAAGAGGACAAGGCATGAAGGAAAAATGGACTTTCTGAAGTGTCAATATGTGATTGTTACATTGTTGTTGTACCTGAGGATTCTTCCTGAATGCAACCTCTGTGGCCATATGTACAGGTCGTGCAAGTAGAGATGGACTCTCGGTCTTCTATGAGCATGCAAGCTGGGTATGCACTGTCATAGACAAACCAGTTGCAGGTATCAAGAGCATTGCACTCTTCTGCACATTCATTGACATCAGCAGCAGCATCCATGTAGAGGAGTTGTCCATTTACTCTAGTAAAACACGAGCCTTTGGCTTTGAGAACAACTGCAATAACTCATCTTAGGCATTCACCTGGCATTTGTAACAAAGCATTCATCATCAAAACAAGAGAGGCTGCCAGAGGTGCAACTTGGGCATGTGGAATCAGTTAGCTCCTCACAATTTGTAAAGCACAAGCAATACTGAAAGTTAGACGTTGAATAGTAAGACTTCTCAGAAGAAAGGACCAATGATACAAACATGATTTTGTGGATCATAGCTGAAGTAGTTGCTGCCTTCAACAGTTGTGCAGTATTCCAGACACTGTAGATCATCCTGTGGGGTGGAGGTGCTACCGATCATAAGTGAATTGATACACTCACCCTCCACAAAGCAACCAATAGAGGACTGCCCCAAGACACTAATCAGCATTTGGGATTGCAAGATGGCAAAGAACAGTAGCTGTCATGATGACCCCATGCTGGAGAACTAGACAATTTCACCACTCCTTGCCTGCCAAGAAATGTAAGCCTACTGACTGTTCTTATCTGGTCACTATGCTTTGCATACCAGGTGGAACTGAATTAGCTTCACTCTACACTTCTCATGCCAAGTGACTCCAGTGGCCAAGCAACACAATCCACTGCACTAAAACCAACAAGATGAAGACAAAGTAGAGGCCTGAAACTTGTACAATGTGGCACCTTCAGACACTGTGACTTGGACTGTAAAGCATTTTTGAAGACACCAGCTCAAGCTGACCTCAAGAGCCCCTCATTTTATGAACAGTCATTGACTATCAAATTGGAGAAAAAGTA
>JAAUXU010043170.1_pt1 | contig 29789 bp, 22 predicted proteins | sample 7278151 | NCBI WGS metagenome assembly JAAUXU01 (sample SAMN14350113, study PRJNA611818) | marine sediment metagenome | isolation source: surface marine sediment (1.8m) | place: French Polynesia: Moorea | collected 2018-08
AAGGAGAAGGAGAAGGAGAGGAGAAGGTGAAGGAGAAGGAGAAGGTGAAGGAGAAGGTGAAGGAGAAGGAGAAGGTGAAGGAGAAGGTGAAGGAGAAAGAGAAGAAGAAGAAGAAGAAGGAGAAGGAAAAGGAAAAGGGAAAGGGAAAGGTGAAGGTGAAGGAGAAAGAGAAGAAGGTGAAGGAGAAGGTGAAGGAGAAGCAGAAGGAGAAGCAGAAGGAGAAGCAGAAGGAGAAGCAGAAGCAGCAGAAGCAGCAGAAGAAGCAGAAGCAGAAGAAGAAGCAGAAGAAGCACTTCTAAAGAAGCAGAAGAAGCACTTCTAAAGAAGCAGAAGAAGCAGAGAAAGCAGAAGTGGAAGCAGAAGCCCAGGAAACCTTCTCTGCTGCTTCTAGATTTTGGTCGCGCTGCCTCTGCTGCAGCGAACACATTAACAGTGCATTAGAACGAACCCTGCTTTCTCAAAGGAGGGGTGAGGAGGAGAAAAACTCTTCCTATGACCTCAGCAACATTGTAGGACATACCCGCTACTAGTACAGTACACTAACACTGTCCCACATGGGAGACACACCTAACCAGTGGCTTAAGATTTTGAGCCGTCCTTGCCAGTCACAACTCCATAAGAGTGTTTGTATTAGCGCCATCGACTCTTAGACTCAGATCTGTCTCATGAATGGGATCCACTCGGACTCTGCGTCTTTGGGACTGCAACTCCATGTGAGTTTTTTGTTGTCTTAGAATCTCCGGCTTAAGTTTTAAAAAAAAGGAGGGACTATCTTGGTGCCTCAATGCTTGATCGACAAAGTTGGCCTTTCCCTCATGTAAAACTGCTCTCGCTTTATTTCATGCGCTGCAGAAAAAATGAGTCTGTTGCACAGATTCCTTGGTGAAAAGGTCACCGGCTCCTTTCAGAGACGACTCTGAAGTGTCTGCAGTTTGGTTTCCTGGTACTTCTGTTCTTGTCACTCTGCGTCCTCCACTGAAGACTGCAGTGAAAGATCTCGAGTGTTCAGGAAAGGCTCATCCAAAATTACCACAAGCTTGACCACTCATCTTGATCTTGAGCCAATGGATGCATCCCAGATGCTTTAGTAGAGAAGAAAATGGAGGGATGTTGAACACATTCACCGTCCCGTGAGTTGTGCATTCGTCAAGCATTTACTCAGACATACAATGTGCAACAAGAAAAGATCAGACACCTATGATTTGACCACACACTTTCTTCCCATACGACTGAGAAGACAAAGGCTGAAAAAATGGCCACTAGCGTTTCTGCAGTTATGTGGAAGGTCATTTTACATTTGGTCATCTTCAACATGAAGTTACATCTTCTGAGTCGCAAGTAGCACTGATCAGAAGTTTCACTTGGGTGACCACATTGGGGGAGAAAACGGTCTTCGCGTTGAGGGAGCAACAGCATAGTACATAAGGGTCACAGAAAAACTTTGTGTCAAAATCAGAGTGGGCAAATCTGTTGGCAGACACGTCCTCTTCTCTCCTTCAGCTACTGTCTTCCTTCCTTCATGATATTCACAAAGAATGGGTCCGAGCTGGTCTAAGGCAAGTCCAACCAACCGCCTTGAGTGATCATCACATAGGCACACATGATGTTTCACGAAATTTAAGGCACCGCAGCCAAAGTTATTAGCAAATCATAAGTGTCTCACCTTTTTTTGTTGCGCACTGCATAATGGTAACTGGCGAAGCAATTTCCATATAAATCAAGAATAGATTCAATAGTCACTCTCAGTTCAATAGCTCGCTATCACTGTCAGTCATTTTTTTAATTACTGCGAACTATGGGACATGAAACACCATCCCAGTGTTTTGTCCGTCAACGCTTTATCTCTCGTTGTCGACGTGAATCTACAGAGTGATCAAAAACTTTCCTCATGCCAGCATGCTTATACTACTCCAAACATAGTGGGGAGTGACTTCCTGACATCGTTGCCCCATTCTGCACGCAATAATGCTCCTCTTTGACACCCTGTACGCACCTGGACTGTACAAAGACGGCCGTTCTCCAGGTGGGTGATTGTAGTGTGGTCTACGTTCCATCTTCAAATGAGAGGGCGAGACTCTAAACTTGCTCATGCATGCCTGAAAAAGTCCACAAGGCCATTTGTCGACAACACGCAACTCCAGACTCCTTTGTCGGGCATTTCTCGGCATTAACAGACTTCTTACAGGAAAGGAAAAATGGCTCAGGGCGCATTTACACTGCCAGATCTTTCGCGGCAGACAGTCCATAGACTCTTGGCAGTTCAGTACTTCAGCTCTCACACGTAAAGGATGTATGGCGTCCACTCGGTGACGTATTCAATTGGTGTTATTGGACAAGGTCAACAATAAAAAAGTGTCGTCACGAGATTGATACAAAGTGGCCCTGATGGCTACTCCAGACGCTCCAGAAAAAAAACCCTTGCAGGATTGTCCGATTTCCCCTCCATGTGGTGACTTCATGGCCTCCAAGGCTTCGTGTGAGTACGAGAAGTCTAGTCAATATCGAAACTCTTGGCAAAAGGTCCTGTCCAACATGATAACTGAAGTTCCTGATCAGTCTGCCTAGGTAGATCATAGAGGAGCTGTGTGGCACGCTGCCAAGATTTGGCGAGAGCAAGAGGACCTTCACCGAGACTTAGTTGAGACAGCTCGATAAAAGACCTCACGTGCTGTCATGACCTTAACTGTTGTTACGAGTAAACTGATAAACACCTCTTGATGTGGGCCTTTGCAGATAGCGCGAGTCATTTTCAAGCCTGTAGGCAAGTTAACATGTCCCTCTCTCATTTTCTGAGCTTTTCAACCCTGTAAAAATGGGATTTAACGAGCAATTTGCCACAAGAGCGCAAGCTTTCAGGCACACGAGACTCTGGAGAAAATGACTTGGCAGCTTTTTGCACCGCCTCCACGGAGTTAACACAACATGTGGCCATTATGAATCTGGGTAATTTGACTGGTCCATGCATAGTAATGATAGTTCTGAACTATGTGCACATGCGCGGTTCATGCACTTGAGGTCAAAAGTCTTCGTCAGGATGCGAAAAACGGTGAAGTTTCAACATTCCCTGCTTTTACTCGTCATGACTTGCTTCAGTGACATTGGCAACAGGAGGAGTCATAGGTCCACGACTGAGTACTGTAAGTATATCATTTATGCTGTATATCGTGAGTAACCTAGCTTTTACGCCTACGGGTCAAAAACGGGGGTGCCTCAAAGGTTTTCCTTGCGTCAGACACCGTAATTTAGAGAAAATTGCTCGTGATAACTCGGTGTTGCCTAGATATGACAATTTGGGATTTCTTTGGTGCAAAAGCACGGCAGAAGCTCCATTCTGAAAGAAATTTGATTCTCAGGAGGCTCCAAAGGAAGCTGTTTTTCACTGTTGTAAAATCACTCGAGTTTGGAAAGTTCACGGTAGCCGTTTTGAAGCAATTTCTTCCTTGCACCCACGAATAAGACGGAGGCAATTTTCCTGGCCCTTTCTTCGTGTAAGAAAGTACGTGTACGAAAACGGGAAGTAGGGCTCACATCGCTGAGACTCTCAATGAAGAAAGGCCATCAAAGTGAGCGTGACAAGCGATTTTTCAGCTCGGCATTTGTTTTTGCTCATATTTTAGCTCCAAACTGGCCTTTAGGCGGCCTTCATCTTCCATTTTGGACCGTGATTCTGCTTGGGAAAGAATTCAATTGTGTTCAGTTCATTGCAGCGACCAATGAGTTTCCCAACTCCAGATTCGACCGTATGGGGGAATGACATATCTGGTCGTGTAAGGGTCTTCCTGATGTACGGAAGGACGACTTTCAAATCACATGTCTGGCAACTCTGACGGGCTACCGGAAACTCCAGAGGAAAAAGGCGAAACTGCTGGTTGAGAGGGTGGATTGCTCAAGACGACTGTTATCAACATAGCATTATTCCAGCAAATAGAAGCTACCCTGAAACAGTAGCCGCACCTCTCGACCCACATCTAAATACGGGCCGCCCTTGAATGAAAGCCGAGTCTACTAATATAGTAATGAAAATATGAAAAGAAGTGTGAACTTTTGCATTTTGTCTCGGAAGAATGGTCTATAAAAGTTACAGGGATGTGAAGTCTGAAGGTATGTGAAATAGAGGCCGCCCTTGAATAGGAGCCGCACCTAACAGTCACAAATTTTATACAGACCGCAGCTTGTTATTGTGGAAATACGGTATCTCAGACCACGTGCAAGAAAGAGACTTTCAACTTGAGTAACTCACAGAGGTGATGGGGACATTTTCTAATGATTTGCTTATAAAATAGGCTTTGGCCATTTTTGGTGTTGATCATTGTCATGAGAAGGAGTCTTGACATAAAAAATGGATCAATTGGGAGCCAAACGCGGACTGAAATGGTAGATGTATGTATGTTTAACCTTTCACGAGATGTTTGATGTCAAAGTCGACCCTGCGTGCTGCAACTCGGGGAATTGGAAGTGAATCAAGCTACGGACACCCCGAGCCCAAGCTAGGGTGAGCCTTGACCTTCCGAGTTTCGAGCTAGGTCGAGTAGGTAGGCAAATTACAGAAACCAACTGGAGCAAATTTACAAGGAGTCTCGTGCTCGCCAGTGATAAATCCAAAAAGTGATGAATGCTGCAACTTATGTAGCAAGAATTGAGAGCTCTTCATGCAGGCCACATAGAGAAATTGTGGCATGCTCTCATGGAATAAAATGTGCCATTTTTGTGTCGTCATCGTTTAGATATCGTTTAGCTCGTCCTTTAGCTCAGAACTTCTTTCTCCAGCGATATCAAATAGACTTCTGAAAGGGCCTTTTCTCGTTGATGGAATTAATAAGTACATCAGAGGCAGAGGAAATGAGTGCAGACACTTCGTCGTTCTTTTTGAGGTAAAAAAGGGGAATCTGGCCGAGCCTGGCCGGACTGAGCTGAGCCAGCTTTTTTTTCTCCAGTTTTTTCCCCCTTCTCTTCATCCTCGAGCCGCCCACTGCCACGAGCCGCCTCGAGCCGCCTCGAGCCGCCCAAATCGGCTGGCTCGTAAGCTCTCTTGAGCCGAGCCAAAAGCTTTTTCCACCTCTACTTCGCTACTTGGGCGTCATATGCTCATTATACTTGGTCATTATATTTCGGCGCCACTGTTGTACTATTGGCATTGACGTTCCATACCTATGCTAAGCGAAATATGAATCTTCCTTCGAGCCGGACGAAAAGTCTTCACCATTGGCGCACATGTAATATGTAGTCTCAATGATACCGGCAAAATGTCATTTCAAGGACTACCCAGAACTAAATAAGTTTCATCAAAGTTGCAAAACGACTCACAGATGTGGAAAGATCTCAGGCCTACTACGTCAAGTGAGATTGACTTTTCCAGCCACGCGAGAAAGCTCATTTGCTTTAACTGAATTGTAAACTGCACCTCGACCCCCTGGAAGGAGGAATCCCCGGAGGGGTGGGCGAAAGTGGGAGTGCCTTCCCGCAGCCCCGAGGAGGGGGGCGGGCGACTCATTACAAAGGTGATGATAACGATTCGCCAAAAATTGGCAGGCTGGCTTATTGCCAGGCCTCAGACCTCTGGCGTCTGGTGTGCTTGAGCAAATAGCAGAAGGTACCCTCAGTGTCCCTGTGTCTGGAGACACAGGGAATTTTCCATTTTGGAAATACGCCACGGTGGTTTCAGCCACCTTTTGGGCATCCCCTGCCCCAAGTTCATCCCTCATAAGACACTCGCCAGGTGAAAAGCTATGACGGTCCTAGGTTCGGTCTTGATATGTCAAGCGACTCGGCGACGAAAGCGTCAGAGACGCACACCATTGGGATCTGTATCCCAAAAAGTTGAACACTGACGTTGAACCATATGCATTAGATGCGCTCAGTTTAAGAAAGTGGTTGAAAGAAGCGCATCCAGAGGAGTGGGTGGATTTTCCACCAGACGGCGGAAAGATCGAACGAAAGTCAATTGACTAAAACAAAAGTGTGCGTACTTTACTTCTCTTGTCTCGTGGAGAAAGTAGGAAGGAAACCTTTGACTTTTGTCATATTGCAACCTGCTGTTTTGTTCACACTCTTCACACGTGCGTACTTGGCATCCGCTGCAGGTCATCTCAGGTAGGGGACAACTCAGTTTCTTTGGGCTGACTCACTTGTGACATGACCAAGAGTCTTCAGAACTTGTGACAAAGTACTCCAATTCTTTGCAAAAATGTCTCTTTTTTATTGCACATCTCCATACGATTTCCTGACCGTCAGGAGGCACTATCGTACGTCATCCATTACATCACGTAGGTTGCTGCATTAGAAATGCGGTACCCGGATATTCGTTGGAGAAAGATCTCCAGATTTCGGGCAGGAAAGCACTGACGAACAGCCCAGTTTCCAGCTTCGAATAGCAACCACAGGGCAGTTCCTACTTGTAGCATAACTACACAGGACGAACGCATTCAGCAGTCGGCATCAGCATCCAAGTTTGGAGGATTACGACAATTTCTCTTCCCCCCCCCCCCTTTCTTGTCATAGACGTCACTCAATTTAACTCACTGATCGATATTGGCAGCCGGCCCAGAAGCACAAGGGGGCTGGAAAGTGTACTTGGAGAAAGAGTCTCTTGCTTTTTTGCTACATCCATGGTTCAATTGTGAAAGGTGTATGCGCACTTTCCATATTCGCATGGCGCATGGGAAAACTGAAGCTGCGCGAACTGACTTAATCAATACATTGGCACTGCTCCTCCCCAGGCCCCTCCAAAAAAAATAAAGTAGGCCAACTCTCTTTGTGCGAGCTGCACAACCTATTCACAGGGTATGGAAAGATAACAGGGGTCCCTCCAAGGCCACGGTTGTGAGAAGGACACCAACAACGTGTGCGCAGTTTATAACAAGACCTGTGCTGGTCGTGCTTGTAACAAGTGTCAGAGTGGTGGTTTCAGGGAGGATGAGCTGCAGAGAGCATCCTTATTACCTCATTTCTGGGTAAGAAGTTTGCTCGAGGGGCAGACAGAGTTAATCATGACAAACATACCGCGTGAGAGAAAAAAAACCCGACTGTTCTGAAAGCAGTGTTCGCGTCCCCCTGAAGGTGACATTTTCCAGCGGGATTGTTGTCAAAAGGACGTGTGCAAGAGTCCATCTGTCACCGACGCCGCATTTGGTTTCCTGCATTGAAAGAGTTTTCTTCGGCTCACACAGCGAATTTGCATGGTGTCTCCTCTCCAGATGAAATAAATTAGAGTGCAAATGCAGTGAACATCCTTGACTCGTGTGTGACTGACTTGACAAACTCCTCTTGCTGTCGTCGTTGTGTTCGCACTTAGCCGGTGCAGTGCTGCATGCAGTGCGCAGTGCAGCACGCTTGTCAGGGCGATACCGGCTTGACGGCAATTGCACCCTGATGTGAAACTCGTATGAGTAACTACGATTCCGACTGGACGCAAAAAGTCGGCGCTAAACCAAGAGTTCGCTCCTATGAGTGACCTAATTGCCCCTCAATGGGCTTGATGGTCCTCGGGGTTCCTGAGAAATGCCTCGGGAAATCAAATCTGCCCACTGCGCTTAAGGCCCATCTGGGGTCCTTCTCTACAGGGCGAGAGGACACATAGGATTGTCCAAACCCTTTGTGTAATTAGAGCTGCTTCTATGACTGAGGCATTTCAGAGCTGGCGATTTCAGGTAAAAAACTGTCTTGGAGCTCCGCAGTGAGATTGGCGAAGATCGGTTGCTGCTCGTCAAGAACTTTGACATCGCGAGGAAGGGGTTTGCAACAACTGTCAAGACGAGTTTCTTCAGTACGATCAGCAGAACCAAGCAGAAGATGCTCGAACTGTGACAGTTCACTTCATCTCTCAATCGGTTCTATCTGCCAGCGTCTACGCGTGCGATGACAGGCGAGACCTGGATTAAGGAGCGACGGGGACATTTTGAACAAATGCAGAAAAGAATTTTGAAAATTCTGCCAAACAATATCTGTCTCAGTGACACAAAAATGAGTGGAATCGATTCTTCAGAAGTGTCCTTTTGACCAGGCCAAAATTAGGGCTGTACCCTGTGCATTCAGTTACGCTGTACGCGTTCTATTTTCGTGCAGTGCGTCGTCCACCGTCCACATGCATGACTTTGCACAGTGTCATTCATTTAGCTGGAGTCACTTTTTTGGCTCTGATTTGATCAATCGCATCCCGAATCCACATTCAAGGGTAGATGGAACCCTTAGGGATAGCATCAAAACAGAAGAGTCCACTTTTTGCTGCCGAGCCCACATTTATCGCCGAGATTTCCCAGTGCCCTAGTGTGCCACTGGGCCTATTTATGACCACGCGAGAGAGCAAAATGGCTTAGAGAAGTGTGCATAACATGTCGGACAGCGGCAGTACCATTAAAGGTACGTTCCGGAGCTCAAAAAACGTTTTCGCCTCTTCCTCAGTAAGTCCCCCCAGTCCAAAGTGCGCAAGAATTCGCTGCTTACCGTACTAAAAAACATGTAGTCCTGTACCGGGATTGACTTCAACAGCAGGTAGGGACCCAATACTGACTTGAGCTATGCCAAGCTGTTCTTGAGGAGGGGGGGGGGTCGCCACGTTGTTCTTTCAGCCGGTACCGGCATGAAAAGTCATGAGGAAGGGGATGGGCTTCAAGTGGAGATTTCAGAGTACACTTACATTACCTTTTTTTAGCACTTCAAATCAATGTTACAAAGTCATTTTCAAATGTTCACCCCATTTTTTCATCATACAACCTATCGAAAAGCGAAAAGTCTGTGACTCTCAAGTGTACGCTTGTCCCTGTCATCCTCACGTGTCTCATCGCTCATGTGCCTTATCTGGAACTGTTTTCTCGTAGTCACCATAAGCACAACATTAAGAATCACAGACGAAACTTGCTGGCATCAGAAGTACCAGAGCATTGTGTGACGCACAAAAAATGAAGCATTAGAAGTCATTTCCCCCCCATAGATTTCTTAAGTTGTTACACGCAAGTTTCTCTCGAAAACTGTCCTTTCCTTCTTACTCTAGTGGGAGCAATACGAAGCCACCTTATACTGCGCTCGTACAGAACGAGTGAAAAAGCGAGTAAAAAAGAGAGGGATGTAAAGTGAGAGTGAGCATAAGAGTGAGAAAAAAAGCGGGATGTACAGTGAGAGCGAGCAAAAGCAGCCAAGGTTGGCCCTGCCGGCCAAGGTGAGCCTACTAGTGGCCAGGTTCTAACCCAGCCAAAGACAGCCCAGCCAGCCATGGTCAACCAGTCCACTGACCTTACGTCACGCACTGCATATTATACATCAGAAAGATGAAAGATGGGAAATGTGCACGTGTTGCACCCAAAATTCGCGAAAGCCTTGTACCAAAGTACGAATTTCCCTCCCTGTAAGGTGCAGTAATTGCCCCTCGATGATCTTGATGGCCTCCGGGCAGTTTGATTCCCTTGGCTTCGCCTCGGGAAATCAAATCCGCCATCAAGCCCATCTGGGGTCAATAAAGAGCTACTTTACTCAGAGGGAATATATAAAGTTATGCTTCTCTTTATGCGCAAGAGAAATGCCATATCCACTGAATCAGTTTCCCATGACTTTCACTGGCTGTAAAAGTAACCTGGCCGTGAGCGTTGAGTCGCCTTTGTGTTTCGCTCGTCGTCATGAGCACGCAACCTTACTTCCCTGCCCTTAGCCGGGTCAAAGACCTTGGTCGCCACAAAATCACCTTTCCGCTGGTGCCAACATCGCGTCCTAGTGACTCAAACAATGCAGATACAAAGCACTCTTCTATGGCGGGCTCATTCTTGCGCGCCCACATGCGCACGACACTAAATAGATGGCGCCTCTCAGGTACCTGCTGGAGACGTTGCTGGGATTCACGTCCGATCCATAACAGACGTTGTTCTCACTTCTCCGCTCGCTCAAGCTCTCTTGTCTTGCACGGTCCATTTGCCTTCATGGCAGAGAAGTTTTTGTGGTCTCTCACCTGCGCCTGAAAAATGTTACGGGCGCGGAGAAAAAAGTCCCAGGTAGACTCAAATGAGTCACTTCAAAGCATTTCGTTAATAATAACATTTTGTGTCGGATTCCTGCGTGTCGGCAGCCAACAACAAATGATTTGCAGAAACGACCCTTTTTTTGCTCACATGAGACAGATCGATGACGACAGACAAGAGGAGGCGAGGATTCGACAACAAATCACTCATCCTTTGACAAGGAAAAAAATGTGCATCCCAGTGAAGCTTACGTACATTGATGCACAATCATCGTGTCGCGCAGGCCTGACCTCATTTCAAAAAGTGGATCAGTGATAACTGATGACTGCATCATAGATAACGGAAAAAGAAAGTTACGTTGCTGGGCAAATGAGCTTCGGGGGGATCTCATTCATTTTCAATTTTGCGCCGTGTCAGCTGCTTCAAGCTTGGCCAATGTCTACGGAACGAACAACTACAGTGTGTAATCTTTGATTTTTTTTAATGTTAAGTGCTACCTACCTCACTGACCTGGCGCTCTCGCCTCATCTCACTGCCCAAAAGTCAGGGTGATGACAGAGGAGTAAATAACGAAACATTGGAAGATAATATCGATGCTATAAATATTCCTTTTACAGCTCTACAGCCAGGTTAGAAAAGAAATTCCATGTTGAGCTACTTGGCAGATGAAAGAACCATCTCTGATTGCTTATAAAGGTGAGTCCCCAGTGTGATATTAAGGTGAAAGAAATGTCATTATTAACGCAAGTTCGTGTCAGGTACAACACATATGCGAAAGAGTAGCTCTGGGTCGCCATGTCAATATTATGGCGCTCGATTTATGTGCTTGCATTCTACAGTTTCCTTCTTTATTGTTGCCAGCAGCTGCGGTCTGTGGTCTGTTAGGCTAATTTGCACGCAGAATCGTGTGAGTCAGAAAGAGAAGTCGTGGCCTTTGTGACTCGGATCATTCAGAGACGAGAAAGAAGTGGAGATGGATCCAGTTGTTCCAGTCGCAGCTTTGCTGCACGTGTGAGTGATGGCTGAAATTCGCTAATGATGAGAATGACTCGCAAATGGCAAAAACAGGAAAGCAGCAATCACCGGAGCATTAGAGATGCAGCAGTTGGGGTAGTTTTTTGGGGGGGTGGGGGGGAAAGCGAAGCTTTTTTTCTTTTTCTTCTTCTCTCTCTCCGTCGGTATCAGTGCAGCTCACTGTGCCAACCGTGATCGATATCTTCGGAACGTGACAAATGATGCTGGGCTGCCATTTTTGCTTGGAAGGAGGGGGGGGGGGTAAACCTAACAAATAAACTGAGTTTCACGCTGTGCGTAGTACATGAATGTGAGCTTGGCTTCACGATCCCTCATACGCATTCCTTTCTGCTGAAAAATAAACACTTGCTCGGTGCGGAAGTTCGTCAAAGGCCTCTCCTACGTGCACTTGTTAAGGTTTTTTCCCTCTCTCAGTACAGACACACAGACATCCACGCACGCTGGGGACCAGAAAAAGTTACATTCTCAACTCGTGCGTCTTCCTTTGCACAGTGAAGAGAAAGCAGCACTGAGAGCTAAATGCCACCGAAAAAGAGGATTGGTCGGCAATTGTATATTCGTTTAATGTGTCATTTGCGCTGAGACTCAGACTGAAGGATGTGAAGAGTACACAACAGTCGTGTCCTATGTTATTTTTGTACTCTTCGTCTGTCCTCCACTCCCGTCAGCGTAGTGATCCCGTCCATTGACGTAGCTGCCCTGCAACCTTTTTCTCTCTCTAGGGGACGCACAATTTTCCTTCTGGAAAGCATTGATTCACCTATAGGGAGATGACTAACTTTTTGCTGCTGCTGACTTGGGCAGGACAAGAGCAGACAAAGGCCCGCAGCTTCAACATGTCTCTTAACAGTCACTCGTGTCTAGCAATTGGTGGGGCCTTTTGTGGCTAAGGGAAGGCCAGACCTCGTTCAATTTTCTCGGGATTCTCTACAACTCTTTAGTGCCAAATTCAGTCACCTCCTTCATGTTGAATTTGCTAACTTAAAGCGTGGGGGAGGGGGGGAAACAAAGTTTTTACATAATAGTTCACCGAAAATAACGTTTCCGCCCCAAATCACTTATTCCTTCAAATCAAGACAGTGTTTCCTTCATCAATACTGAGCTCCAACTTACACTTTGCCCAGAGGGGGGGGGGCATATGTGTGGACTTAGTGGTCCAGTACAAGTTCAGCCCCTGGGTCAGCGCGGACACCGCCAGCTCCCCCTCCCCCAAGAAGGAATGTTCGGTGCAAGCTTTGACCCAATCTTTCTCCCCCATTGACACAAGCAGTGAAAAGGTCCTCCTTCTCCCCCTTGGCGAAAAAACATGTCTGTCAGAGGTCCTCTACCTACTGTTGCAGAAAAAAAGAAATGAGGAGAGAAGGAGATCAGCGAAATTACGAGTCGAGAATTGAAAGCCCTGCGATATCTGGGAGGAAGTCGAAGTCTCCTCGCCCATCTGGGAGGAAATAAAAAACGAGGAGAGGAAGGAGAGGGAAAACCCTTCTTTTTAGAGAGATTGGAGATTGAAGCGGACGCTTTATGTGCGCGTGACGTAGGAGAAAAGGGGGAAAATTCCGGTTAGTTGTTGCGGAAAAGTATCATAGCAATGAGAAAACCCGATGAAAAGAAAAGCCCAGAGGAAATTGCCGCATTTCCTTTGAAGCACTTCTTTTCTCAATCACTCAAACATGCGAGAGAAAGTCGAGCTTCACGACTTGGCAAAAAGGGCGCGGGCACAAAGTACAAAAGTAAAGCAACACTTGCGTGGTCTGACCAGAGCTCACATTGGGCACAGACAACGCTGCAAAAGACCTGGCTTCGTCTTGTTTTGGGGGCTCCACCTTCTCCAGGTCGTCGACAGCATTACCAGGAGCAAACTCAATCCAACTTCCATGTTTGCCCTTCGAGGGAGGGAAGTTGAGTGCTATCATGAAGTTGCATTACAAGGCCTGGAGAATTAGCAACGTTGCTGAAATAGTCCTGAAGACAAGAAGTCTGTCAGTCTCACCCTCTGCTCCATCCACGCACTCAGTGCCGTCCACGAGCTCCGTCACCAGATCCGTTTTGGAGAACTTTCCTGTTTCACTTGTGGAACTGGGCGATCCAGGTGCACCTCACCCATCTCTGCCCTCCTCCTCAGGGTTGCCAAGTTGAGAGGCAGTAGTGGTTTCTATCTGAGGAACACCTCAGAGCCTGGCAATGCTACTTCTGTACGGTGATTTACTGCTCACCATAGACGGCTACTGATTAATAGCTACTGCACAGCTAGTGCCCATGAGGCTGTAGATACCAGTTGGGAGTAGCTATCTATGACTTATGTAACCAAAATGTAGCAAGTGCGTGCAGCCTTCATTTCGGCCTCAAAAAGCCTCACATCTAACACTCTATGTGCATAAATTCTATGGTGCGTGAAAAGTAGAGTTTGCTGACCAAGTTTGGAGATGATCGGTCCCACAGTTGGAGCGCCCACGCATGAGAGACTATATATATATATATATATATATATATATATATATATTAGGCTAGATCGAAAAGGGGCCAACTTTGGAAATTCACTGACGGGGTCTGGGGTTTGTTACGTGGGGTCAAAAGATGAAGATGTAGTCAAATACTTTGGAAAAAAAATTGTGTTGGCCCATGCCCAACTTGATTTGAAATTTTTGTCGTAAGCTACTGTGGTAAATTTGCTGTGAAAATAGATTTCAGCTCAGGTGACTTTCAGAAGCTGCCAAACCCATATGCCCAAAATGCATTTGGGCATAGCTAAAACTCCTTTTTTTCACTTTCATTTGACTACAAAGTCTTCAAATGGTGTGTGGTTACAAATTTTGGACACCCACGGAGAATTCCAATTTTTGCCTAATATATTAGGCTAGTTCAAAAAGGTACTTTTTCTGGAAATTCACAGTCATCCTGGGTTATTGGGATAGGGTCAAATTAACTTTTTTTCCTGAAAGGTGGTTCACTTTCTGCACTTTTAATTTGAAGTCTTACTGCAGCAGCAAAATGCACAGACCTGTCTGAATTTGTTATAAAAGTGTCTCTGATCAATCTGACATTTTAGGAGGTGGTAGCGGGGAATGTCTAGTATTGGCAAAAAAATTTCAGCTCAATTAGAGACACCTTACAACCACAGCATTTTTTTGAGGTTCCCATGTTCTGTCTATGCATAAGTGTTGATTTTGTTTGTGCTAAAATGCTATGCTGTAAAAGTGTCTCTGACTGAGCTGAATTTTTTTCCTTATGCTAGGTATTCCCCTCTATTAGCTCCTGAAATGTCAGATCAATCAGACACTTTTATAACAGCATTTTTAGAGTTACAAGATCAGACAGCTCTACATACCGTGCTACTGTGGTAAAAGTTCAGATTAAAAGTGCTGATAGTAAATAATCTCTTTTTTATATAAAAAAAAATGAGACTTATACCAGCTACACCAGTGTCCAACGTCAATTTTCCACCATGAAAATCCGAAGTTGACATTTCCAAACTAGCCAAATATACATGTATATGTATGTATATGGCAAGTCCATACATGTGGGTTCGAAGATAGGTGGTGGACGAAAAAGCGTTGATTTTTTTAGACTCACACAGTACATTGACAGAGTTATCAAAACTCTATTTCATAATGAATGAGAATTGACCTTATCTTATGGTTGCACCTGCTTGGCAGCAGAGCATAAATGTAAATCTGCTTGAGCACCTCAAAGAGGAAACATTAGAAACCCTCGGTTATACAGGGCGGCTTAAAGAGATCTGGCTGTCAGTGTTTATGGGGGAAAGCAATACAGTATGCTACAAAAGTCCGGTGCTAGTTTTGAGGCTCGATTTCTCTCTTGCAGTGTGTTATAGCAGTAGTTATACGGTTATAATAGTAGTTATAATAGTTATACGGTAGAGCTGATTTTTCAACCACTTGACTCAAGTAACAAGGCCCTATATAGTGCACTACAGTGTCTTTGGATGTATGTGTAATCTTTACACACATAAAAGAAGCTGCATGATACTAATTAATGTTGTCAAATTTAATCGGAACTGCATCGTCGATCGCATTCACGTCTTCACCGCCTCACCTCGACGTCGAGAGACACCATCACTGTGCCACAGCTCGGCCACGGTCGCGGTCGTGTTCACCCCCACCACCCAAATCCTGTCTAGGGCCAGCACAGTGTAATAAGTGAGGAACAGAACCTCCAAACTGGCACTGAACTTTTGAAACATGCCGCTTATCTCCTTAGCCCTCTTTGCACTACACGAGCACTTTCGTCATGCTTGCATTTCCAGGGTTTGTATATTTTCCACATTCAGATTATGACTCTCTACACAGGGGTGTTGTGACCTTAGGACATTTCGGACAGGAATGAATTGCGGGGTGACTTTGTAGCTTTCAAAAACTTATAGAAGGAAGTCATATCTTTTGACTATGTCGGACCAAATGGACACTTTGTGATGTACCAATTTAGAGTCAAAGCCATAGAGATTCTCGTTTAACGAATGAGAGCCTGCTTCAAGTTCGTATTCCAGGCAGATGGGCGCTCCTGCCCATCCAGCCAAGGCTGCCAGAACGCGAGTGGAGAAGAGTTTTGGCGGCAACAGAGAAGCTCTGATTCCCCAGAACGCAATGCTCTAGATTTCAGCGTCCGGCCTGTCCTCGTGCAGTATTTCAACAAGACCACCCACAAGACCCTGGAGATGCTCAAGGCGGGCATCAACCTGACGCGGCTTGTCACTAAAGTGTGACAGAAGTGTTCGTCCCGTGTTTGAAAAATTCATCCAGACGGACAGGAGGATAGCCCATCAAAGATTGAACAGGAACAACGTCACCAAGATTCCTGTCAAGTGGTCAAAGAGTGGAGGCTTATTTATCCTTGACTTGGGAGAAAACAGGAAAAAAATCACAGCATCAAACCATTTTCTTTCTAACATTGTTCATTATTCTCTTTTGTATAGTCAACTACGTGCACCTCTTCGCCTTCTCGCCCCAGTCCAGCGGCAAATGTTACTTCGTAGGAAAATCTTGTTCAACGGCGAACGAGCCAAAGCCGAGTTCCTCGGCTTTGCTTTGCTTGGGTTCCTCACGGATCAAGTATAAGGCGCTTTCTTTGTGCGTGCGAGCGTGCGAGCGTGCGCGCTATGTCCCTGTGTCTCTGGCGGGGTTGGTGCTCCCATTGCTGGATCCGTCGTCCCCAAACTTGTCATCCACACAGGTTGTGTCGTCCAGGTGCTCCATGCCTTGATCTTCTCTACCTTGCCCAAGTCATTGCAGTTTTGTTTTTTCTCTTTACGTCTGAAAAAGGATGGTTCGGAGCACCTCACCTCGCCTCCTCCCAAGCATTGTCAGCTTTAGAAATCTTTTGTGGTGAAGTGGTGAGCATGAGCTATTTCCTGGTCAGACCATGGCAACTCGTCCTCTCTTCTGTTCTATTTTGGTCGCTGTGATTGCTGCTGCAACTTACCACATGCGTACTTGCGTGTAATGGCAACTTTGGACCTCATTTTCGGCCTCAAAACAACCTTGAAATACACCTTGAACCCCACTTTTCCACGACATGTGAAAAGTAGTGTCTGCTGACCAATTTCGGGGAAGATCAATCCACCGGTGGAATCGCCCACCCCGTGACAGAGACAGAGGACAGACATAATTTAAATTGTACTAGCAGACTCGACCCGCTCTGGTGGGTGTAAAGTGTGGGGAAAGCACAAAGCGATGTGCATATGTGCGTCGCCATGTGCGGCACATGTCTGTGGGGCTGTCCCCGAAGTCAACGCTACGATCGCCCCCCACGCACTTCGCGCTGGCCACGTTGCTCTCCTGGACGGAGCTCTCTAGAATTCTATATAGAGCTATTTCTGTCCGTCTTACGCCTTGTCCACGCTCTTCACGCTGTGGGGGACCCCAAAGACGCTCCACGTCTTTGGGCTCCCCATGCGCTTCGCTGCCCTCGCGCAAAAGCTGGACGGACGGACGAACGGACAGACAGACAAACACATACAGACGTACATAGCAGAAGGTACTAACTTCACATAGAAATATCAGAAGCAGGTGACACTTTTGCTTCTGATCCTTTTCAGACCAGATTTCCCGAGGTTTATGGTACCGCGAAGCCGTGTTATTTACGGTATTTCTTAATTCTCTCATCTCAAGTTTATGGTACGAATTTATTGGCTTGATAGTGACCAGTTATTTGATCCAAGTGGAAGTGCTCACCCTGTACTCGAAGCTTCTTACTGAGTTGATGTTGAAAAGACCAAGGTTCATGTACGCCAAGTAGCGGAAGAAGTGTGAAAAGAATGCCTCAGAGCCCGCTGAACCAGACATGATCGTGTTGAAGAGGAAATTTTGCTTCGTACCGAACAGTTGTCTTCACTGTGCGGCCCGTTTGTATTAAGGCGCATCGCATTCTCACTTTAAAAATAGATTTCTTGAAAACCACGATGAGTGATACAATGATACCAGTAAGATTTTTCTGTGTTCTCTTGCAGAGTGAGACGTTGATAAGTCTTCCTCTTCTTATGTGGGATCGACGCGCACGTAGTCTTATCTTGGAAGAGACAAGAAAAGAATACGCCAGGAAAGAACTGTAATAATGCAATGTTTTTCTTGCAGTTTCCTATTTGACTTAGTGAGGAGTAGGCGCTGAATAACAGGATGTGTGTGGCAGAAAAAGCGACGCTGAGATTACTTCAATAAGACTCCGCGCATGCGGCCTCGGTGGAGCGTCAGGCTTTATGGCTTTCACTGCTTTCCGTGTTATCATGACGTTATGTGGTGTAATGACCCAAAATGCTCAGCACGGTGTGCTGTTGACACGTTTCAGTGGTAACTGTAGTGGACGCTTCTTTTTTCAGTCATGCTACGGGGGCTGTTATATAGATCCGGACTAGCTTTGATAACTCAGACCTGTGTATAATCAAAAAAGGGGTTGATGCGCCCAGGCACATGGAAAGTGTCAACCCTGCAGTGCACATTTGTAAACAGAACTGTGTGAGACAACAATCATTATGTGAGCGGAGGAGATGATCCGGAACCATTGACTGGACTGAGCTCCTGAAGCTGTTCACCCCACTGCGGGAAGCTCAGAAGCTCCTCTAAAAACGAACTGATGTACACTTTTTGCTCTAAGATTACTCATTTGTTCCCAAAGCAGCCAAATTTTTAAGTAGCAAACATTGCTAGAGTTCATAACTTTCATCCCACATTATAGACACCTCTCTATGCAAAGCTAAAAAGCTCCTCTAAAACCAAACTGAAATACAGTTTTACCCTACCTCTCCTTGCGGTAGGGGGGACTATGCTTATGCTTCTGATTTTGACACCGACCTGCTGCTGTTGCCTATGCTAGATAGATGTAACACAACTAATCCTACCCCCTCCTTGGAAACAATTCGTCCACAATAATAATAAATTGCATTGGTGTGTGCCGCCCCAAGCTGCAAAAAGTCCTTTCCTCCGAGGCTCCATCCACCTGGTCCTCCTCTAAAGTGGAACCACTGCCAAAAGAGAAGCGCCAATTTCGGCCTGTTTGTTCTTTTTTTTGTCCCACAGTCCTTGCTCTTTCTCCCTCGTGCGAGATCTTATTTCACACCTCATGGAGCACTTTTTTTTGGCAGTACCCAGAGGCCATCCAGGACGAGGCCCCTACGTATTTTTTCTATTGCCAGCAGATAAGATGCAAACACAAAAGCTTTGTGCCATTCATTTTTGCAGATGAAACTGGCTTTCAAGTCACACTCGGGTAAACATTGTTACTGCAGCGGGCAGAACAATGGACAATATAGTCCACGTACACTTTCCAGCATCCAGTTATGCTAGAGCAGAGCAGGAGGTTAATTCACTTGCTTCAAGTCCAGCAGGGTTATTGTCTAGTTACTACAACGGACCCTCGAGCAAAGAAACGCTCAAATTTTGAGAGCTTATCGGTAATTTTGTTAGCTTCTTTGGGGCAATGCTGCGTCTGTGACGTAAGCGCAGCTACTGCTGTAGGTCAGATCTCCTTCATATCACAATCGTTGTTGAGATGATTTGGCTCAGACTCTGTTAAATTTGCAAGGTTTGCTATTTCACAGCTGCCCCCTTCATAAAGTGTGCCCCCTCCAGGGAATCTCCAGCATATTTGTGAGCAAACTGCACTCCCTTCTAAATGCCGAGTGAGTTGCAGTATTTCCTTGCATTCATAGCTGTCAATCACTGCTCTCATCAGTGGTCACAATAGTTCACACACAAAGTCATAACAGCACACTTACTTGTAGGCTGAGCAATTGTCAACTACCAAGGGCCCCACCTTGTACGTGTGCCTGCACTTTTCGTAATCTGCGCTCCCTCACCTGGTAGACATGAGTGTCCTAGTGTCCCTCTGCGAGTTGTGCGGCGCCTCCTCCACCTTGTGTCTCGGCGCCTCCTCGATCAATACATACGTCTCTGGCGCTCTCCTTCTCGAAATTTGCGCACCAACTATCGGAAACCAATTTTCTCTCGCACAAATTGGTTCCGCCAAGAAATCCTTGAAGAAGAAAATCGCCAAAGTGGCAGCTTATGTTCGTTAGGAAGGTGGAAAGCGAGTGCGATCACTGCAAACTTTCTTCATGAAAGAAACGTCCACCACAGAATAAAGGACGAAAAATGGGGGAAATCCGCTCGGTGGGATCTCTCAGAGCCGACTGGGAGAAGGACGATGGCGATGGCGACGGCGACGGCGACGGCGAGGTTGACTTATGAAGGCCGAGAAGAGAGAGGAAAGGGGAGAGCGAGCAGAACCCACGCTTCACCACAGAGGAAATTGCTGGCTCTCGGAAACGGAGACGATTGGAATACTTTGAACTGGGGGAGGGGGGGGCTTAGATTTTTTTGAGGGGGGAGGGGGGGTGCACGCGCAAATTGTGCAGTTGTGGCTCCCAAAATCCAGGAGCAGCTTTACCTCACGGACCTCGAGGTTCCACAGGAAAGAACAGAGGAACCCGTACTAAATAAATCTGGTTTTGGGGCCACTCTTCACAGCAAGGGGGACGGAGCCTGACGATCGACACCCTGGTGAGTGTGTGTGTGTGTTGGGATGTATGCATGTGGGTGGGTGTGGGTGTAGATTTAATCGAAGTCAGACAGACTTTCTGCACGTCCCAAACTTTAATGTCGCATATTTTGTTTGCTCGCGTGTTGTAGTTACAATAAGCGTATGGTCAAATAGTGCTTGGCAGCAAGATAGAAGCTTAAGGGTGTGGTAAAGTAGCTGGAGCATGTGATAAAGTACTTTATCACACGTTGGGACTCTATTTTGACGTGGTCAGGATGTATGAGATGAGCAGGACTGAATGCATAAGGAGGCCACAAAACGGGGGAAGTAGGCTCGTAACGAAATACGTAACATTAAACTAAAAATATCATTTTCATGAAGTAGAACATTGCACGTGATTTGGGATTTAACAGCTTCCAGAGCATGATGCCCCCTTCCCGCCCTGCGGTCGTCAGTGCTCCTCTAGTTCCAAGATCCAAAATCGTATGTAAAGTGCTACCTTACTAAAACAATGCCCATAATCATTTGTTAACTTCATTTATTTCCTTATTCCAAATGTCCTTCTTGTCCGAAGAGCACTCTGAACCAAGATGACACCATGAATAGCATCATGAGCAAGAAGAACAAGTCGTCGATGAAGCCAACGATGCCGAAAATTGCCTCTGAAAAATGTCAGATCGTACACGTCGTAAGAATAAGCAGGTACTTGCAGGATTAGCAACAAACTTAACAACGGTTAGGTAATCCGATAAATCAATACCTCACATCGGGACGTCGCTATATTAATGTTAATCAAGGCTTCCAAAAAACCCTCGCTGCCACGGCACGAAACAGGCACGAAAGAAAGAAATTGCTGCATGGAGTGACGATTCATGCCAACATTGTGTTAACTAGAGAAAGCTTTGCCTTGGAAGGCCTTGCAGCTTGCTGGAGGATATTTTCGCAACGTTGGCAGACTCAAATTTGGCATGGTTATGGCCATGCCAGTAATCATTCATATTACAAACGTCCGCCGGGTCAAGTCCGGGAGAGTTCACCCCGTCTGGGAACACACCCACCCTCATGGTGATCATGCCGATCCAGGAACTATATTTAGGGGGGGGGGGAGGATCGTCAAACGGCCACATAAGCTGTGTCCTGCACTGTGTTCGCCTTTGACAAGCTTGTGTTTTTTTTTCCAAGATTGTTTTTGACTGTAGCGTTAAAAGTTTTACCAGTGAATGTAGTTCCATGTGGTAAGTCACTGAGGATAGTTCCAAACATGACTTTAAAGAGTTTTCAGGCGATATTGCCCAAAAAAACATCTTGGCCCGTTCACTTTTTGATATGCACGGTGCATTGCGCTGTATGTGCGGGGAGTGGTGAAAAAGTTGCATTGCTGAACGAATGCGTGCAACTGAAAATTCCAAATCGATGGCATGAAAAGGGTTCCTACCTTTCCTAAATCAAAATTCAAAAAAGCAATTTTCAATGCAAGTGAACTTTGCGTATTGTATGTGTATGTGCTGAAGCACCACCTCTTACAGCGCCCTTGCTAATAAATTTAACTAAACATGACTTTAGTCGGACAGAAAAGCAAAGCCTTTGGAAGAACTCATTTTTTTTTCATTTTCTTAGTCCTATTATTGATTCTGTAATTGTTGCAGCCACATTCTTCCTCTACATCACAATTCCTAGTACAACTGAAAATGACAACTGCCAGAACTACGCCAGCATGAACGCAACCTTGCACTCAGTCTCATTTCAACGTGATCACACTGGACGGTCCATAGTAGTCCAGAAGTAACAGCAGAATCTTGTTGGCCGTGCGTATCTCAACTGTCCATGGACAGATTATTCTTCACTTGGACCCATTCTGAAGACGATCAAGGACGAACTTATTTCATACTCATATCCCTTTCAACTATACACGTCAGTCAGCATAGGGGGATGACTTTTCACGAAGCTAATTCTGTTAACTTCCACAAAACTTTTTGAAGAACGAAGTATACAAAAAAATCACGAAATCTCAGCTTGTGAAAAGTTGAGGGAACAGAAACAGCCAGTTTCTGGTCCTTTTTTTGAGCTTTTGAGTCGATGTGAAGTGAATCTTAAGGTCATTTGTTGAATGAGTCACGAAAAGAGTGAGAATCTGCCTCGAAAGCAATGGCAGCACCTGTGATGGGGAAAATGACCGGTGCTGTTCCTCACAATAAATGTTCCTCTGTTGCTCCCAAATGATCCAGGAAATTCGTTCTAGGACAATAATACAACCAAGAAGGTTCTGCGGCTGCGTCCGGATCGCCCTGTGCTATGTACCACATTAAAAAAATATGCATTCACGGTAGGGAAAGCTAAACGCACTTTGAAGCAAGTGATGCTGTCAGTCCGTGCAACAATGCACGCTGGTTGTAGTTGTCATTTTGGGTCCAGTCATTTTCGATTGTACAAACAATTGGCTGTAGTTGGAATATTGACATAACCGAAATGTCTATTTGTGGTTTGACCATAAAGGTGGTCACATTAAAGCAAAGAAAAGAGTTCAACCTTTTAAGGCGTCATTCACAGAATGACTCACTTTTCCCAAACAATTATAATCTTTTCTGCAGTTAAAACAAACGTACTTAGGCCTTGGGCAAATAATCTCGGACAGCTTCAAGGGCTATCATTTGCTTTCGTGAACCCGGCAAAGGAAATTTTGATTCGATTAGTGAATTCACTAATTTGCCAGTTCATCCAAGGAAGTAAACTGATTCTTACCACCCAGTCCTGAGGACATATGAAGATACAACTCATCTAAAAATTGTGCACTGTAAACCGAGTACAGTATGAGCCAAAACCGATGTGCAGTCAAGGACAGCAGTATTGGTCCCCCTCGACAATTTCATTTTGTTTTCATCATCTCAACAAAAATCACTGACCCGCACGATGAAACTAAAGTATAAGAAGTCATCTTTTTTATGAACAGAAAGTCTTTCTCTGCAATATGAACAAAAGTCACGAGGCAACTGTACTGAGTATTGATTCCCCTTAGCTTAATAATTTAGCGTATGACTTTCAAAAACTCCAAGGAGTTTCTATCTACATTTTTGATGAGGTTCTCACCCATGTTTGTTGTTATTATGCATCACTGCTCCATTGCAAATTTCTCCAGTTCAGAAAGGTTCTCATTAGACTTGGCCAAGATATGTGAACTGTGTTCTCATCCGCCCATATCTGTAGAAGCTTGATGAGCAAGAACCTCAGTTGTTGAAGACTGCGCAAAGCTGCCAGGATCACCTTCGTTAAGGTATTCTTGCAGACAATTGGCGATACCGTGTCTGACTCCATCTAGTGGCCATACTCGAGAAGTGACAACAGTCTAGATTTGCATGATGATGAGTGATTGCTGTTGATACAAATTAGCCTGAAATTCTCAAGGGGGGGCCATAATACATCTGTACTTGACCGTATGCACAGCTGGCGAAATCTTCATATAATGTTGCCATAAGTACTGCCAGCAGAGTCTTCCATGTCCATTGCGCTGTTCTGACCATGACGGGCAAAACTGTACTGACAAGCGTGTAACTAACGTCTACTGATCCATACCGGGCAACACGTCGAACGGCATGGTGAGGTACAGGAGTCCCATGACAGCCGTGATGCAGAGTCTCAGTCTGAAGAGGAGGTTGAGTCCGTGGCCCCGCCAGAAGTAGGACCACAGATGGCGCAACAACACAGGCAAGTCCCGGATCTGCTCGACGAGGCTGCGGGGTTCGCCTGCGGAGAAGATTTGATTGAACTGAATATGACTGAGATACTCGCGTAAAAAAAGCATCGAGGTGTAATTGGCTCTAATGAAGTAATTACTGTTTATACAATCGACGAGTCTTCCGTCGTCTTTCTTTTGCCAGTTGCACTGCATGTATGAGCAATCTTGTTACACGAAAATGATTCACTTTTTGTTCTGCGAAATAAGATGATACCTTTCAATCACGAATGCGTGTGTGTGGGTGTGCGTGTGCTAGCCGTTCTCTAAGCAAAGATAATAAGTGATATCATGTCAAGGAGGCATTTCGGACTTGGAGAAAGAAAGTGGCAGCTCATTCTGTTTTCTCTTGTTTGCACCCACCAATGGAAAAGAGAAGAACATACGAAGAAGGTAGAAAAATTTCAGAACAGTAATCTAACATTCCTTGGGAATTTCGCTGTTTTGATCCCTCGGAATTCATCGTCAAAGAAGAAATTCCTTCGAAAAAGTCTCCACGTAAATAGTTATTTCTCGTTTGTCAATTGGGTCTTTAAAGCACTTTCTCATCTTATCAGTACCTTCACTTATTGTTAAGTCATGGCACCTTCTTGTAGGAGAAGTAAATAGCACATCTTCCAGTTATTCTTAGGGTGAACGCCAAAAAGTTTGGATTCAACCAATATCTCTTTTAACTTTCGAAACAACATACAATCACTATTTTTAGTAGTTCCTGAATACTTACTTCACTTAGTACACATATATGTACTGCGTGAGCAGGTGTCACAGGTTCGAAGCCGGCCACTTCCACTTCTTCTTTTCTTTTAGACTCTTTTCAGTCATTTTTTTTTAAAAAAAGGAACTTTAAAAAGCTGCAAAAAAGTAATGCTAAACTTCAAACATCCATCTGGGCAAGGCCAGCAAGCCCTCTCTTGCATTTTAAAGCTCTTGGTCCCTGGCACTTTTCCAGTCAGTTCTCCTTGTTCAAGGTTAAACCTCTCAATTGGTTTGACGGCGAGCAGAAAAGGATAGGTCTTGAAAGTAGGGATTGCCATAAGGCTCTTTAGAATAAATGCAAATTCACAAGGGTATATAGAAACAGTCTCAGACAGTCCATGGATCTTGATTGGCCTTGATGAAGTCTCCACCATCTAACAATAATTTGGCTATGAGGAAGATGAGGCAAGAAGATATGGTTATGAAGATGAAGTCTGATCAATTTTTTTTAGCATAACGACATCCCCGACAGAAAAGCTGAGAAACAGCTGAAAACAAAAAAAAATAAAAAAAAGAAAGAACCCTCCACCCCTATGGTCTCTGTTATCACAGGGAGGGCAACAATTTTCAGAGGGAGACAGCTCTCCAGCCTGGAACCTCCTGAAAAAGCCAGGAGCTTGGAGGAGTGGAACCACCTCATGATTTTGTCACCAGCTTGGAGTATTCACAGAATGATCCAGTGAAGCTTGAGAATGCTAAGATTTTGTCGTAAGATCGATGAAGAGTACTTGTTCATCCTCTACAGGGGTGTTTCAACATGTGAAATGGCAAGAACACGACTTCTTAGTTGGGGTATGATTGAAGTTTCGGATTGAAAACAGCAAAATTATCAAAGAAGTTAGAAGTCCTGAAAATATCTGGGAGCTCCAGGGAAACTGCTTTCAAAATTAAAGATAACCTTGAGGTTCATAATCTGCCAAAAAAGAGGTAGAAAAAGTACGAAAATCTATGGCAACCTAATTTGTCCTGGTCGTACGTTGTACCATCAGTCTACAACTGTGCAGCGCGTATATTTGGATTATGAATTCTGAGTTTGAACTCTACAGCGCAATAGCACGAATGACGTCACGTCAAAGTGCTCGAGGGGAGTGGACTTCATAAGAGGGACGTATAGTCCACATACGCACTGACAATTTGTTGTTTGACGTACGTTTTCCCCTACACAAACACCACGTCTACATTTCCTTTTCTAAAGATCAGTTCAGTTTAGCTGTCTGCCCAGGTGCTGGACCACTTCAGGCTGTGTTCAAGTTAAAACTGAGTCATTTTTTTTCTTCAGCTCAATGAGAGCTCGACTTGAGATTTCAATTTTAACACATCACCAGTGAGGAATACAGTGAGAAAAGGAGGGAACATGGTCAACATAGAGCAATATTAACTATATACGCATTCCCGCCCAGTAAAGTAGCACTCCTTTGACCTGAGACGGGCTTCATGGCACGAGGGCAGATCTCAAGGGCCATCAAGCCCATCGAAGGGCAATGAGGGAGGCGTTTCTTGTCAAGCTACGTGTGTGTTAATTGTAGAGGGCGCCACAATCTCCCGTTGCTAGAAGCACGAAACAATAACAACAAAACAAGTCTACCAAAAGCCTGATCACTGTTCTAAAACCAGGCACCTGGTAGCGCCACCTCGCGGTCAGCCTATATTCGCCAAGTTTTGAGCGAAAAACTTTTATAGGCACTTTCCAGGGACGGCAAATTGTAGTTTGACGCAAGGGTCTCTTGAATACTACCCTTTCACATACATTTGCTTCAGCATCAATTGTGGGCCGTTCTGCGCACTTCTGATTACTTGACTCCTGCCTTTGGAGTCGAGCCCATCCAGTCCACCCAGCCAATGCCGCCCAGTCAGACCCAAGAGTGGGCCATGTCGTATAGTGAGTACTTTATTATTCTAACTCACTCTGGCTCTCACTTTTACATACTCGCTCTTCCTCTCACTCTCACTGTCACTCTCACTTTCTTGCTCTTCTGCTTACTCTTTCACACGTTCTTTGTCTCGCTCTCGCTTTTGTGCTTGCTGTCACCTTCACTCTTGCACTCGCTCTGGGGATGTAAGGTGGTTGCGTATTACCCGCACGAGAATAAAAAACACAGGGCACTATTTGCGAAACCCTTGAGCCAAAGAGTGCATCTCTTCCTTACCTCAGAAACAGGTACAGATGAAAGAAATTATCAACTAGGTACACATTGACGATGCGTACAGTAGTACTAGATGTACCCGACTTGGGCATGACAGCACACGGGTCTTTGCGGTTACCCGAGCGTCGCCAAGTCCAAAAAGGGTGCATATAAGTACACATTCGGTGTCGTTAATTCGTAATTTTCTGAATATTTCCCCGTTTCAAAACAGATTTCATGAAGTACAAATTTGGGAAAGGCCGTGCAGAAAGTGAGTCAGCAAAATTTGATTCACACTGTCATGCACAATGGAGAAACGGCTGATAAACTACAGGGACACAGAGTGCTAGAACATGTCCCTGGAGAGAGAGAAAAAAAATACCGGGGAAATTGTTGCAAAAATCGGGCGTTAAATGTTGTGGCTGTATATTGCCAGGCTGTATGGTAGCACTATATTTCCCGAGTCTTGACTGGGGCGATTTGACCTGTCTAACGCTTTGCTGTGAATTTTGTCCGAACGTGGGAGCCCGAGGGCAGCAGATGAAAGGCCGAGGACAAGTCGAACCAACAGTCAAAACGAGGAAAATATCGTGCCCAGGCAGTGTGTAATTCGATTAATAGGGTTGTTTCTCCCCAAAATATCCAGGAGGTAATAATACGTGCAGTAGCACGTGTAAGCTATGTAGAGCATGACAATGAAACAAATGAGAAAATTATACTTGAAGAACTGAAAGGGTTAACCACACCTTATGAAAGCTCCTTACAAGAGGACTTAAAATGTTTCTTATGGGCCCATTTGACCTGTCCGAGTCTGTTTTTGGCCAAGAGCGATTGGGTGAGGCCCAAAAGGACCGACGGACCAAGTTCGTGTTGCACAAGCTTAAGAAAAAACAAATGAATGTACCTGAAAATCGTCTATTAAACTCTCTAATCTGGTTGAGCACATTTCCTCTGCCCTCGACCACGGTCAAGTCGGCCGCGTCCCTCTCTTCCTGGGAGAAGTAGGGCAAGATCATGGTCACGCGCTGGCGGCAGTAGGGGCAGGAAGGGGGAGACAGGAGGCCTGCGAAGAAGAGCACAGCACAGTCAGCCAATGATGGTGGCAGCGCTAAACCCTCGTAGAAGCTTAAAAAGTACTTTAGAGTAAATGTTCTCGAACTTTCCTTGGTTTGATCGAACATAGTACTGATGAAACTCCGTCCCGCAGTAGAAGTGGCCGCAGTTGGTCTCCACGGCCAACTCCGGCACGCCCAGACAAATGGCGCAAGTGATATTTGTGTTCGAGGACGGTCGAGTACGACCTAAAACGTTACCAAGAACTGACGGTCTAGATGTCAACTTCCAGTCGTATTAGGTACCTGGAATGTCTCTTTGCTCCCTGGAGAGGTCGGGCTGGCTCACTGGGGAGAAGACCCATAGAAACATTTTGTAGAGGAGGAAGGTGGCGATCGCCAGCACGGACAAGGTCAACAACACCTCGTCCCCCACTCCAGTTATCACGTGGCTCTGGGAGTAGTCGGCATGCTGAGCAGATGGAGACATCTGAAGATACGAGGGAAAGATCAAGGTAAAATCATTTATTTCTGCATTAAAAATAAGATCAATATTACTTTCACAGCACCTACTGACAGTAAAGATCTTGGTCACTTTTTTGTTTGCCAATGTCTGAATGGTGTTTCAACAAAATTTGTACTGAGAAAGTTCAAGACGATCTCCTGCAGAATTGCGAAAGTTCAAAGGAGAATTGGCATTTCTACTCGCGTTAATTTTTCTTTCAGACTCGAAAAACTTTTGTATCCTCTCCCCCCCCCCTCCCATACGTATTTTGAGTGCATTGCACAGGGTAGAAGAAGTTTTCTTTCCTATTTGAGACTGTTCTGAGGCAGCTTTCTAACATCAGGCTACAATATTTCAATTTGGCACGTGGTGACTAACCTAAAATGCAATGCACGGTCGAATAGCTTGATCGGACAACGAATAATCGAACAAAAAGCTTCGTCGAACAATTTTCCAAGTCCCAGACGACGTTTGTTCAGACGCATTCTTCTGTACACAAGTCAGATCCAGCCTTTTCTGCCACTGAACCCCAACAAGCAAAACTAGTTTGACGAATCATAACTGTGGGACATTTGGATTGGTCATGTGCGACTTAATCAGCCTCACCGCCGAGGACTCAAAAGAGCTCCTCGGTGCTCCCGCCGCAGTAGCACATGTTGAACCCACTGCTTCAAATCATATCGATGTGGTTGATCAAAACCAGGCTGAGCACACATTTGGCTTTGACCTTGGGAGTCTTGACGAAGACAAATGTGGATTAGGCAGCACTTGGCTTTCTCTATGTTGCTGTTCGAAAAGATTCCATCCATCCTTATGTGGGATTTTGAAGTCTGATTAACCAATTTGTGGCCGAAAAGCGTACTGGAGCTAAACAAATGATCTCCTGTCCATCCAACGTTATATGGGGTTTAATGTAAGGTGGACTCAAAGTGAAATATTTTTTCGCCTGAACAAAATTTTATCTACGACCGATAATTTGGAGGTGACTTGAAAAATTAAATGGTCAGGCTTCGATCACACACCAGAAATTCGTAAAGGAGCTTTCGGTTGATTTGCATGAAGCATAAATTTCACTTCCGAAAGTCCAAATTTTGACTACAGATTAGAAAAAGTTATTTGGGGGTCTTTTGTTCAGAAGGTCCGCTTTGGAAACTAACATTTTATGTTGAGGCCCCTTGGACCAGCACCCACAGATCCAGAAGCCCTCTTGTATCAGCTGACTTTGTAAAGCCATGGATAGCCCTTATTTGGGAGCTGCAGTCGAGCAAGTACAGTGCTGGCTATAAAAATATTGAGCAGGGTAAAATGGACTCCCCACACTGCATTGACAGCTTTTGTGGTGGAATCTTCACTCTGGAGTCGGTCACCCAGACAGCGCTTGACACAACGCAGCATCAGGAGCAGCTCTGTTCATTTTGATGCTGCGTAGAGTCCTCAAAATGCAGCAACCCCCAGAGGGCCCCGAGCCCTATGCACTATTTTTCACCTTTTTCACTGGTTCTTCATGGGTAAAATTGGCTGAAACTTAGCGGCGGTTGCTCCCTTTCCCCCTCCCCTTCCAAAGATGGTTCCAAAGATGGTTCCAAAGATGGTTCCAAAGATGGTTCCAAAGATGGTTCCAAAGATGGTTCCAAAGATGGTTCCAAAGATGGTTCCAAAGAT
>JAAUXU010039823.1_pt1 | contig 29786 bp, 25 predicted proteins | sample 7278151 | NCBI WGS metagenome assembly JAAUXU01 (sample SAMN14350113, study PRJNA611818) | marine sediment metagenome | isolation source: surface marine sediment (1.8m) | place: French Polynesia: Moorea | collected 2018-08
GGTGAGTAGGCAGGAAAGGCTTTTCCTTCCTTCTCTGAATCTCTGGTCTCAAGCTCTGTCTTCATTTGAGCGGAGGCAATTTTTATCAGGGAATGTGAGAAAAAAGCTCTTTCTTCTTAGTCTTTGTCCGATTAGGTTGACTTTTTTGTACTAGTGTCGCATATTTGTTGCCGAAGCCATGTGATCAAATCCGGAACGGAGAGAGCGGGAGAGCCAAGGGCCTGCCAAGGGCCTGCCAAGGGCCTGCCAAGGGCCTGCCAAGAGCCCGCCTCGGGCCACAAGAAAGAGGCGAGCAAGCAAAACGTCACGCTCGGCTGGAAATTAAACACGGGAAAAAAGAGAATTCCTGCGACTTTGAACACGCCTTCAAACTCCGTAGTAAAAGTTCGCAGTAGCGCACGAGGGAAATGGCGCACTCGGTGTTGACTCTAAGTGGGCCAAGACGATTTGGAGCGCTTTGGCCACGTCTGGCTTTTTCTTATTACCTTTTTTTCCCACCTCTATTCTTTAGGTGGAGGAAGAGAAATGAACGAGGAGAGGCATTCTGCATGGGCCTGTCGAGGGCCAGCCAAGGGCCTGCCAAGGGCCTGCCAAGGGCCTGCCAAGGGCCTGCCAAGGGCCCACGGCTGTGCCTGTGAGGACACGGATGGGCTTTGTTGACTGGACAATGTCTGACTTGGTCTAAGTGACCATTTTGGAGCGTTTCTTCCGTGGCGAGTGGCAGAATGGACGTACATTTGCCCCCTCCTGCTAAAAACTGAGGTGTCAACCATGAGGGGTCACTGCAGGGGCGGCCTCAAAGTGGATGTCAGTGACAAAGGTGTCGTTTGTCAGTCACTCAATTTTTCTCCTTGACTCAAATACCACCAGTTGTTGAACGTGAACAACACTTGACCAGTCCGTGGACCTGCCTGAATAAATGACCTCCCGGCGGCCAGGATGGAACAGTCAATGGAGATTTTGAGACTTCGCCTAAAGTTTATTTTAGCATAGCTTTGTTCACTGCAGCTCAAGTTGAGCAAGTTTCAGCTTTGGGGCATCACACGACTTAGGAACGTCTTGGTTGACTGGCTACCACTGCATAAATTTGCAAATTCGCTCAGGCTTCAATGAGCATCGCATTGCACATTGAGCACGAGTTCCAACGGGACAGTTGGTGTACCGCAAGCCCATTTTTGCCAACCATTGAAGAGAGGGGTTTTATTAATGATCTTTCTTGTACTCGTTCTCAGCCACGAGCAAATTTCTTTGCCCTCAGAAGCACATGGCAGATCGTGTGAGCAATAAAAATGCTCAGCATCCCTCCCCCACCCCCTCCCCCAAGTCTTCAGAGTTTATGTGCGGTCAAAATTACACTTCACGTGGGATTGCTCCAGGACAAAATGTTTCACATTGAGTTGTTGCCTCCTTGTTTCTGACTCACACGACGGAGGGAACGCAGTAGTAGGAGAACGCCCACATGGGTGTGGCTCCTTCAGTGCCCCCCTCCTCTTCGTGCCTCCCTCGATTGCTCGAGTAAGGCTAAGTCGAGTTTCTATTGTCATGTGTGGTCAAATGAAACCTCCCTCGATGTGCGTGTTTATGTATTTTGCACTCTTCTCGCCACTCTGAGTGCGTAGGTACGTCCAAGTAGGAGGAGGAGTACAGCGACTTGGAGGCTGTCATTCCTATCCTTGAGGCATTGGAAAGTAACGTAGCTTAAAAATGCTGGAAATCTCAGTACAGCTTTTGATTGTGAACATTTCTCACTGCTCATTGGCACAGTGACTATGACACTAGTCAACTCAAGTCAACTAGTAATTTCCTTATTACTCGTCCACATGACTGGTTGGAACCAACGCTTTTACTTTGATGGCCGAGACGCGACGGAGACAGAATAATATACAAGACATGGTTATGTCCTGGGAAAAAGCAGTTCACTTCTGTCTGTCCCTGATCGTGTAAACTTCTTGCTGGCCCGCACGATCCAGTCCTCTTCGGCGGTTGGGCCTTTGGAGGCCGGGAGTCATATTTATGGCTGTACTTAGTGAAACAAATGGCCAGTTTGGACTGAAATTTTCTCCATTATTCGCTTAAACACGCGACTGCCTTATTAATCCAAACAATGGCCCGACAACGCCACCTCACCCGTTACAGTGTCTGTCCATTAACCTCAGTGCAGGCGTAGGATGACGTAAAAAAAAAGTTGTATTGCACTTTTCACATTTTTCTCAGGGCCGCACTGTACGAAACATCGGGCTTGCCTTGAAATTGCAGTGGATGACTGCGAACTGACATCACGTCTTTTTATAGCTGTGAACAGCAAAGACTGTGCAAACACCCAAAAAAAGGAGAAATATGTTTCTGCCGGTGCTACGATTTGAGCACACGATTCACACCCAAGAACAAGAAAGAGGTTAAAAACCAATCCCGGACCTTTGTGGAGCTTCGCTTAATGAATGCCCTCAACATGTAATTGACCTGCCATAAATAATTCTTGTAGGCTCGATTCTGCTCTGCTCTCTTCGCTTCTTCTCCGTCGTCGTCCTGCTGATGTCCGCTTTAATCGTGTGATACAAAAGGCCAGAGGCATCGGAAAACTCAATTTCCAGAGCTCCTCTGGCCACCTTGGTAGCCCCGGATTCCTCGTTTTGGTCATCTCTGCTGCTCTAAATCATGCAGAGGCCCGGAGAAATGAACTCTTTCCTCGTTTCGACAAATGATTTCATTTCCTCAGACTCGGAGTTCGTGCTGCTCAAAGCAGCAGATAAGTTCTGTCTTCTTGTCTTATGTGGCAAAACTTGTTCTGTTGTCTACTCCCCAAACTGAGACTGACAATGACACTCTCAGAACTGAATACTTCCCTTGGTATTTGCTTCGGAGCAGCTTTGTCAACTCTGAACAATGCTAGAGGACGAACAAAACCACCAATGATGCATCGAGGTCCAGAAAATGACCTCGACCAAAGGTCAGAAGGTCAGAAGACGTGCATCCTGGCATTTCTACGTGCAGGATGTTAAAGGCTGTGGTGAAGACCAAAGGGAGATGAGCTGAAGTTTAACTGTTTCAATTTGACAGATTTCTTGATCATTGTTTCACTGTTCCACACTTTTCAAATGAAATGACAGTGTGCTTAAAGTGCCGATCTCTAATTTCATGAAACAAAGTGTATGTACATATGCAGACTGCCTGGGAAAACATGCTTTAAGTGCCGCCGTCAGAGGTGCTTTTTGTCAACTCCTCGTGGGGACAGGAAAGTTCATTCAAGCAGCTTGTGTAAACACTGGGACGTCTTTTCCTTCGGTCTTTGCTTGCGCTCAAAATCTTCAATATGTGGCTGCAACCAAGTGTTCAAATTTTCTTTTATAGTGGCTGCATGGCAGAGGAACAGATTCTGGGGATCCTAGATCTTGAGTAGAACTAAGATTGTTTAGATCTTGAATAAGACTAAGAACATTATTTCACATGCAACGTTACATCAGAGTTCAGGAGCTTTTCAGGAGCAGTCCTATGCTATGTTGCGTTTTGTTTGTATTTCATCCCTCTCTTGTGCCAGCATCTGCTTTCTTGTCACGTGTCCTTATACATATAAGGACAGCAGGGGACACGCAACTTGCACGGACTAGAGCATTTGCCATGAGGCAACCAGTGTCTGTCTGTGTCCCGTGTCCAGCCACATGCACATGTAAGTCAATGAACGCGTGCACACAGTCCGAATCAAAATGCGTCTACACAGACATGCTTGAACGACTGCACGAACGACACAGTTATTGCTGTAACTGGCCAACGGGGCAATTACCTTACTCTGCATGGAGGAGAACAAGTTTTTCCGTAAAGTAAGTACATATTTGATCATGGGAATGGCCAAAGTTGTTTTCAAATGCCACCAGTCGAAAAGTGGACCGTGGGAAGCAACAGAGAGAAAAATGAAATCCATACACATTTTTTGCTTGAGCAGAGCCAGAAAAAATGCATCTCTCGATGCTGTGCGCGTTGTTTTGGCACATACAGCCTGACGGTGCACAACTACGGAGCTAAGCTGTACTGCTCGCAGTGAAGCAGGGGCAGACAGATCTGGTCTGACCTCACGTGCACGTTGCTGATCCAAAAGTGCAGAATCCTTTGTTTGTTTGTTGGATTCTGAGAACCTCAAATGCGTTTCAAAATATACGCGATCACTTATTGCGTTGAACGAGATCCATCTTTAGCACTGCATGGAGCTTCTGTAGAGCTTGCCAAGCCTTGAACCTCCCTGCAATGTGATGAACAGGTATTCCGCACTGGATCAAGGCCTCCAACAGGTAGCACAGCTTGCTATATTTCTTGACCAAGTAAATAGTACCTCCGATAGTACGACGTGGAGGAGATAAACGGCCAAACTCTCACAGAAGCTCTCATTTGTTGGGATAAAAATGGCGGTCACCGACGTTAGTAGAGACAGAATTCCATTACTGCTGTTCCTTCGTGTGGTTGTGTGTGCGTGTGCGTACGTGTGTGTCCTCATTGGCCTGGACACTATGTGTACCTCTGCATGCACTGAGAGGTAGTACAGTTATCTGGCTGAAAGTCTTAAGCATTTTTGAGCCTTTTTTTCCATGCACTACCCCAATTTGGGCAGAAAATTCCAAATACGATAACGTCAACGTGGTTGAAAAATCTCCCTCTCAAAATCTCCGGGGCAAACTCGGTCTCATCATGGTTGTGGCAAAAAAACTGCTGTCTGCTGCATGCCCGTTGCCAATCACGCGTTTTAAGAGTGCCCATCAAAAAAAGAGGTTCTGCTCTCCTCTGCATACGACAAGTGGAGACCAGATCTCCAGCCAATGTGGCTTTGGAGGCAGCCTTCAGCGGCCTTCAAGGCCACCCTTCCCCTTTACTTGGGTATACAGTGGTGGTGCTTGTGGGGACTCTGCTGGGCCCAAGTTTCTGCTCCAAGTTGACCTGAGCACGGCCTCGGATGAACATCATCAAACCTCTTTTTTGAGGGGTGAAGAGGGGTTGCTCTTGACTGCCGTTTTTTGCCAATTATCAACTGTTCTCGACATTGTTGAACTTTTGTTCCAGCAGCGAAGAACAAGAAGAACAACTTTGACAGTTCCTGGGCCCGCGTTGGGCATGGCCGCAGGCAAAAAGCCGTCACGAGAGAGAGAGTAGTGTACATACATACGTATCTAACGAGACTTTGGTGGGCCCTCTGCCTATTATGAGGCAAAACAAAGGATGAAGAGAAAAGGCATGCCCAGCAGCATGATCCGTTTTTTTTCTTCTTCCTCTTCTCTCTGGGAGAGTTGGCTTACTGCGTTATAATTGCCCCTTTTCGCTATCTGATGCTTGTTCCATTGCAGCTACGATGACGAAGAGGAGGGAGATCTTAATCTAATGGCAGCACACAGGGGGTTTCTTCCTCCACCAGACATCGCCGACAAACAGTTCGGTGGAGAGGATTCGTCAAGGATCTGGTGACGGACAGGACATGCGTGTCCGGGGATCAAGGCCGGAGAACGGCCTAAACGTCACCTAGGGCGGCTTCGCCCAGGCCGGGGCCGGGGGTGGATCTGACGTCGTCATAGTCGGAGTACAAGGCTCTTGCTTGGGTGGAAGAAACACCTGGGAAATCAAGCCAGGACAACTGGGGGGGGGGGGGGTCGAACCCTTCCAGGAGAGGTCAATATGACTCGTACAACTTGCCGAACTCACCTACTTTGTCGTAGACCTTTTGTCCGGTCGAGTTGTTTGTCTCGTTGGGCGCATGATGGAAAAGCGAGAACCGCCCAACGAACACGTGCCGGGGCTGGAGCTGTCGGGGCTGATGTCAATACAGTAAATTTAATCAAGGTGATGTTCAGCTTATTTAGTGTTTATGGTTTAAAACTCCAGCCAATATCACCTTTTACGAGGCAGAAACTCTGGCAGACTGGGCCTCCCAAGGCCTAGACCAACGCATCTTCCTTTCTTTGCTCTGGCCATCAGTGATTGCGTGGAACACCGGGATTGAAGCAAGGAACCAACTCTGTCTAAAGGACTGCGATGATCGACAAAAACTACGAATGACGTCACATTCGATGCTTTTTCTTAGCTCGGACAGTAAGAAGCATCTTTACGGCCCCGTCTTATGTACTACCCATGGGTCGTAAAGTTAGATGGGCGGTAAAGTTTTCTTTTTAGGACTTAACCCTTCCTCCCTTCAAAAAGACTATAGATTATTTCGTTAAAAAAATTCGTACCCAACTCCCAGCAGAGGCAAAGAATAGGCAGAAGTAGCAAAAGTGACGTCAACACTGGAGGAAATCGTATGAAGAAAAAAAAATTAATCTTGACCAGGGGGAGCAAAATACTTTCCTTGCTATGATAAGCTATTAGGACTTTGACCGGATAACTGGGGCTGGCACAACTGAGCTCCGAACAACTGATGCCTGGACAGCTGAGACCAGTACTAAAGTGAGACCACTTGATCTAGTTAGAGCAGATGAGACTTAGCCATGTGCAAGGCTTAAGGGAGTACAAAAAGATTGTTTTTTGCCTAGCTGATGTAGTTGAGAGCCCTGAGATACTTTCTTCATCTTGTCTTCTGGATTGTTTTACTGCTGAACTTTCTCACTTAGTCGTTGACCAAGTGTTTGATGTTTTGCCCTGGATGCATCTCTCTCGCCTACACCATTGTCTAGCACTAAGAGCCTTGCCATTGCCACGTTCTTTCGGCAGTCCACAAAGCAGAGTCCACCTGCCACGACGAGATGACCGGAGTATGGACTTTAGAGATTATAAAAGCCCCTAAAGCAGCTGAGGCTCTTCGGCCTTTTCTCAATGGCATCCTTGTAGTGATGCCACCACTAGGATCTTGGCGACGGCCACAAATAAAGGGCCCCTCAGTGCAGTTTGATTTGACATGTGTTTGTAACTGGCGGCGGGATCTTTATCAGGGAATGACTGAGAAAGACCCTCAGAGAGGTTGGCCACATCTTTGGCGGGCACAAATGCAAGTGCACTTAGTGATTTGATGGGAGTAGCGGCCTCCATGTCCCTCACATATCTTCCTTTCATGCGTACTATGACAAAAAGAGCAACAATGACAAATCATTTATGGCTTTAGGCATGCACTACCAGTACACTTATGCACAGGTAGCACGAACAGGTTGCCTCGCTTTAGACGATGCACCGGCTACAGGGCACGCACTGGTATTATTGTATCATCATTATCACATGTATCATTGTTATTAGTCGGGAGTGGAAAGGTACGTTACATCCAGCTGAAAGTTGATTGATTTCCTGGCAAAATCAAATCGTAAAATCGTGTTTATGATCTTTGCAAAGGACCGGAAGTTATGTGACGTGTACATAGAGTTTTGTAGACTTCCTACCAGAAACCATAGCTATAATCGTACAAAATGTTGATCTGATTAGAGTTGTAACACGATGAAAAGTGAGCATTGGGGGCACAACGTAGCTCTATTTTTGACCAAAACTCTTTTTTGGGCAAAAAATCTTAAACCCCATTCCTGAAACTAAAAAAATCTTGGCATTCACGTCAGCTCCCCTGATTCGCTCCAGCTTCTACGTACGCACGCCGATGAATGCCACAGCAGACCTTAACCGCTCTTAAGTCAGGGCACCCGCAGTACCAACATGTTAGGTACGGACGTGCGTGCGTGCACGGCTGCTCCCACCCCAGAGGTTCGTGAGTGAACCGGCAACCAAATCATATTTTTTTTAACTATCTTTACTACGTGGTCAAGTGCATCTGGAGCTTCGCCGTGGCCCAGACCAGTTCCTAAACGGTCTAAATGCCCCAAACCTTTGGAGCCACCGTGATGGAGAAATAGAAATCTCTTTAGTCTGACTGATCCTTTAGTACGCTGACGGATTTTTTTCTCCTCCTCCTTCAGATTCCTCACCCTAAAAAAAGCAACAACTCCAGCTCGCTCAAAGGGCTGGAGCCGCCCCTTCAGGCCTGCCCGGGGCTAAGAACAGCAGCAGCAAAATGCTTGAAACTGCCTTTTTACCCCGGTTCTTTTTACAGAAATTCGCTGCCACCACCTTCTTTTCATGGCTTTTCTCATGCTAAAGAGATCCGTGTGTCATGAGCTGGGGAGTTTTCCAAGTTGTCGGTGCCAAAAACAAAAAAAATTCCCTACACAGAACTGCCTTTCCCTACTTGGCTCCTGCGTTGGCCAGAGCAGCACCTGTTGGTGTTTTGATTCGTCCCCCAGCGGAAGAGGAAGTCCGTCAGTTTTCCCGTTGGAAACCTGTCCATAAGCTGACCGAGCAGGAGAAAAAGGTTCTCCAGCTTTGCTTCTCTCCGGTTCTGAGTGACGATTTCGTGTCATCGCCGGTGAGAAAATCCTTGGCTCTTCTCGTCTTCTTGCCCCGGGAGCCGACAAAAAGAGGCCGGAGCCACAGGAGGGGGAAGAAGCATTGGCTACGTACAAACGTACTATGTACGTACATGTATGTCCATCCATACAAACATGCGTAGCAGACACATCCAGAGGGAAGAGGTTGAAGTGACCTGAGGGAGAATCACCGGGTGGATTTTTTTGTTCTCTTCTCCTCGTCTCGGGGCCATATAAATTTGGTGGTTTTTTTTTCTTTGCTGTAGACGACTCCCCACAAAAAAAACCACGTCGAGTGTTGCTGCTATGGACGGAGATAAGATTAAGGCTGGGGCTTTTTGCCTTTTTGGAAAGGCTTGGACAGTTTGTGACATAAGCACGCGCGTCGTCTTCGTCGCCACCGTTTGCTACGTGACTTCCTTGAGCAACGAGTGAAAGCAGTCGTGGTTTTCCTCTTCGCGGAAACTGACGGCAGGATGACTTTTCCCCCTGCAAGTGAAACGAGGACAAGTCCTCTAACGTCCTCTCCATGTCGTTCTTCTCGCCTGTGTCCAACGTCCCTCTCGTAGATATTCTGACTGAGTCGCCTACATTGTTTTCTTCTTAGTGACTCACGCCGTAGCTGCTGTCCACTATTTATGCTGCTGGCAGTTTGGCAATCCTCTCCTCACCATTTTTCCCAGTGATTGAAGTGCATTCATTCCTTGGGGATAGGGTCAGGGCTCCGTTTTGGGCTAGGCCTGCCCTCTCTGCGGTAGGGTATGCATGCATGAGGTGCGCGCGCAGGCGGTGGCGCGATCATTTGGCGGCACCCCGGAGTCAGTGCCAAAAAAGTACCCTCCAGTCAGTCCTCCTCCTTGACAATTGTTGGTAAGCCCCGTGACATCCACCCTCCATCTTGCCAGTTACCTTTGGCCTCTTCAGAGCAAAAAGGTGTGGCGTAAAAAGACGTGACTCAACGTGGCGGGAAACGATTACATTTAAAAGTGTATATATTATGCGACATTCTTGTTGCGTGAGAGAAGAGAGAGAAAATTGCCTTTAATTTCAGGTCGCACTTTGGGGATCCTGACCCCGTTGGTGTCGATCCGCCCGGTGGAAGTTGCAAAAGTACCCCTTGAGTGGAAGGACGGTTGACCCCCCTTCACTCCCCCTCCCCCTCCCCCTCCTTGCCGTTCCAGCTCCCGGCAGAGAGCGCAAGGACTTTGACGCTCGTGCTCGCGGGCGTGAGTTTGCGTGCGAGGCATTCTTGCTTGACCCCTTGGTGCCAGCTAAAAAAGACGAAGAGAAAGTTACAGCTGCTGTAGCGACCACCGATTTGCCGGCCGGTTTTTTTTCTTATAACTTGAGAGCGTACGTGTAAAGGCGCACATATGTATGTATGCATTGTGCGTGCGTGCGTGCGTGCGTGCGTGAGTGCGTAGCGTGTGTAGGCGCCCGCTCGTTGGCTGGCTCGCTCACCCGCTCGCCGGTCTGCCCGCCTGTCCCCTTGCATTTCACTAAATTGGCTGAGAATATTCGAGGAATGTTAATGCATGCGCCGTCTGTATTCATGAGCCCTAGATGCCACTTTGGCTGGCACCAAAGTGCCGCGGTGCACGCACTCCAGGTACGTAGTGTACGCACCTTACGCAGTGCAGTGCTGATATTGCAAGCTGTATCTGCCTGATCAGTCAGGCAAGCTGCCTGAGTGCACCCAAGGCTTCTGGAGTCATCTTTGGCCTTGCAATCCTGCTCTCTGGTTCGTCCGGAGAGAGAATCGTGTCAGTTTTCGCAGTTTTCGGACAGGTATTGATGGATCACAGACAACGGATAAGACAGACATGAATGAAAACAGTCCTACGTGGTGCGTGCACGTTTTCTTGGCCAACAAACTTGACCAAGAAGGTCTGTCTGTCTGTTTTTGGTCACACGAACGCACAGGGCGTGTTAAAGAACATTCAAACCTCGTTTTTTGCACCTTCTGCTTTTTCAAGAGGCTCCATTTCTGGAATACTGAGGGGGGAGGGTGACACTTTCCCTGTTGAATAACATCAGCCCATTCATTGTAGCAATAAAAAAAAAACTTGATCGCCACAGTTCTCCTACAAAGTGAGGGTGCGTGCCTCAAACAGCAACTTAACAACATGAAGCGACCAAAGCTACTCCTGTTCAAAAGTCAAAGATTGCCTTTCACGTTTTCCTACAGTTCAATTTTGTAGACGAATGAGTTGCAAAAATCGAGATTCGACTGTACGTAGTTCGATACAAATGGGATGATATTTTCAGTGTTCAAACTACATTCTGGGTCAAATGGTAAAAGTGTTTTGCTGCTACTTCAACTACTGCCACAGCACGACCACGACCACGACCACGACCACCACCTCCAGGACCAGCGGCGGCGGCGGCTGCTGCCACGGCTGCCGCGGCAGCAGCAGCGCATGCGTGAGGAGAAAATGCAGCGGCAGCAAAAAAATTCGTGCCTGCCTCCCACAGAGCTATAGTTTCTCCCTCCGTTGGTGATTTGAACGATCGACATGCGCGAAAGTACGAACGTACACATGGATACGCACGCGCACGCACACGCACACGCCATTTCCGAACACTAGATGAAGTCGAGCCACCTCCAAGTTGCCGAAGTTCTGCCACTGCGCACCGATGTCCTATTCAAGAGGCTCTGTTAAATCCAGCTTCCACTGTAGTCAGCTAAGTAAGCACTCTCCCACTTGGCTTGCGCCAGGGCGACGAAGAAGAAGACGATGATCGATGAATGAAAATGAGGTTGTTTCCACCTTGCGAACGCTCGAACGTTCAAATTGGATGAGGTGCGAAATGCTGATTTCTGCAGCAGATCTCAGCACAACAAGATGGGATCCTCTTGGACCCGAGGCTTGACATCAATTGTGACAGGCAGGGACAGATGGGGTGGACTCGCTGACCAATGACCAACCGCTTCCGGCCGAAGGCTCACCGGACCTCATTGCGCCAGCCCGCGGAAGGCACCGGAGATATTGGCAGCCTCCGGGACATTTTTGCGCTGTGCCAGAGCGTGCACGTACCGTATGGGGCATGAAGTATGTCCTCTTCAAAAAACAATTTCCAAACCGCACGCTTGATAGATTTCTTAAAGAAATTGGGCTTAATCGAACCTAGGGAACTTCCTTCACACTGCTACCAGATCAGATTTTTGAAAAAAATACTTGAGAAGTTGATGTTACTTTTGGCTCGATTGGCTAGAGAAATGGTTCACCTCGCTATTTAAAGCTCAGACTCTTTCCTAAGACAGAACTTTTCTGCACTTTTGTCCCATGATCACCCATTTTCTCACCATATGGTTGAGACGACAAAGAAAGAAAAACAGCAAGTTATATCTTTAACGAACAGCGAGCACAACATTCTCTCAATGTGGTCAACTTTGTAGAACCATAACTTTCTGACTGAATGGGGCTACAGAAGTGGTTTATTTAATCCTCCTTTTAAGTCTCAGACTAGTTGGGTCTACTAACTTTTCAGACTTTCCCTCAGAATTGAACCCATATGTGTTTTTGCTCTAGGACAGCGTTTTTCTCAGCATCTTCTGCTAATTTGTGTAGAGACAGCTCAAAATCTACGCACTCTTCTTTTCTGACGAGCTTCATATGTTGGCAGTTGGCTGTCGTTAACAGGGGAGATATGAAAATCTAAGGAGGTAACAGTTCAAAAGAAGGTTTCCAGTTTCAACTTTTTAAAATTGATTTTTCAAAAAGTTCGTGATATTATAACGACAATTTTTGAATGAGGAGGACACACTTGACGCCGCATTAGGTGGAGCCTTTGATGGCATTCCTCCCAAGTCTGGCAGGAGACAAGTCCAAAACACGTTAAAGTTGTCGTAAGTTGTGGTCCAGCAGCTTGGGTAGTTAGTTTTGTAGATTTCAACGCGGGCATGACAAACTTAGTGCTGAAATCGGAGCCTCAATGAGGCCATTTTTGACTCTACTTTCAGGAAGCTCCAATGTCTCCAACAAAGAGACTCGACCGCAAGTTTGGAAAGTTTTGCCCAAGAGCAGCAACGGCGACAACAGGTGAACCTGGACTGAGTCTCGGCTGCCTCAATCAAGCAGGATTGTTCATTTTCCACCACTTTTGTGCGCAGAGCGAAATTGACGCAGGCTCAAGAGTCCCTTTTGCCGCCACTGAGCGATGACGCAAAGGAAACTTTCGCAATCCGCGAGTGCGGAGCTCCAGCCGGCAGCTGCTGCTCAGGCCTTTTTTTTTCTTTCTTTCTTCACTCAGCTCGGATCTTTCTTTTGCACACGAGTGTGAAGCAGAGGGAAAAGGAAACGAGGGTTTTTATTTTTTCTCCCAGGAAGAGACAGACAATAGTGCTACTATGATGACGACGGTTTTAAGCTACTTCTCTCCGGCGCTTCCTCCTTTTGTGTTAATGCGCGTGTACCCAATGCAAATGTGGTACGAATCGGCCGGGTCCCCTTGCCTTTGCTTGGCACTGACCAAGTCGTGGACAAGAGCAACAACAGCTTCACCAATAGTCCAATCTGCCAGAAGTTTCGCTCCAACTTGTGATTTTGCCCCTGTGTCTCCTTGAAAGCTGTGATTTGGCAGTTCCCCCCTCCTTTCCCTCACCCCTGCGTAGGACAATGCGCACACTCCTCTTGCCTTCAAGTTTGAGCGCAGATAAGGGTTTCCTGGTTGCGTTTTGCTGAGTCACCGCCAATGGGCGATAGAGGTGGTCTCTTACCACGTCTTCAACAATTCATGCCCAGGATCACACGCGGGCACGCGCGCGCACACACACACACACACACACACACGCACAGGTGTGCGCGGACGCATGTTTCGGGGCTCCGGAGGCGTAGAAAACGAAGCCTGCCCATTTGTACCGCCAAATACCACAATAAAGAATGGGCGTGTATCAACGAATCCCGAGTAGGGTTCCCACTGAGGGACAAGTGGTGAAGACAGGCAATATGAGTGAGCCATGATCATGCGTGGACTTCACTGCTTCATGAAACTCACCTCAAGTAGTACAAACTGTGCTAGAAGAACAATTGTGTCGTAACAACGATTCTTCCGTCTGCCAACAAGGCTCCTCAGTCGGTCGTTACTGTCACGAACGATCTGTTGATGAAATCATGGTTGGCAAAAAACCCCCCCAAGAATTATGGAAGAGTGAAATGCTTTAAAAGCACTCGCTATGGTTGGATCTGCTGATATTCGTGTTCGAACGCTTCCTCCCCGTGGCCGTGGAGCAGACGTCACTGCTTGGGATGTTCTTCCTCATCGAGTTGAGCTAGAACTCGGTGCCTCCTTCTCGGCCGAGTGCTTCGACGCCAGCTTGGACTTGTCATCTGCCGTCAGAAGGGTCTTGCTTCTTCTTCTCCAATCTTTGGGCCCAATTTAATAGGGTGTCATTATTAGGACTTGCCTCCTTCTTGTCTGTAGCAAGTAGACGTCTAATGAGGACTTGCATTAACAAGGGAACTCCCCAGTGATTATCAACCAGAACAATTACATTTCTTTCATGAAGCAACCCAGAGATGGTTGTTCAGGCACTTCTATAGTCTCATATGAGCCTACTCTAATGCTATACACAACGTGTACAGAGTTCCGAATATGGTATCGGGTGGGTCTGCGCGAGAAGCTTTCAATCATGTGAGTTGGCGCATTTGTGATACAACGACTCCAAGGCGCTGGTAACAATGTCTTTTTTTCGGGTGGGGGCAATGAGTCGATGAATGCGTTACAAGTACAAACGTACAACTGACAAGGAGTCATGCCCGGTGGGGTCAACTTCACGACAAATGCTTGAACACATCTTCGCTGCCATCGGATTTCAAGCAAGAACCTACCGAGGACGTCTCATGTAGCTTGAAGATCTCATTTTCCAAGTCGAAATAACGCTTGGCGTTGACCTCATTGCAGGCTGGGACCCAGCCAAGAGTGGCAGTGAAGACTGGACAAGTGGTCTGTTGCATAGCGTGGACTGCCTAATGCACTCTAAGCAGCAGCTCTTGGTATCGACAGGTTATCCACGCTATCTATCGGACAGGTACAGGCTTCATTGTCAACTTGCGTACGTAGCAACAAAGTGTCTGAGTCAATCACCGTGGCCGTTATGAAAGCTTTGGCGCTCCGTCACACGTCCCTAAACACGTAAAAGCTTGTGTGATGCCACAAAGCTGCGAAAGTGGATAAGCACTGCCAGGATCTCGATCACGTCTTCATCCAAAATGGTTTCTGTCTTCCTTTTTTTTTTTGAAGTCCTTCAAGTTTGACTCCGTCCGCCACGTATCAAACTAGACCACACAGATCTTTCCACAGACACGAGCGTGACGACGACGACGACTAAAACTAGCATTTGCTGCAGCAACGCGGTTTATTTTCCTCTTTTCTTTCTCTCTATTGTGACATGTGTACAAGAGATGATGGAAAATGCGATTAGAAAACTCGGTCGGTGCATGAAGATGGGAGGGAGCCGATTAAACCGTTGTTGTTGTTGACCTCCGCTAACCTCTTCTCTCTATTCCTCCTAATGGTTCTTCCGGCTGCATGTTTGTCGAGGTCTTTTGGACCATCCTCTTGTCGGTGTGTGTCAGCATGTTCGTGTGCCTGTGAGAGAGAGAGGGCAAAGTCACAGACTCGTCCTGGGAGGAGTGGAACCAGGCACAAACGATACAATGATATCAGTGCAACAGTTACAACTCTGGACTATTTGACGGCCATTTGACGATGACATAGGAAGCAAAAACAAAGCACGGAGGAAAAGGGTTAGACTGCTTGGGTTCTCTGACAAATGGGACACTCAGAGGTCCTCAAACCCAACCTAATCAAAGTGAAGGTTCCCAGGCCCAGACTCCTTGACACTTGCTGGTTATCGAACTGTGTTCGGAGTTGTTGAAAGATCCGTGGTTGGTGGACAACAGAGGGAGCGACACCGAAGCATTCGTTTGAATTGAAACTGATGAGACAGTTCTGTAGAAAGAACCGATTCGACAAGTCAGGTTCAAACAGCGAATAAAAAACTGATTTTGGAAAGTTAAAAGAAATGAAGTAGAACAGAGTAGGCAAGAGCTGGTTCCAAGCAAGTCTTGACGTCACTACCATCATCACTATCTTGTTGGTCGTGCTGAAGCTTTGTGGTCAGGGAACTTTTTTAAGTAATTGACGACTTTCCGACGAACTTGATCTTGTCCATCACCTCCACACAGACATTTTTCAACTCCAAAGTCCAAGTGCGATGCAAAATTGTCTTTTAACTTGTGCCAATTGACATATTATGCAACTTTGTCTGCCCCTCTGTTGCGTCCTGTAATCTGTGAAGCCGCAGACCTTCAAAAAAGTGCCTCTGCCTGCTTCTTCAGCCCCCCCCCCAAAGAAAAAGCAGACGCAGTGACAACAATGCAACTTTTTGTGTGCACACTGGAAGATATGTAAGATGCTACTTGAGACGATGGATGCGACTTGAAAACCCGCGGGGTGAGAAAGAAAGAAAAAAAACCGTCTGCCTAAAAGTTTCTCTCTGAATGGCTCGAATGAATGCGCAGCCTGCTCACAAAATTGATGTGAACATTCGACTCACGTCCATTGATGATGATGATGATGCTGGCGAGGTTCATGACTCAGAGGGAGAGGTTGGAAGAGCCACAATCGGATTGTTTGAGAGTCAGCCTAGTGGAGGACACGATCATCGCTGCTTCTGAGCTGCGCGTGGACAGTGAGAAGAAAAAAAGCTTCTTCTTGTGTGTTCTCCGCAGGCTCCAAATGGACATCAGGTTTGTCTCTTAACCCCTCCCCCCCTCTTCTGATGATTGCTGAGTCGTTGCATCTTCGAATAAAAAGAATTTGGTTCCTCGTTATGTTGGCTCCTGGGGGTCAAAGTCCAAACCTCTGCCATACGTACATCATGTACGTATGTCAGCAGCGACACGTTCTTGATCTAATGGAGAGTGCAGAAAGTGTACGAAGCAGGAGATCTGCAGTGAAATATGCCTTGCAGCTGTCAGTGGTCCCTGAGTCAAGTGACGCTTAAGCTTTGTGCACATTTTTCTCACTGCATCAATCGGCTGAAACGATGGGTCAACGATGGGAGCTGCCAGAAAAGGAGTCTTCAAAGCCAAGAACAGCATAGAAGGAACTGGGAACTGCTTAGAAGAGGAGCCACAAAAGTAGGAACTCCTAGGTTAAGGCTTAGTACTTACCCAGTTCTTTTTGGCCACAGTGCAGTGATTGTTCCCCATTTGGAGTTCCTGTTTTTTCAGCTCCGCCTTCGACCCACAGTCGAAACCAGGAGCTTCATCGGCGTTGCCGACGAAATCGGGTCCCTCTGGAGGAACAGCAACTGAGGCACAACCTCGAACGGGTCATGGTCATGCAGCGCAGCGGTGCAATGCACTTCATATTGTGGCCTGCGGCGTTGGCCGACGCAGGCCCGAGAATGTCAAAGCTGGGGCGAGTTGAAAAATGCCTGGAAAATGATCAGAATTTCAGTCAGCAAGAATTGTGGTATTTTTCACGAGAGAAGACTCAGCTGTGCACAGCGTGTGCACTGCGTGAACTGCACCCGTAGAAGACGCAGACTCTTCTCTTCGAAGTAGGATGACAGTTGTAGACCGGGCCCAACAGTGGTCGTACTGACATAGCTTTAGACTCAACCCCGAAATGAGGCCGCGAAAAAGGCTGCATGTTGCTTCGAGAGCATCCTCACAAGGAAAAGGCAGGTTGCCATCTGTACCGCAAACTCGACCTTGTTCGACAAGTTCGGTAACAGTTGTTGGGCAACCGCGGAGCTGAGTGGTAATTGGTCGTGTTGAGGGACCATATGTGAAGCCGCAGGCCTTCAACGGGTTGTCTCTTCTTGTTTGCGACCAAGCTCATAATTATGGGAAGCGGAATGCTTCGATAATGATATGGAAGAAGTCGAGTCCTTAACACTCTACAGCTCCCAGCCTAAATGACATGCGCGATGTGCTATCTTCCACTGGAGGCCTGCGGGGGTCGTTGTGACTGTGGATTTTTTTTCACATCACCGGTGTCTGAAGTCTCAGGGGGTTCGAAGCCCCGATTAATTCAAACTTGACTGGCTTTTTTTCTGCATGGCAATGGGTATTTTTCCGTCACAGACGAGTAGTGCGGGATGGTCTTCACCCGGACCGAGAAGTGGCTTCTTCTGCCAAGTCTTCTGGCGGACGATGAAGGCTTTGTTTCAATGCAATCAGGCCCTGATGGAGAGAAATGTGGGGAGGAATTGTATCGTGGCTGAAATTTTTATTCGTCACGAGATCGCCACTCGTACTTCAACTTTGCTGCCTACTATGAAATGCGTACTTAACCTCTTTCTGCTTCAGTTGCGGCTAATTCTTGATTGGACATGGATAGTAAAGGCTAACAACTTGGCGTGCCCGAAAAGGGGTGCACAACTGCACACCTTACTCTAATCTTAGCCACAGAATAAAAAAAATATGGACCCAATGGCATGTAGTTTAATGACAGCCATATCGTTTCATTCCCATTCCTGGACTATGTCAGGGACTTCTTTTATGAAGAAATCTGGTCACACCACTGCACACAGAGGTAGTTCCACAGCTGGGACCTGTGTCTCACAAAGAATATCCGGTGCCTTCCCCTTACTGTCTCGGTGAGGCTTTTTTGTCACTCACACTGTACAGAGTGCTACAAATGTGCACACGGTGGCTCCCGGTGCCATCAGTTTTTGACGTCTCCGCGAGGGCGAGACGAGCCGTGAATAGACTCTTTTTCAGGAAATTATGTTCAACGTTTTCCACTTCCTGCATTCGAGGTCTAAAGTCTTTTATTTTTCTTCAACACATGAAACACTACAAAGCATCACTGGCCACCACTACAGTATTGACAGAGGGGGTGGACGTGTGTGGGCACTAAAGCTGCAATAAGTAGGATGCACCTTTTTTTTCCCTCAGCCACATCTTGGGCTGACTATAAAGTAATCTTTGGCAGTACATATATTGTGCAATTTCGTGATTGTATCCAATCCAAGGCACTCGTAAAGGTCCGCCTGCCTTGCCCAACGCAGAGACTATAAACTTTCTTTGGAACTTTTTCCGACAGTTATTGTTTTCCTGCTGCTTCTCCGTCGATGGACTCGATCGATTTCACGCTACGCCGCTACGATTACCGAGCAGGAGCCGCAACAAGTGGCAGCGCAGCTGAATGAGAGGCTTTTAAGCAACGCACGAGAGATACGCCAGGTTGAACTGGGCGCCGAAGTCCATTGAGTGCATTCATGTAACATTCGTAGGCCGTGGAATGGATACAAGGATCACTGGATATCCTGTGGGCATCAGTTTGTGAGTATTCAGTTTCACAGGATAGAATACTTGGCGCGTCTGCTTCCACCTGAGAGAGTCTGGCAGATTTGCTTAGTCTGATTGATATTGATTGGCCAAGGGTCTAATTCTGCCCTTGGGCTCGAAAGACTCGAACTTTGCTGAGATTTTGAGGGCCTCGAGCTCACTCGAAGAAGGATCAAGCCCATATGCTCAAGTGCAAGTAGCGTCCTCACCACAGATCTGGTACCATGAGCACAACGTGTTTTGCAATCTCCTTATTCTCTTTTTCGTGCTGTCCTTTTACCCTAAAATAGCCAGGTTTTGCTTTTCTACCAGCCAAGAGCTCGAGCCCTAAGCAAAGAGACGTGGACTTCGGCGAATTTTGAGACTCGAGTCGCTCCATCCATCCCTAGTGCTGATCGTTATCAAGGGTTTCTTTTTGTTGTCGCTATTCCCTGATCAGATTGATTCATGCGTCGGGGGAGCAATCCCGTCTCCTCCTGCTATCTCCGTTGTTCTAATTGGAACAGCCAGTAACTCTACCTGGTAACTCTACCTGGTAACTTTATCCATCGGTATCGCGGTCACTTGACCTCCTTCGGTAATGAGCGCTGCAGCCCGTTAGATCGTCATCTATCGTACGTACAAATGCTCGCTCACAGCAACAGGTGAAGGAGGAAGAAATTGAACTTGACTTGTGATCGTCGGGGGGACTCGGAACGCCTTCAACTCCAATGCAGTGAAAGCCGCGTTTAGGAGCTGCCTCGGGACCGCGGGGACTTCGCTGTCGTCCTCATGTTCAATGAAATGAATAAAACGGTCAAGGACATCCCTGTTGACCCGGTTGATGTCGAAGATTTTCTAAAGCCCCCCCCCCCCCTTTTTAGAGACTTCTGGGTGAGTTATTGGTGGACTGCATAGGTTAGGTCAAAGTACGTAGGCTTTAATGGCTTAGAAGGCAAAGGCTACATTTATGGTCGCAGATGCCGGCATTGGGTGTTTTTTCAGCGGTTTTCTGCAACTCTACGTGGTGTATGTACAATATGTAGGCCACCGATAACTTCCCTGCTTGACTTGACTTCCTTCGACTAGAGTGTTGGCCAGCAAAACGCTCACGCATCTTTTGACGGGAAATTTGAATTAACTGCACAGGAAAACATCTCCTACGCAGCTAAAACAAATCTACTGCTCAAACCTATCCAAGCGCTGAGCCGACCGGCCCTGGAGACTAGCATCAACGTGGCCGTTTGTGTAAAACATCCAGTGTGATGTGAGCTAAAGACATGAAATCAGCTCAACCATGAGCAGAGCAGTGAAAAGAAGCACTCAAAGACAGACACGATGTACGCTATCAGTTTCCCGCAAGTACCGTCAAGTGGGGATTCCAGGACCCAGGTACTCGGCACCCGGGGGCCTGCCAACCTTGAAAAAGTCTCGAATAGAGTATTCAGGTGCACTTTTGGCACTATGTTAACTCAGAAGTCAGAAAACAGTAACATGGTATTTTATTCAACAAAGTTTGACAAAATCACCACATGCAGTGACCCTACTTATCCCCTTGCAGAAACTCATCCAAATCTACCGAGACCTGTACCAGAGCATCTCATTTAGCACTGAGTGCCAAAAAAAGTGCGCCGGGTACCTCATTTCGCGATATATTCTTATCTGCACTTTACGGTACACGTTTCTCAACGTACAACAGTAATTTTCAATGATACATCTGTTCTAATTTTAGGACGTCACCTTAGAGAGTACGACTGCGTTGCAAGAATGGCCGTGGTCATGCCCAGAGTGTCGCAACTCCTTCTTCTGTGCATGGAAGATGCTGCAGCAGACCTAATTCATCACGACGACTGCTCGAATGCTCCAAAAGTCATATGTTAATAGTGATTTACAACCGGGAAAGAACGGGGCTGAGAGGGAGGTAAGAAGGGAGTGGCTGCTCAAATGGGCAGAGGGTGAAAAAAGTGTGTAATAGAGCCATCGAAGTCATGCTTGTACGTACGGCAAAGGACGGCATCACAATTGTCAGGATCTCTGCACTTGAGACAGTCAACAGCTGGTTGGTGTCTTTTCCCTCGCAGTGTACTCAGCACTGCAGAGGAGCCTTTTCAATAGAATTCGGCTGTACTGAATGACCTGGTCATAAGAATAAATCTTCTGGTCGCAATTGCTACAGCTGGCGTTCAGCTTATTACAAGTGCAAACCCGGGTATTAGAATATTTTTTCCCTAACCAGGATACCGGACCAGACTTGGCACTGTCATTCTACTGCTCTCAATCCTGTCAAGGAGTGTTATTACTATCATGTTTTCAGTGCCAAATTGGCAGAAGTAGCAATTAACACGTGGAAGACTGTTGCAAATCCGGGTCAACCGTCACAACTCATTTGATCGCTGTGCGTCACTCGCTATAAGTCAAGCAGGAGACGCTAATGACAGCAGTGCAGGAAGGATGGCGAAAGATGTGCTTAGTTGCGCAACTGCATGTGTGCGTGCTTTTAAAAGGTTAGAGCCACAGATTACTTCGATAGAAATAAAGATCTGTTGAAAGTGAGCCTTGTTCACTTGACTTGCCCCTATTGGTGTGACTCCTGCTCCCTTAAGGGACACTGGACACCGGAATCGAATGCCAACACTATTCTATTAAAGAGATTCCACTGTATACGTACGACTGTAACAGCAAGATGTAAAAATCCAGTTCCTCCCGCCACCTGCTGGGTTGAGTGCACCTATATAAAAAATTTCACTAAGAAAGATTGCAAGATGTGCTCGTGCAGAAGCCAAGAGGGGTTTGGTTCCATCTGGTGTTCACCACATCTTAATCATCTTTCGTTAACATGGCTTTTTAAGTGTTATCGGTGTAGAACAAATGCTGCATGCAAGTTACGTGTATTCAATTATGGTATTGCGTACATATGCCTCACGGATCTCCCAAATGTAAACCACAGTGACAGGGACGTATTATCAAGGACTACTTTGCTGTGCACTAAAACTCAAACTGTCGAAAACTGTACACCACTTACTACTGCTTGTATGCCGCCACCCCCACCCACCCTCGAGCCCCAGCGCCCCAGCGCCCCAGCTTGGGGTCATCAAGGCTCTCGAGTGGGCAGTTATGGCACGCCAGATGTAAATGTAGTGAAATTTGCGAAATGTCCTGAATAGCGGGTGTAAAGTGAAATTTAACCACCCTCTCCAAGTACACAAAACTGAACAGCATCGTGTCCGAAATGTTTAAGAGTAAACAGTGACCTTGGCTGCGTCGTCGAGACCTTGACTGCACTGATAGATGGCAGAGCTGAAAAAGACACCACACACTGCTTGTGCACGGTACTTGTAAGTACACACAAGCGGCTGGCGTGGATTGTCTGGCTCTTCTGCTTTAGGGAAGAAACAAAAACCACCTTTTTCCCAGGTGGTCTTCATATCCAGGGAACTCATTAGTAATCCACCATACTATACATTGGATGCTACATGGTTGGGTTTTCTTGCTGAATAGATGGCGCATACACACTGGAATTCAACGAGAGGCATACTTGAAAGGGTTTCGACTCTAGCAGAAGTTGTGTTCAAGGCACTCGAAAGAGGAGTCTAAAAGTCTGTCTCTTTTCCTTCACGAGAGAAACCAAAGCTTCTTTTGTGAAACAAATCTTGTAAGACAGTGTAACATCAGTCAAAAACGATGTGGGGCTGACATTGAGTGCTTCGGACTTCTCCATGCTCACCTCAATTTTAACTATGGGACACGACCGTTTACCTAGAAGGTGGACACCTTTGCGCAGTACTTGGATGTCAAAGATGTTGGGTTCCAATAGCCTCTCAAACTCATCCTCAGAAGAATTTGATGCAAAACCTGAACGGAGAGCGGCACCAACAAGTTCTGAGTACTGACGGATCCAGGAGGAATTGCGATCAGATTCCCAGCCCAACATTGGCAGAAGATACAATCAACCTTCGTTAAAGAGAAAATTCGAGATTCATGTCTTACGTTCTGGGTGCCTTTTGCCATTGATTGATTTATTAAGTAAGGATCTTAGATGTGGCAAAGTCATTCCTGGCTCTACTAACATGAAGATTGACATTGCTTGCTTGCATAGAAAAAAAACCTGAAAACCATTTCTTGACATGCTGTGCTCCAGTGAGGTGGGTTGACATTTCCCAGGTTTCAAGGAAGACGCATCCCACTGTCAGAGCTGAGGTCACATTGCAACGTGACGTCGCATCAGCAGCCCATGAATTGGCATGACGATCATTGTGTCGAGCGCCTTCAACATCGTGGCTGTTCTTGTTACTGTCCGAGCCACTCAGCTGATGGTTCTTAGCTGTCACGACACTTCATGCAAATGATGAAAAAGAGATTCTTATCAGTCACCTCTCGGTCTGTGCGTAGAGGAGGAGAAAAATTTTTCCCGTGTAATACCACATATCCATTAAGCTGCTGCGGTCACAACAGTGCGATGGTTGCAGCAACCCTGCAACTTTTTTATTCACTGCTGTTGCAACTTCTGTGTGCATGGGTGTGTGTGTGTGTGTGTGTGCTAGCAAAAAGTTGCACATGGCTGCAATTATCGCACTCGCAGCACCCACTGCAGCTTCTATGAGAAGATCCACCCTCCTCTCTTCTCACGTCGATGTACGACGACGACGACGACGACGACGACGACGACGGCGTCGATAATCTTGCCGGTGTCCACAACTCTCATGAGGGCAGAGCGGTGTGTGTGCGTGTGTGCAAGCGTGTAGGCGCGCACGGGTGCGTGCGTCTGTGTGATGCCGTCCTGTTACATAGGTAACGGAGAGCTGAGTTGTGGCCATGGATACGGATGACAGACAGGCTGTCGCGAGAACAAGCGCGGACAAGGCCTCCAAGGCCTACGGCTCGACAAGGTGTGCGATATGGCCTTCGGACGGGACCTGTGCCAGGTGTCTGTACAGGTGCACGGAGGATTACCGGGCACTGCATCACTCCTGCTCTAAACAAGGTGTGGTCTTGAAACAAGGCGAATTCGGGCACACTTTGGACCACTACAGTGTCAACGATAGAGTTGCCGATCCATTGGAAAGTCTGAAACGCTTTTTTTTCCACGCACTTTAGTGGTCCAAAAATAACTTTGACAGTTAGTAGGTCTTGTTTGGCTATCGCCGCAGGCGCGCACACACACTCACTCTCTCTCACACACTCACGCACGCACGCACGCACGCACTCAGCTTGAGAGCGCAGATCTTGCAGAACAAGCACAAGTTGAGTGATGGATGTGACAGAGGGTGGACGAGGAAACAACAAATCCCCCTTTTCTCGTTAGCAAAGGTTTCTTCCCTTTTTCCTTCCCTGTTGTCTGCCTACGCACTTTTCACTGTTCACGATGTTACTTTTGTAGTGTTATCCTCGTTCTCTCTCTTTCACCCACCCACACGTACACATGAACTGAACCATAATAGAAATACCAAGAACGCTGAGGACCAATGCGAACTGCGTACGCCGCAGTACAGTAATCGCTGACTGGAGAATTAGCGGTTCTGGCGTAATGTGTGGCGAAAATTTTCCAATCCACTTTACTTTTTTGCCCTGAGGCTCCATCCAAACCGACGCAGGCCAAAGTCGTTGCTCTTCGCGTGTGGAAAAGTTCCACAAAAATGTGTTGGCCACAAAGTCAGGTAACAACATTACTTGAGTTCGACCTTCAAGTTTCTTTTTTCTTGGGAGGGGGGGGGGGGAGAGCTCAATGTTGGTCAATCAAAGAAAGGCCTCTTTGGCAAGGTCTCTGACTACATTGGGAGCCGAGACAAGCTTGACCCGAGCGAAACTGCCTCCTGTGGCAAATAGTGAATGGTCATGCCGGTGTCACACCTGAGAAACATCTCTTTCTGTTCCTTCCGGAAGTGCAAACTCAGCAACTCGTAGGTTCCTACAGAAACATCTAACCGCACCGAACCAATTTCGTTTATGACTCGACGGTGACAATTGCAAGTATGAAAATTAACCAAGGTGATGATCTCGCACAGTTAAGCCTCGAGCACTTTCAAGGACTGCATCCGCAATGCCTTTGCAAGTGCAACACCTTTTCTCCCCTCTCCACGCCGAGTTGCATCCAAGCCTTTATTCTTGCAGCCACAGTTTGATCCTGCAGAGTCATCCTCGGCAAAGCGCCCTACATGAGGCCTCGGGGGATTCATTTACGACCGACCCGCCGTTGCAGCAAGTGCAGCAACGGCGTCTTTCTTACACGTATGCATTCTATTCTCGGCGAGAATATGCGTGGCCTTGGAGAGGAGGAGCGAATCTTCTTCTGCATGCATGCACTGTGAAAAATGCACGCGCCAGAGGTGTGCAGGAAAATATCGCTCCTGCGCAGTGAACAATTGGGGAGGCGTTGATGGGCTAGTTAGTGGGGGTCAAGGACAGCGAGAACAGAGGTTGAGTCTTGCGTCAACGCCTCTATCGCGTACCTACCCCCCCGAAAAGGCATGAGTACATAGGCCGGCCAATCATTGAAGACAATGGCTGAATCAGTGGGGACAGCGGAAAGGTCAGTTGCGGCCTGGAGGTCCCGGAAAGCGTGGTCGAAACCACAGCACCGGACTGGACCGACAATGAAGACTTTCGGGTGGAAGGGGTCATCATGCGGAGGTGGTGGTGGTGGTGAAAACATCGCGTATTGTCACAGGATTGTGACCACCAGCGAAGTCACCAAATTTAGCAAAAAATCACCTTCTTTGCCAACTCTGTACCGCACAGGAGGGGGGGGGGACACGTTGCATCATTTGTGCCTGGTGCATAATTTCCTTTTCTGAGACTGGTGCAGGAATGGATCCCGTCCGTCCAGGGGAACAAGGCGTACCTCTTCCCTTCACCTATGCATGCATAATGCCTAGATGCCCAAAAATATACGTGAGAGGAGGTGGCGTCGGTGGGCGCAAACGGGATGGCGATGGTGGTGGTTAGGGCGGGGGCAGAGAGGAGTGCCTCGGAGTCGGCGAAATAACCCCACTACTTGATAACTCATAGCGTAACAAAACCGGCTTTGGCGCGCGCTGAATAAACTGGAGCAAAACATCGAGTGACGTCTCAATTGGTTTCAAACTGACCTTGGAACATGTCTTCCCACGAAACCCAGAGTTTGTTTGTTTGTATGCATTTTTGTGAGTACGTCACGTCAACGCTTTCTCTCGGACCGAAGAAAGCCGTCGTCGATCTGTTCAGGCCGTCCTTGTTCTCTCGTCATCTGAGCGTAAGTGGAGGAAGACCGAGAGGAGCTTCATGACTTAATGGCTTGCGCGTTCTCACAAGCAGCATTCCAGGCCTGTCTGTAAATTGGGACAATTTTTCTAGACGTTCCCCTAGTGGTGACGTCCGTTGTTTAGTATCCATTAAATAAGCTTCAAGGTCAGGTTCGACTGTTCAAGAGCTGCAAAATGCGTTTTCTACTCACCTGTGACATTTTTGGAACTGGGGAAAAATGGAGGATATCTGTTGAAGTGAACAAATGGCTCGCCGGAGTCAGTTTCACCGTCATTTTCATGGTCAAAACGACCGTAATTAGCAGTCACCTTCTCTCAAGCTGTCAACACCATAAGGCAAAAGTCGCTGGAAGAAGTGTCAATAGAAATGAAAATTGGCAGGAAAAAATGTGACCTCTGGGTCGAGCCTCGCCTGACAGAGCTGCAAGAACCGCATCTCTGGTGTGTCTGGCAGCAGTTCCTGGCAGGTCTAGAATGAGGGAGAGTCCAAGAGCCTCTTCCGCCTGCTCGAGGTGAAGAAAAGCCTGAACAACATTTTGGGCCAAAAGTAGCCATATAGCGTCTGTAAAACGAGCTCTTCACACCTTGCGCTGTAGAGCAGCAGAGTGTTTAAAACAATTGCTTCCTTCTGGTATCCGCGAATCCGTGTTAGCGTTAATCTTTTTGGGTCACCCAAAGTCAGGCTGAAGCTGTGCTCCTCCAGGTTCAGAGCAGCGGGGAAACAACGAGTGGAGCTGCAGCCTGTACTTTGCGTACTGTTTTTTCTGTTAGCCCTCCATAGACGGGGCATTGACCTTACACGTTTGCTCAATACGTTCACTGATTGATGGTTGGCTTACACTGATAGATTGCTGTCCGAACAGCAGTTTGCTGGACTAGAGAAAAATAATGGGTAAAGAGTTTCACACCCAGGTTCAAAGACTTCGATGCTTCATATGTTGGTTTTCGCACGAAACGTTAAAACATTGCACCATCGAGAATTCCATCATATGCGTACGTGAATCGTTGAACGGATACAACAGTTAAAGCTATGGTTGAATGTAGTGATGTGCCAGAATGCCAAGACATCGATATACCGGGGCAAAGTAGCGCGGTATCGATACGATGTATCGAGGTTATCATTTGACGTATGCAACAACTATCACAATATTTCCTAAAACAACAGCAGAGCTCTGCAATCACCTCTCATCAACAATCACAGTTGAGATGCACACACTGCTGTTGTGCACAGTTGTTCAGAAACTCTTATTGTTCCCACCTTCATGATGCAACAGCATCTTCATGTTGTTATGGAGACAAACAATGGCAGTGACACTTCAATGTCCAGCTGTGGTTTTGCTGCTTCTTCCCCCCCCCTCTCCTCCAGATGCCTACTGGCAAAATAAGGTTTCAAAATGCCCACACTGAAGATTGTGATAACTTTGTTTTTTCATGATATGATAACGATATTTAAATTCGATACGATGAATCGCACCCACCTAACCGAACGTTGGATCAAACCCGTGCAACTGATTCTTGTCCGGACTGAACTTCTCCAACCGCTTCGAGCAATCGTCGAATGACCTCCACCATTGATCAACACTGTTATTGTCGTCTCTTTCCCAAGAGTTTGTGTATTCAAAACAATGCAGATTTCTGCCCATTTTCCTCACAAATTGCTAAGTCTCTGCAGATGCAGTGTGACAAACAGGTATCCCCTCCCAGACCAACTCCTGAGTGCTTTGTACTCCTGGCTACGTTTCTTGGTCAAGTGAATAATACCTTCGCGGGGAACATGCGGAAGATGAAGATCCGAGTCTTGGTGGAAACTCTCTTCTCGTTGTTGAATGAAGAGTGATGCTGCTCATCGAACGACCCATACGGAGCTGCAACAATAACATTTTACTCTTGGCAAAACTTCTGCTGCTTCGAAGAAGAAGCCGTTACTGCTCGATCAACCGTGCATTATGTGAGTAGGATGAGACAGAAGCGGAGGCGAAGAAATTAGCCAAAGCGTGCAAATTTGGCACTCACGTCTGCAGAACGCCGTCAATAGATCTCGCGATGCCTCGGGGTCGACCGAGCATCTCGCCTTCTTGAGATTCCCTTTACACTGGTGGATTTTTCTCGTCACAACCGTGCAAATGCACACAAAGTCCTAACCATGCACGCTCAGTGCGTATGTGTGCATGGTGCAACCAAAGTGATTCCCCACCAACCCAGCAGAGAAGTCAAGTCCCATTTGTGCTCACACGTGCTTCTCATATATGTCTCCCCAGACCAGGGTTGCCAAAGTGTGATGCCCAATTGGAGCATTTGATGCAAGGGGAAGTCTCATGTGTTGCTCACTCGCTCTGCTTCTATCTCTCAACGTCAGGGTGGCCAACTTCTAGGCCGCCAGATGGAGTACGCGCTCTCTGTTCATAGCATCAACCCCGGGGGAGGGATAAGAAAATATCACCATATCCGGAGTCACATGACATCCGAATACATGGCAGCGTTGATTCTGTCCACATCTTTTGCCGCCACATGAGGATGGCCGCCATATCCAGTGCCGTAATGAGCGGAGTCCATTGTATTGACCCAAATAATATATCGGTATCAGAGAGCAAGGAAAATGGTAAGACTGACTGCTCGGACTGGAATATTAGGAGGAAATCACTCTTGTTACACCCCGTACGTATGAAACGGTGGAAACGTTCTATTTCTTGTCGCAGTGATGACGATTCCGGACGAGATCGCTGGGCAGAATTGTCGCCTATTCACTTGCAAAGCTCAAGCGATTGTGCCTGTCCATCATCGATAGCACTGGTTTCATCCTCCGTTGGTTTCCGCGCTTTCAAGTCAAGATCCAATCTCACGCCACAGTGCAATGATGAGCGCTGAGGACTCGCTCACACTGGCGGAATTTTTCTGGTCAAAGTCTGGCAAATTTCGCCGCCGCCTGAATCGCCCAGGACGTGGTCAAGATGACCGCCGTCAAAGTCGGCTAGTGTGAACGCACCCGCAGACATGAATGTCTCAACCTATTTGTTCCGCCGACCAAAAAATGAAAAACTTCCTCGTAGTCTGCGCGTGAGCGTTTTTCACTTACTTCTGAACGACTTTTGGAGCATACAAACCCCTGTGTAGAACAGGTTGCTGTGTCTGGAGGTAATGCGGAATAAGCTGACACCTGGCTCATGATTGAAATGTCCCTAAGACAAAGACAAAGTTTCCTATACTCGTGTCTGTCCTCGTCCATCCGTCCAGACTGCAACACTTCTTCAGTGATCAAACTTCGACCGTTTGAAATCGAACAACACAGGTGGGACCTCACCTCAACGCAGCTTCAGACCAACAAAGTCTCAGCAAAATTCAACTTCTGATTCATGAATTCTTCGATTTTTTTCTCAATTTTTTTCGTCCCAGAAAAAGTTCACCGCAGTTTGCACCTAGGCCTGCGCCGATCGAACCCCAGCAAGCCAGAGAGACAAAACTCAGAACAGAAAACGAAGCCGTTGAGAGGGCAGAAATGGGCTCACCTTTTGCCCCATCTCTTCCTTCCTTCCCTGTTCCCCCAAAATACAGTGAAAGACCGATTTAGTGAACTCTGACCGATTTGGTGAACTTTTTGCTGCTGACCGATTTTTTTTGTTTCTGCAGCATCCGTTTAAGGTCTGACCCATTTAGTGAACACGACCAATTGAATGAGCGTCTCGCCGCTGACGGCGCCGACTGTACTAAATCGGCGTTCCACTGTAGTTCGTAGCTACACTTTTTTAACTCGAGTCGACCCTCTTAAAACTCCAGGAGCTCCAGACCGAACACTCAAGCGCAAAGTTAATAATGATCGTTCAGGCTAATGATTTTCTTCTACTCGGTTTCCTCCATGAAGGCGACGCCAGGCGAAAATAGGAGACAGAGAATGAAAATGCGCTTTTCCGTGAAGAGAACGGGGGGGGGGGGGGGGGAAAAACCCCCCGGCCCAA
>JAAUXU010063071.1_pt1 | contig 29747 bp, 21 predicted proteins | sample 7278151 | NCBI WGS metagenome assembly JAAUXU01 (sample SAMN14350113, study PRJNA611818) | marine sediment metagenome | isolation source: surface marine sediment (1.8m) | place: French Polynesia: Moorea | collected 2018-08
ACCAGCCCAGGGCCAGTCTGGTATCTGTGCATACTTGTTTTACGGCCACACCAGCCCAGGACTGATGTGGCGACTACACTAGCCAAAAACCTTGCTAGTGTGGTGTGGGCCAAGCTCTGCATGCTGCCTACTATGGCGATAGTAAGAATAGAGGCGATACCAGCTCAAAGAGGTTGTACGCTTCAATTTCGCAACAGGGCATTCAACCTCTTGGTGCCAGCTGAAGAAAGTTGAGAGACAAAAAATTATAAACACAGCTTAACCTCAGGAGAATCAGACTCCAAATAGCTGAGCTGTGTCCCTTGTTTTGTAGAAAAATGTCCTTGAGGACATTCATTCAACATTTACAAACTTTAATAAACTACTGACCATTTCAACCTATTCAAGAAGTTGTGGTACACCTTAAGTGTCTAAATTCGTCTCTGAATGATACTGTTTGGGCTATTCAGTCAGCCCAGTTCAGTCATGCAGAGATTCAACTGAGGTCTGATATTTACAATTTGTTCGTCTCGCAACCTCATCCGCCTGTCGGGGTGTCCCAAGGTCGTCCTACCTCTTTGGACTCGAAACTGAGAATCCAGATATGCAGACTGATTTAAAAATCTCACAAGGCTTTGGAAGGATTCATTTCTGGCAGGTTAGGGGACGTTGTGATTTCTGTCCATTTCAAACTTTTCCCGGTGAGAAGCTATGACGCCTCAAAATCTTCCGGATGAAAAACATTTAATCTGGGTGGCGCCGACTTCTCACTTGGAAAAGTTCAAAGAAAATACTGGATTTCGTGCTGTTTCTTTCCTTCATTTAAAGGAAGACCTACTCTGTTTACTGTCATACCACAGGTGAAACTTCACAGATCACACTCATTGCGTTTTTGCGCTCATTTATCACATTTGAAATTGCTCAGGATGTCGTAGAAAGCACGAACACTTCACGAATGTCGATTTCGTGGCAACCAAGAGGTCTGCAGAGGTGTTTCTGCTATCAAAAGAATTCTCAGAGTCTCAAGCTTTTGCTCGTGTTGAAATTTGGAAAATGAGCTGTTAACTGCACTTCTCGGGGCATTTTTGTCCAATGAATTATTGGGCGGGGAGAAAAGGAGCTGTTCTGAATGAAAAGCTGAATTTCTTGCACCAGAGGACTCTCATTATATATTCCCAGAAATTTAGCCTGAGCTGTTGGACTCAAATTGTCCTCGGCATCATCCTCATCCTCGGTGGGGAATCCTTGTTGCTATCTTCATCCCCGACCTCTGTAGTCCTCCCAGTTGCAGAAAAATGAATTAAGTAAATGTCCGTATGTTAAGTGTCTGCTCTTCTTGAGACATGACGCTACTATACTTCGAGGCACATATAAATTCGGCCTCTAATTGTCAGGTGGCATTATCAACGATAAATGCTAATTTACTTTGCCTTCACTTGTCACTAAGCCCTGTTTCTTGACGACAGCCTAGAAACGGGTTTTTCCTTGGTAGAACTGAAGACAACATGAAGCTTCTGGTGTCTCTGGTGCTGATTTTGGCCTTTTCCTCGCACTCCCGAGCAGCCATCACCTTGGCCCCACTATTCCAAGATGGTTGCGTCTTGCAGGCTGAGCCTTTACCTGCACAGATCTGGGGAACCTCGAACAGCGCGGATGAAATTGAGGTCGAAATAGCCTGTGAGAGCGGCCATACAGACCTATACTTGATTGGGGAGCCGGTAAGTGAACGCATGAGCACGTTACTCGGCACGTGTACTGCATGTCGTACATGAAGTACTCTGCTCCAACAGCGTCTCGTGGCGGTCGGGCACCTTTCAGTCGTGGGTGCCGGTAGACTTGGCAGTGCGCGATCTTATTTCATGCTACCATTTTGGTGTGATGAAACAAAACAATTTCCAGTTAAAAAAGTGACGTGCGGATGAAGCATTGCACGCCAAATGTTTAATTCTGCAACTTTGCTGCTAAAATTTGGGCACCATTTTAGAATGGTGCCCAAATTTTCAGAATCTTTTCAGACCTTGATCTTGATGACGTTTCACCTGTTTTAAGTCAGTCCGGATACTTGTACCTATCCCTGTACTGGACAATTTGCCTCTAGTCATAAACTTCTCTGGAGAAAACTGAGGATCAGGGCAGTAGTATTAGAAGCAATCCGGCCCATCCCGATTTAACTTCTTTTCATCAGAGAAGATGACAGACCTCCAGTCTCCCTGCCACGTCTTGTGCTGCTAAGCAAACTCCATCCTCCTCTTTTTGTGGACTGGTCTGAGGAGTGGTTGCTGCGGTCGCTCCTTCTTCTCCATGTTGTGCGTCTTGAGGAACCTTTGGATCCTTACAACCCTTTTTATACCCTTCCTACAGCTGACATTTTCTTCCTTGGCCTCTCACCAAAGTGTTTTTCATTGTGGGCCTTGGGATTTGTCAGAAATGTATAGATGGCCTTGTAGCTCCTCCCAGTCGGTAATCCGACCGGACTGGGACCTTCTTTGCAAAGAGAAGACACGTGACCTTGTTCGAATAAGGATAGCTCCCTGTCTATGCCTGTTGCGATGTGCAATGTACAATATGTGCGACATGGTTTGGACCACAATAATTGCCTTTTTATAGGCATTTTCATGCTCAAGTACTTCGCCATTCTCAAGTTTTGAACAGGATGGTAAGTTGTCCTTGTCTTTTGTTGTCCCCATCGTCATCACGTCCAACATCAGTGTTGCGGCCAGTTTTGATATCCATGGTAAGTCATTGCTTTCTTGTAGACTTGTCGCTCTTTTGAGGAGCAAAACCAGCCTGGATTTTGTCCTGTCAGAAAGGAAGCCATGGTAGAATCAAATGAGGCGTGCTCTTTCAAGCTTTGCATAACTATTGTAGAGTGTGCTCTAACCTCCCATCGCAATAATATGTCCCATAAATCCCTTTCCTTTTTTTAGACATGTTCAGGAGACTACTTTCGAAACAGAAATCGCGTCTGTCTTGCCTTCTATGAGGTTGTGTGAATCACTATTTTTAATTTGCCGCGCATAACATTCCTGTAGCTTGAAAAACAAATGAGTTATCACGAAATGAATGAGTGTGCCAAAAAGGCCATGTGCACATTGTAGTCTGTAACCATCGAACAGACATCACCAAGCATGATAGCATAAGCAAGATGACCATCTACAACATCAAGAAACTGTTCAAAGAGTCTGGGGGCTTCAAGAAGCTTCACAGTTCCGGCAGACCAAGGTCTGTTACAACACCTGAGGTCATCAGTGCTAACCTGTGGTCCAACATGAGACACGAACATCATCAGGATGACTGCTGGCCGACCTGCGCATCATGATCAGGTCTGAAGTCTTGAACTGTGACCAAAGTACAAGGCCTGACTGCCGTCCAGTGAGAAAAAGGGACCACAAGATAAAGAAATTGCTGAGCAGAATAAAGAGAGGCTCATTGAAGATTCTCATCTTTTCTGATGAGAAGGTCTTCATGGTCGATGCCATCTCCAACTCGAGATCGCTTCAATACATCACCCAGAGACAAAGAGATGTCCAACCAAAGGTAAAATACATGGTCAAGACCAATCAAACCCAGCAAATGCCGTGATGTTGGGTGTTATCAGTTCGGATAGAAAGACCTATCTCGTAACAGCTGTTGGCCTTCCAACAGTCCGAGCCTGAATCTGTTGACTACTATGTGTGGAGTGCAGTGGAGTCCAAGGCCTTCTAGCAGAGCAACATGAGCCTGCTGAAGGCCATGGTGGAGCAGGCATGACCCAACATGTCTGAGGCCACCCTGAAGAAGGTCTGCTCACAGTTTCGGGCCAGGCTAGAGGCCTACATCACAGCAGAGGGTAGAATTTTTGAGAAACCCTAGTCTGATATGACGTAATCTGACCCTAAAGTTCTGAACAAGTCTGATTTTTTTTAAAAAAAATAGATTTTGGCAAAGAGTGAAAAATGGATTTGCGGGATACACTGCAGAAGTGGATACATAAATCCTACTATTTCCCTAGAAGATCATTTGTATGGAAGTACACACTTGAATTTCCACGGAAAACAATTGCTACCCATCGGTACAACATTGCTGTAGTGCAGTACTGTGTATTTGGACATTGCGTTTAACAGTAGTGACAAAAAAGGGATCACTGGTGCTTAAACAGAATCATTTTTGACAATTTTTTAATGGAGACTTGGTGAGCATGCAGCATTACACTCTCTAAGACAGAAAGGGCAAGTTCTTGAGATGACCTTTACTAGTGCTTGTGGTTGTAAAGCAGCCTCTCATGGTGACAATGCTTGTCAAGACAGTTAAAACCCCAATCTCTCTGACTGTCAAAATTTTCAAGAATGTAAAAATGCAGTGGTTGGGGCACCCATGGCCGGACCTTGAAGGCATTAAGTGCCGGGTTAATCAGGCCTCCACAGGGGCCTCTGTGAACTTTTTTGAGATATTAAGGCTGCTATAGGCACACACTACTTTTTCACATCAGAAAGGATGGCTTGGCAGTCAATGCAAAGACTTTGGATATTCACTTTGAGCACCACAAAACCAGCCGTGTAAGCAATGATGGCTCCTTTGAAGTTGAAGAAAGAGGGGATCAGGTAGTGGGGGCACATCTTCATAGGCATGATCACACACCATGAGCACGTGATTGAACTGTTTTAAGAACAACACGTGGGAGGCATCAACCTGTAAAAAATGTAAATGTAAGAACATGCAAATATTTTTTGAAAATTTGAAAGAAACAACAACATTTCTGTTCATATACTTTTTGTGGTTGTTGATGTAATAGAATGACAGCACCATCAAACAAGTTGCAATTGTCAGAGCCACACTTGATTTTCATGGTGGAGCAGAAGGGATTTGTATCTGGATTCAAACCACGAGCATGTTGGATTATTTTTGGAAAAAAGCTCAGGTGTTTGGCTTGCCTGACTTTCCTGGCTCAATGTCCACCCATAGTGACCTTCTCTCCCATCCTCTTGCCATATATACCGACTGACAAAATCTGGTACTGCACAGCTATTCCCAAGAGACTTCCCTATACCTAGTGCATGGCCAACTATGGTCTGTGTAATATCATGTAGTAAACGGAACTTTGGACCTCAATTAGGACCTTGATTTCAGCCTCAAAACGGCCTCAAATCTAAGGTGCGATGTGACCACTTTCGAGCATCTGATATGTAGCATCTGCTGACCAAGTTTGGTGATAATCGGTGCGGTGGTTGGGGCGCCCATGGCCGGACAGGCCGCCCCCCCCCCAGACTACATACGGAGGCTTTGCTTCATATATATAGACAGATAGTAGGCTAGGTCGGAAATTGGAATTCCCCCGTGGGTGTCCAAAATTTGTAAGCACCTACCTTTTAAAGACTTTGTAGTGAAATGAAAGTGGAAAAAAGGAGTTTTGGCTATGCCCAAATGCATTTAAAGTTGCATAATAGTGTAAAATAAGTTATAATTTTTTTCTTCAGGATTTGCTGTAAAATATTTTTCTGACAAACTGGAGCAGGTCAGCATTTTGGTGTGTGATTTTCACCCAGTTTGGCAGCTTCTGACAGACACCAGAGCTGAAATCTACTTTCACAGTAAATTTACTACAGTGGCTGGCTACATAAATTTCAAATCAAGCTGGGCATAGACAAACACAATTTTTTTTCAAAATTATTTGACTACATCTTCATCTTTTGAGTCCATGTAACAAACCCCAGACGCCATCAGTGAATTTCCAAAGGTGACCCCTTTTCGACCTAGCCTGATAGATAGATATAGATTACTGTGTTTGACAATCTTTCTTCTGGGCAAACAACTCCTGCTGGGTCTTCAACACTGACCACGCAAAACAGTAAGCACGGTCATGGTACCCAGAGTACACCTTCATAAGAAGGGAATCACACACATGCTTTTGTGCAGAATAGCGATCCTGCCACCATTTCTGTTAGATTGCTTCCCACTCATCACTTATGGAAAGCGGAAAACAATGAGTGCGGTGACAAGAACAAACCTAGTCTGCCAGAGATCCCAAATGTCTGACTAGACGCGTCAAGTAACGACAGAACACCCTATTGTCAAACTGACATTTCCCGAAGGACATATGCCAAAAATGTAATTTCCAGTAATGGTAAATCAAAAATTTGGAGTCAAATTACACGTTGCCTCCTCGTGTGTAGGCTTCTTTGGGTTGGATTCATTTTTTGAGCTGCTTCTCCTCATGATTTGACATGTTCTTGGACTTCATATTGTCCTTGGGCACTTTGCTGACCTTGGGCGCTTTGCTGCCCTTGGGCACTTTGCTGTCCTTGGGCGCTTTGCTGCCCTTGGGCTCTTCGCTGTCCTTGGGCTCTTTACTGTCCTTGGCCTCTTCGCTGTCCTTGGGCTCTTTACTGTCCTTGGGCTCTTTACTGTCCTTGGACTCTCTACTGCCCTTGGGCTCTCTGCTCTCCTTGGTCTCCGTACGTTCCTCGAGCGCCACCGCCGGCCAGTAAAGTTCCTCAGACAAGTCAAATTACCTTGGAGAAGCTACTCGAGAACTTGCCCATCAAGCCCAACTTTGCGGCGAGGCAATCCATAGTTATTGCGACAGTACAGTGTAGAAGTAACAGAGTGCTTTGCAATTGCAACTTTCCCGTTTATTGCATAAAAAGCTTCGGTATTGTAAAGTCATTCCCAGTTTTGTCATGCTGTACTTGACTGTCTTACAGCTCGGAAATGGCGCTTTTTCGGTCACGATGGCCCCAGTGACGAGCCGTGACGTTTGCCGGATCACTTTTACACAGTCTGAGAGCACAACGGTCCTCAACAATGTGCTGTTTGGAGACATTTGGGTTTGTTCAGGTGCATGAGCAGTGTCTTATTCACTTCAACTATAAACTGGCACGCGTTCTTTCGTGCAGGTCAGTCCAACATGGAACTGACAATGAATGAAGTGTTCAACTCTACGGAAGAGATATCCTTGGCCGTGAACTACCCTAACATTAGATTGCTGAGGCTACCGCACATGATGTCACCTACTGAAGAAGAAGATTTGAACTTGGCCCCGGGTGAGTGAGCTGCAACGGAGATTCATTCTCTAAGGACAGCGCATGCGTACTTAACTGCTTAATTTTTCCCAATAGAGGCTCTTCCTTGGACGAATTCGGCGGACGATCCGACAGCTCTTGGGCTATTTTCAGCCGTGTGTTACTTTTACGCAAGAAATCTGGCAGATATGCTAGGGAGGGACATGGTACAGTTAAGTCTGCAGTGGAACTGCATCACACGTGCATTATAACATTTACATAATCACCAGAGTTGGGGAATATAGCTGTGTATGTCACAGACTGCCCCTGCAAGCGCTCTGACCGCTGCTAGATTTCCCGCTTGGTCAGCTTAGAGGAGATAAAGACTTGATTCATAGAAGAAGTGTCATGGAAGCAGTCTATGGCAAAAGGAACTATTTTTCTCAACTCGGGTTATCACTTGGGCTGTTTCATGGCTTCATGAGTTCGTGCAACGCACCCAGACCAATTTACTTTTTTTCCCTCCGAAACAACAAAGCCCATGGGACTCGTGGAGAGTAACTGGGGGGGCACCAGAATAGAAGCCTGGAGCCCTCGAGATGTTCTGGATGAATGCGGGAACCCACCCTTCTCACAAGACGGCAACAGCAACTCCGACACTGTTCTCTATAACGCCATGATTCATCCGCTTACCAAGATGACCATTAAGGGAGTTCTCTGGTACCAAGGTAAGAGACTGTTAGGGACGTCCATTATACAACTTAGGTCCCGTCTGAACAGGCGAATTTCTGTTGCTCATCACGGAAGTGACTAGATTACCGTAGTCCTAAGGAGGCTGAGCCTCTTCAAGTAGGGTCGCCATCTGACACGGGCGTTGGATGTCGGTGATTCAACTCCGACAGCAGCAACGCACGCTCAAGCGTGTACCTGGACACGCAGTGTGTCGAGATGCCGAATACAAGTTCACTTCTTTGCAGGGAGTAAGTTGGAACCAGTAAGAACACTTTATTTTGTCCAAATGAGTTGTGCCCAATTGATCATGTAGGGGACACTTTAATTTACGAGACCGATATAATTCTTGAAGCTGCCCATGTGCGGAAAACCTGGTTCAGTCTTCGTGTAGCCTATTGATGATAAAAACATGGTAACCCTGATCAGCGCCGTTGCAGTGGGGATCCTTCACAGCGAGTTTCCCAGTCAGAACGCGTTCTGCCGATACAGAGATCTCCTTACTAGCAACCATCTAATCAACCATCTAATCCAAAGCTACAAATACAAAAGAGGTTGCGTAAGTTGCCAAAATTGCTAGTTCCGCAGCTCTTGATGAGCTTCAATGACTGCTTTGAGTAAAATGAACACCAGCTAGTGTGGCACAACAAACCACAGAGCTCAAAAGGGAGAGTGTTGGGGGAAAAAAAGTGCGACCAGCGTGCAGCTGTCATGTGGGATACCAAATTCAAATATTGTAAAGAGAGGGTTTCTTCAAAGTCTTCAAAACAAATTTTACAAATCTGTTTTGCACAGCACGATTAATTGTCTGCCGTAAACTATTTTTGATTGTTGAAGTAGATGATTTCAGCCATCTTTTTTTGCACAAAATCAAAAACTTCTCTGCGGTCTACTTCGCTTCATGGTGCAGCCTGATCACATGTAGAAGCACTTGCACAAGAGCTTCACCAGCCTGGACGTGGGATTTTCCAGAATGGGCTAGTCCACCACATGCTGGTTTAGGCTGGCGAATAGCTACTGCCTCTCGGCGAAACAGGCTACGACTACACTGGCGCTGATGAAAGGCACAAACAAACGTTCGTGTGGCAGTTGCATGTCTTTTGGGCACATCTTGGTCATGGCAGACTCTATTGGCTGGCAGACAAAAAGAGCATCCTTTGGTGCATCAATAAGCCGTCCTCTTCTGTTGCAACGTATGAGTTAATGCCAGTTGTCATTTTTGGGTGGTTCCAGCATCGAAGGATCCATTTCAATGTCTTCAGGGCCAGTTTTAACGAAAATTCTGCTGTGCGTGGGGCCACACATTTTTACGGGCACAGCTGAGACCATGATGGGAGCTTGTTACTATGGTCCACGACATCTTTGTGTGGTTTGCGAAACCTCTCTAAAACATATCTTCTTCCAAAGTGATCGTCGTTCTGCTCGGCTTGCTTTGACAATCTTCAGAAGTTGGTGAGAATTGAGATGTCCCTCAGATTGACGCAGTTTCTCTACACCCTGGGATCTCGTGTTTCACAAGCATTCTTTTGTACCACTGTTATAACTGTGCGCACGAAAACTGTCATCCCAGGGATGCATGAATGGGACAAAACAGGAGTGATCTTGGCCGAAGTGGTGTGGGAGCGAGTGCTTTCAAGCGGGCCCTCCTTCATTTCTTCATCAAAAAACATGGGAAAAGCCACGGTCTCTCCCCAATAGCCCGTCTTTTGCTTTGTTTTGTATGCGTGCCCGAATTGTTGCACAACTCCTTGATGGAGCAGACGACTGACCCTGGAAAAGGCTGCCACTTGCACTCATTCGCATGTCTTAGAGCGCATGGTGGGATTCGTCACCGAAGCCGGGACGACCATCAATGCTGCGGATCCATTTCTGGATGGTAAAGGCTGGGAATCCAAAGTCAGATTTTCTCTACATGAAAAGCATGGTCAGAATTCCAAACATTTCAATGGTGCCATTACCTTGCTCTGTCAGTTTCCTTTGTCAGGAAATGGTGAAATGTTGGGACAGCTTCTTTCTTCAAATTCCTCGAGATGGTTGTATGGCCAAGCTGCCAGAGCATTCTGAGCAGTGCCATGAGACTGCATAGTTTCACTCACAGATTCCCGTACAATTCAGTTAAAGTATTACATGAAAAATGAAGACAAAGAACAATCGGATAGTCAATACATTCTGTTCCCCTGATTCAAATTTGTCCTAACGATAAAACATGCCTTTTTAGCACAAAGCAAATGATTTAGTAAAAAAAGCCAAATGAAATTTTCTTAAAGATGTATGCGGCAACAATTCTAAGTTACAGGAAGTAGGAAATAGTACATCAATCTCAAATCATCGCAAAAACATTACTCCATTTATTGCTTGTTCCATTGGAGGATGTAGATATCCCTCAGGTATCTGACCATCAACCTGTTCCATCGTTGACTCTGTTAACAACGTGAGATAAGTAGGTGACAACAGCCTCATCATGGAACGAAACATCTTCATTCCCTTGCCTGCCATGATAAAATAAACGGCTCCACAAATGACAGTACTGACAAGTAGTCAGACGTCATTGTTGGTGAGGTCCTCACCGAAGAGCTCGTGCCGTGCTGAAACGATACCCTGCTGAATCATGGTGCTGTTGGCAGAGACCACTTTAGACACGACCTAGGAACTTTCGACCTCTGGACCGATCGTCCCCAAAGCTACCATCCACACATGTGCTTACAGTCGCCACAGAAGTCACTGCTACGACTGCCCTCACTCTCTCATCCAGTCCATAACAGTCATGTGCGCTATTTGTTTAATCGGCAGGCCAGATACGTTGCGGGGTCACCGACTTTTTTTTCTCGAAATAACTGAGTCAATGAACAATTCTTAGGTGAGTCCAACGCCAACTACAACCAGGACTTCTACGGGTGCACCTTCAAAACCATGATTGAAGTCTGGCGGAACCGTTGGTCACAGAGGTCATCAAGTAACGGCGACTTTCCATTCGGGTTCGCTCAACTAGCGACAAATTCGGAAACCTCGTTGTCGCCACTAGTTCCTGAACTGAGATGGCATCAGACCATTGATATTGGTTATGCACCTAATGAAGAAATACCGGTATGATGATGACGATATAGTTTGTTGATCTCAAACAGGAGTTTATTATACGTCACTAGGGAACCTTCATGGCTGTGACTCTGGATACTCACGACCCCGAGGGTGGAATTCATCCACGGAACAAGCAGGTTTGATCGAACAATATGTACCACAGTGTACTTCGGATAAGCCGAATTCGGGTACTCGGTAGACACCGAGATGGCTTACTGTGATAAAACTGTCAATGCATGGGGATTATTAGTTTCATTTTCCATCAACATTCCATCATGGTAATCGGGGCTAATCATCAATATCAACCTTGATCAAAGTCATACTGTCCTGTACGGTCTGGCAGGGGTGTGAAAGGGATTGGAGGAAATGGAACTTTGCTCATATCCGAAGTACATCTCTACAACATCTCCAGCGTCCACCTCGTCCAGTGTTCGACTGTCCTCAGCAGGAACGTCACATCTAGGGACATTGGGGTTTTCAGGGAGTTGGTGTTGCTACAGCCACCACGGCAAATATCTTCACCTCCCTGACTAGGAGGAGGCTGCTCGTATACTCCATGGTGTGTCGGCGCTGCCGCATCAGCTGTTATGTTGCTGATTAAACTACAGTGACACATGGTGAAGAGATCTTCCATGCGCCAGAAGATAAACGCTCCCAAGCTCAAGGATCATGCCCCTGAAATCTCACTCAGGATTCTCACAGCATTCCCCCTGGGCGCTGTTCTTCCATCAGTTGCTTGCCCGTGGACAGAGAATTCAGACTAGAAAGAACTTCGATCTTGACGGCAGCTCCGTGGGTGGTCTGGAAGCTTTCCAAAAATGGATCCAACTGGGAGGGGGGGGGCAGAGTCAAGAAGGCAGTAGCAAGCTGTGAGGTCGATTTTAGACTCTAAAATCGGAAGTGATGGAAAAAGTCCTGCATGTGAGGCAGCTGGTAGTGATCAGTCTTCATTTGCAAGGTCTCCAGGAGCTGGCAGACTTGCATGAACGTTGTAGCGCTGTAGACCGCGGACTTGTGGAGCATTGAATAATGCTACTTCCCCTCATGAGGCAGACCTCGCAGTTGGCAGTGGCCAGTTTTTCAGATTCCAGACGGTGGAACCGGTTGGATGCTAGTTGGCCCGTTGTAACAATGTAGTACTCGACACCTGGAGGTCGGTTGGTGGATAAGCGGAACTTTGGTGGGAGCAAGTCATTGTTTGTGTGTGGGAGGGGACGAGCCAGACCGAATGTTTGAACAGTTTAGATACAGCTGCGTGGAGTGATGAAACGGATGCTCCTGCTGCCGTTGATGTCAATCATTCAGAGCATCCCTGATGAGTCGAAAGGGGGACAAAACGTCGATACCGAGGCTGGGTAACATTGACGAGAGAATGTTGGGAAAGTGACATCTTGAAGCTGTCACTTCCAACGGGAATATCCCGGGTGTCGAAGGTCGCGATGGGTATGACATTTGCTGCGAGAAAGTGGACAACCTGAAGGTCATGGTCATGCAGTGGAGCTGAATGAACAGTTGTCGCAGCGCTTAAGTCAATGAGCCATTGTGTCGCATGGACGAAGTGTGTCAAGTACACTGGACAGTCAGATTCGCCAGCATCAGTGACCGGGATCACTTGCTGGCCCAGCTGTTTTCCGCCCAAGCACACAGAGAATGACCATTCTTCTCGACGTCGTCGAACTTCCCCTCGTGGAAGCTCGTCTTAGCGTCCTGCGCCGGCTTTGCTGTCGCTGACACTCAAACTAGAGTGAACAAGACTTTGTCACGGCCAGTCCTACCACGATGAGAGTTCCTGAAGTTGCTGACCTAAATGGTTTTAGGTGAGCATATCCAAATCCTTAACTCCAACTGGGCATTCCACCGCTGTACCTGGTCAGAAAAGGTAGCCAGTTTGGCCCCACGTGTCGGTTAAGTGATAACTCACGTTTCAAGCTTTTGGTGAAGAGCCTGGCTGCTCTCTATCCACGGATATATCCAATATGCTTGAGGGGCTGACAGACATCTTTCTACAAGATGATGGCTGTTTTGAAAACTTCCAGCTGGTGTTGATGCTGCATCGGTACTGGGTTCAAGTACCTGTGATCCTTGTTTTCCAATTAGAACCTGCAACCAGCACGATGCTGATGCTGCTGCTAAGGGTTGAAGGAAAATAAGATGTAGTGAGGGATGACACAACAATTTAAATTCACAATTCCCGTTCCAGCACCCATCCATATGGGACTTGTTGCAGATGCCAGGGACTGGGACGACGTTGACCTAATCATTTGGTTTTTTCCATGCACGAACTGGAATAGTTGAGGCATCGACCAACACGTGGATGCACATGTTTTGGAGGAGTTCCCACGACACTTAGCCTGAACTGACGAGGTTCTTAAGAAGACTAACATCCCTCCAGTAATGCTTATGGGCAATGTTGACACATTTTACATCAAGGATTTCTGCCTCCCCTGGATGTGTACCCCTGTTGCAATTACTTCAGACGGGTTTGTGGATCAAGGCTGTCAAGAGGGACCACAGGACCCTGAGTCCTGTGGCCCATCATACATCAGGGTGTGTTCTAAACACTCCTGCTGAGAAGAATTTGACGAATGGACCACTGGCTTATTATAGATGAGGCAGTGGTGCCTTCTGTGTTTACAAAGACTTGACAAGTCTATAGCAGAATGTGGCTAGGAGTAGAAGGAAAGTTGGTGGTACTGTCAAAGAGACAAGGATTATTTTCTGACATCCTGACACAGATCAAGGCAGTCATGAGGCTGACGACATACAAGAAGCTAGATCTGAAATGCCTTTGATGCTACAGCACGACATAAGATCACCTTGGGATTTTCTACAATGCAATGGGGTGATCTTTGTTTGAAGATCTTACAAAATCCATTGTCTCAATCAAAAGCTACTCAAAGCTTGATAGAGATAGAGCTTATTCTATCTCCTTTCAGGGTCTGTTGCTTTTATTCAAGTTATGCGAGTACTTTTTTGGATGCTAGTTTTCCACCTTTTGGATAATTTGGTTGATTTTGTAGGCTTTGCTATGAATGGACTTAAAACCCAACGCCACAGCTGTCTCATCTGGTCTTCTGTCAGCTCCTTGCACATGCAGGAGAGAATGCCTTGGATTCTGCCAGGGCCATAGCTCGATGAGGCAACTATCCCGTCAGTTCCAACCAATGACCAAAGGCATTGGTCTCATTGGAGGCAGCAGAAAGAGATAAAGTTGAGGAGGAGCAAACTGGTGATGAGAGCTCTGGCAAAAAGCTGAATTAAATGGTTAAGTAACCAATTTCGTGAGTGCAGAATCTGCTCTGCCTCTCTGTGTTACATTTCTGTCTTCTTCTGCTTCAAACTGCAAAATTCCGTTAGGTGCTGCTCCTGTTTATCAAGCCCTGGGCATGCTGTATTGGACCCTTATGCCAACAAAATCCTAACTGTTACAAAATACTGCTCCCAAGGCCACCATGGATCAAAGTACCCATCAAGGTCACTGCACTCTTGTTTCTTCCACACTAAAGATGCTATCCTGAGGAGTGCTTAGACTGACATGAAAAGTGCGTGAGACATACCGTAGTCCTCTGCCAATGCCTGCTATCGCTTGATAGTGGACCGCTTGTTCAGAGGCAGCCTGAACACAGAACAAAGACAGTCGATGGTACTGAGCATGCACTTGATGGGATTCATTTATCTTGCTCTGAGGAAACGGCTCACCCTCAGTTTGAAGGAGGACAAGACCAACAGAGCAGGCACCAAGACAATGGAAAGAGAACGTTATTTGCATTGCTCCACCTCGCACATCTTTTTTTCAGCCATAAGTTTTAGACTGTATTGAGCTACTGAAGTGACTGGCCCTTCTATGAAAAGCTAAGAAGATCCTCTAAAACTAAACCCACATGCACTTTCGCACTAGGACCACTCATTTCTTCACAGTCCAATCAAACTTTTTTGTAGAATTCTCTGATTGAATACATAATGTATTGCGACAATGACTTACTTGCCCGATTAAATTCTACCTTTCTGTGATGATTGTCGAGGACCCAGAGGATGTCCTCGAAAAAAAAATGAGATTCAAGTGTTACTTTTTCAATTAGAAACCTTTAACTTTTTCAGTCCTTTCAGCCAAGTTTTTCCTGGGATGCCTAGCCTAGCAGTAACCTGGGTGCCAGTTAAAACTAGACTTTCGGGGAAAAACAACTTGAATTGAGTCTGAACGTTCTTAACTAAATTTCTCTTCCTTTGTTTCCAAGTAAGCCCCATCTTCAGAGATTCGCTCTGGTTGTAAGTGTGTTTCCTTGAATTTCCTCCATTAACTTGCGTTTCCTTCGGTAAGTGAGCCATGCATTGTTTGAAACTAATAGAAAATGGACTTGTTCATCATCTTTGGTCCCACTTTACTCACAGGCAATATCAATCAAACACTGAATGAAATTCATTGGAAATTTTCGATTTTCAAAGTTTGGTAATCTTCTCACTCTACTTCGTTAGCTTGACCTTGCGAGTTCGCGGCAACATTAACCATAAACACCCTCCAGAGTGACTTGGAAATTTGTATCGTTTCAAAAGACTCATCAATGATTGTAAACGATTTTACATCTTCCACTCCGTTGCAAAGCTGTCCCTGAATAGGCCTCCCGTTTATTTGCATACACGCGTGAGCTCAGTGGTGGGGAGTGTAGGGGACCAGCAGCATGTAGAGCATGTATCCAATATGTTAAATTAGAACGTTAAAGATCGTCACCATCCGCCTTGAGGGTCCCGACGGTCGCCATAAAGTTCTGGAAAACAGCTGATGATGTAGATCTCTCCGGGGGGGGGGATTTGCACGGCCATCCAATCGGACATGTCTGTTTCGTTGTTCTAAGCCTTTTCCATAAGGTGCCTAAATTCTGACTTCTTTCTGAAGGTGGTTGGACAACGTCTGGCCATTGCCGGGCTGAATGTGGCGTACCAAATGACCAGGTATCCCACCAACGGTCCCTTCGCTACAGCTGTAGACTTTGCCCAAAACGATGAGACTGTGGAGGCCATCATCTTCTATGACCAAAATTTTCAATACAACCCGACAGAGAATAGTGGATTCTACTACTGCTCTCAAGAATCCTTCGACCTCTGCCGCACTAGAGGTGGAGCATGGAGTTTGGTGACTAATCAACACGAGTTTATAGTGTGGCAGGAGGTGACTGGGTGCATATTTTCATGCAGATTGAGGCTTCAGAGGTGCTGCAGCTGGATTCGTCAACTCTGACGTTGACCCTGCCTCCGGGTTCTGTGGCTCTGGCGTACCTGTGGCACGAAACTCCGGTGTTGCAGCCTGAAGCTGCACCAATTTACGCAGCGGACGCATATGCGCTCCCAGCGGCGCCCTGGAGAGTGGAGGTGCCGCTGCCAGTGATGGTCTCCAAGTAACGGAAAAGGGTGAAAATATAACATTTCCCAAGCAAGCTTTCCCTGTGCACTTCATTGCAATCTTATTTCTCCGTATTGTCTGCCACCCTCTTCAGGCTGCTATCAATCAAGGGGTAAAAGGCCAAATTGTGTCCAACCAGTGCAGGTAAAACGACAACACAATTCTACTCACGTAAGGAAGACCGTGTTTCAATTTCTCCATGCATCAACAAAATTCGATGGCAAAGACACAACGTGAATTTTAGGAATTGCAAACTCGGTACCAGTGCCTGTACGCGTTCAAGTAAATTGCATTTTGCCTGGTTACCCGTAAGCTCATTTAGTACAGCAAAGTCGCCGCTTAATGAACCCACGTCGGTCGGAGCCACTTTGGCTCTAATAACAGGCTGAATTTAGCAACCGGAATAGGTAAATTATGGCAAAAAAAGTCTGCATCTTTACGTTGCTCAAACGTAGTATTTGAGGCCCTGAGGCTGTGTCCTCCGGTTCACTTGGCATGCTGTACTGACTTCGTATGTCAATGTGACTCCGAACTTCAATTTAACTGCACTTTTTTTTGTTTGAGATTTGGTGGTGACTACATTGACTCTACTTCATTAAAGTTCCGTCTGATGAAATTCGACCATTGTAAAAGGCTGGCCTTACTCACGGGTCCAATAAGCGGCGACTACTGTATTACCTACCATGGCCTTCAGCAGCCAAAATTTTAAGAGAAAGAGAGACAATAGCAGCAGATGGTGGGCCACAGAGACCATTTCTTGTAGTAAGTATGGAAAATGCTACTCGTGCATTAAGTCAGTCAGTCTCTCATTCGCTCGCTCAAGGACAAGAGTGTTTTTAATCAATGGCCGGATGCGTGGCTCAGAAATTGTTCGTTCCTCCACCGTCCGTCTACACTTGTGATACTTTTTGAGCGTCCTCACTCTATCAGGGGATTTACGTGCATGCATGATAATACACACATATCTCCCCCTTTCTGAGAACGGCGGAGCTGTTTGTGCGTACGTGAACTCACCTCCTGAAATATGAGATGTAGCACACTCCACTGATCGGACTACGTAGGTCCCCAAGCGGTCGAAGGCGCTCGATCATGCCTTGTCTTGCTGCTGCTTTGTAATATGTATTACTAGTTCACATTTCTTGGCGATTTCTCAGTTGCGAGCCATCCTTCGAGGAGGAAGGAAAGGGAAAAGGTCAGTACGAGCCGAGTGCATAATACCTTTTTTTTTTGAGGAGGGCGGACATTTCTACGGGCAAGAAAAGTCCACGCGCAATCGTTCCTCAGCCCATTTTTTTTTTGGTGACCGTGAATCAGTCATGGAAGGTTACGAAAGCGTCTGCTTTTACCGCTCGTGCACAAGTCTTGCCCACACAGACACTACGTTTGTTTAATAACAATGTTCGGCCATGTGCTTTGTTACCTGGTTTTTTCTAGAGCTTGTGGCTCTTTTAAGTTTGCCAGCTAAAGCTTGGGCGACGCTCGGTCGTAAAGAAGTGGCGTGGCGCAGTGATGCATCCCTTCCACCCCGCAAATTTCAACCGTAGAATACCTAGTGTACTATTACCACCGTTCTCCCCTGTTGCTACGGAAACTAGATCAGACAGCTGTGTGCACGTTATTGGGCAGGAGCGAAGGAAGTGCGCGTGCTTTGTGAGTGCGTACGGTTACATTGTGCATGGCGGCATGTGCGAGTGCGTGTGAACTTGCGGCCGACTTCATTCGAACAGCAAAAATCGGAGTAACGTGAAGAAGAGTTTCTTGCTTTATTGCGCTCCCCTATAAACTTCGTCTTCTGAGGTGCAGCCGGAGTGTAATAAGTGAGACCCACACTGGCGAACATCCGAAGTCAAGGTAGTGATAGTGAGACAATGTAGTACCATAGTAATATGACCTTGATATTGCGATTTTTCGACCGAGTCACGACAAGACTCAGAACAGGACTCTCTCTCTCTCTCTCTCTCTCTCTTTCTCTCCGAGCTCAATACTGCCGTTGCTTGTCTCTAAGAGCCTTGTGCACGCACAATGCTTGTGTGTCCTCTCCAGTTACGCGGCTGCCATTGTCTTATAAGTAGATCTCAGAAGGGGGGGAATGCGATTTTGTCACAGACTGCCTTTACCAACGCAGTACCCGTTCTGAAACCAGTCGTTTTTATTCAGCACGGTGGTATAAGCAGTCTGTGACAAAATCACATTTTTTTCCGAGGTCTACATAACTTCCAGAGACCAGAAGGAAGAACAAGACGTATCATCACTCTCTGTACAAAGGCAGGGGGAGGAGGTGACTGGCGGCCGGCAGCAGCAACAGCAGCAGTAGAAGCAAGCCCTTAGAGAGGCTGGAGCCACCAATGAAAAGTCTAGCACTGCACTCACCCACCCTGTGTACAAGTTTTATGTACTCTATTGCTATTCCCAGTGTGTCTCCGTCAGACAGATCAAGAGTTGGCTCAAATTAGTGCCTGATCGCGTCTCCACCAGTGGTCGAGCTTTGCTAGCGCCAGAAGAAGCACGCGTGGGCTGCAGACGTGCAATATTCGAGCCTTAATATCGCGCGTGTCACATCCCAGTACTGTTGTACTACTGTGCAGTACCACGGCCTTGTTTTGTCTGGTGGAGACAAGCGTTAGCAACACCCCTCCTCCTCCCTCCCCCTCCTCAAGAGGAAGCGGGTGAGAGAAAAAATCTGCACTTTTTTTTCCTCCCTCTCTGTTGCCTGCCCCGCCAGTCAGCGTCTCCGGGCTGCGCTACCGCTCCGCCAACACCAGGGTGAGTCTCTTCCCCATCTCGGCCGTGGTCATGCTGATTAGAGAAAAACGCTAATACGGGTGAAGGAAAAAATTGTGCTATTCAACGGGCAAAGCTTGCATTGCTTGCGGCAACTATCTTTGCAAAATCTTTTGTCTGCGCAAACTAATGAAGCAGCCAATCTTCTAATTATTTCTGTCGTTCATGCCCAACAGCCGATCAATTCATAAACCACAGGCGATTATCGGTATTATCTGGCAGCGCAAGAGTGTTTTCATTGCGAGAATATTGTTTTGCAAAACCAGCTCTACTGATACAAAAATACTGAAAGTCGCAGTGATTAACTGCACATTAAGTAGTCAGTAATGACTCCCACTCTCCTCCAGGAGACATTAGTGGCCAAGTGATCTCGTGGGCGAGTCCCTTTGCTGGCAAGAAAAGTTGCGAGATCGCAAGAAGGAAAATTTTTAGGCCAAGAACATTGTGGAGAGCAAAAGAAAAGAAAAACATTGCTGGAGAAAAATTGCTATTCAGAAAATTGTTCACCACTGCACTTACTTGCATCGCAGGAGTTCATATTATTTTGGAGAGTTAAGTTATAAGTTTTATGCATCTCAGAAATCAAACGGGCTATTTCTTCTGTCTATGCCAAACATCACACCCTTCCCTGAGAACGTCATATTTCGTCAGTGACCAGCAAAATAGTCCATGACCTATGGCGCAATACTACGACTAACGGTTTTTAAAACTTTACCTAATGCCAGTTCTGCATTATTCACACCTCTCCTGGCCAGTATGCCAATTTTCCGGTTCTCTAAAGGTGACACATTAGGCGAAGTTGGCGCAACCTGCGTCTCAAAGAACATAACGAACATTCCGGAAGATGTCTCAAATGTTGAATTGTTGATTGCCACATCGTGAATAACAAACGTTTCGCTACACCAAACAATTCGTATCACAGAACTTTTTCGAGCGCCACCGTTTTCAACCGTGATTCAAGCCGCGTCGTCCGGTTGAGGGGAAACATCGCACATCTCGACTTCATCCCCTTAAAGACGGGCTGTTGCCTCGAACATTTGCTCTGTTGCATACAAACTGTAGGTGCCGTTATACGTCTGAACGCTGATTGTACTGTACCATAAAGCAACGATCTTGAACCTCTCTGCTTTTTTTGTACCTTTGACTCCGCAACAACACGCAGAGGTGTTTGGATAGGAAGCAACAACCCTTATCTGCTCCTCACTCACCAGTTTGGGTAACGAAAATTGAGTTCTACCCCGTCGACATGGCCTGAGCTTGTGGAGCATGCGACGTTTTCCTGATGGGCAGCGGTAGAGTGAAAGTTGCGCGAGCGCGCACGAAGAAGCAACGGGCCCATTTTGTCGCCAACACAAGCGCTGTGGGCGTGTGCATAACCCATCTGCATACCCATTTTTGTGTGAGAGCGAGTGAGTTGGGTGAGGGCGTAATCAAGGGGAAAAGGGGACGGAGAGAGAGAATCTTTCACCTCTTTCTCTCCTGTACCCTGGGCAGCTTGGCTTGCTGCGCGCTCTCTCTCTACTTCTATAAAGGTTCCTTATTTGTATTCCAGCTTCATCAGTCGAACTCCGACACCCCCAAGGAACACATCCAAATTTGCAGCGGCTGCAGCATCCTCACTTCCTTCGCAAGGAATTCAGCAACAGCGGTGAGAAAGTACTTTCAAGTTGTGCATGCTGCAAGGCAAATCGGTCTAATGTCGGCTAAGCGCCTGTAACGAGCTCACTTAGCTTTATTGAGGCATCATTCCTGTTTCGCTTCGAACGTCAACTGCCAGCTAGGTTAAAGGGGAGACGTGGAAATAGTTGATCTAGATGTGCTTGCCGTAACAGTTCTGTTCATCGTGATTGCAATTTACGCGTGCAAATTTATCCGTCTCATTCAGCTTTGCAAAAAAAATAGCTCTGAAACAAAGTAAAGCGGATCCATTTGCAGCGCAGCAAAGCAAGGGATTTCCGTAAAACATAGAGATATCTTGTTTTCAGACGAAATTCGTCTCTTTATTCGGTTAACGTTGAGATCAGCTCACTCCGCCTCCTGGCTCATGGGTTCGCTTCATACACGTTGGCACCTGCTACTATGAAGTGCTGTTGAATTCACTCCATGGCACTCGGCCAGTCGTGAACTGCAGAGGTCGTCCCATGAGCACAAACGCGTCATTGAACTTTCGCCGTCAGAAATTTCAATCCGTATAAAATTTGTACCCCAATCTCAACCACATCATCTTCATCATGCTGTGTAAATCGGTCATTTTTCCTCTGAGACACGGCCACTAAATAGGTCGTTTTGCGTCACAAAATTTCAGCCAGCACAAAAATGTGGACTAAATCGGTCAAACGATCCGAATCAGTGGGACGACTGAATCCGTTGACGACTGTACGACAATTTTGTTTTTTAGAGCGTTGAAATCACTGGCGCTGGATCCCGGACATTTTAGTAGGGGGGAAGGGGGGTCGAGCTGCTTCACGGTCAACACGAGACATACGGGTGTGCGGTACAAAAGTGCCAACTTCATTTATCAATTAGCAGTTGGTTCGTAAACTGACCGAAGCTTAATTTTGGTCTTTCACGCCCCGACTAGTTGAGTTTACTTCCAGGCTGTTGTTCCTTTCGTTCTTTCTTTCCCTCCCTCTGTGATCCCCATTCCCAGAAGCTTTTTCTCCTGTCTCAAGATCACCGGGACTGTGGCTCCCGTTCTGTCCCCGGATTGTTGGTGTGCCTACGCACCTGTTGCCCTCGCAATGTTCCAGTCTTTTGCGCCACCCACAGGTACATCAACCCCGTTTAACCGAGTAACATTCGTACCCTGGAGAACTCCAGGTAGGGTTCGGACGGTGTTGCTTCTGCTTCCACAGTGTGCGGTGCGTAGTACGTACATGCGTCCACCTTCACGGCGTGCGTACTACCCGTAAGGTGCGTTGCCTCATTCACAATGAAGCGTGTGGCAAAGTTGAGTGGTGACGTCGTTCATACTCAGTTCCAAGAATCGACCCTTCCGGCTGCCAATCGTGGTCGTATTGACGTAAGCTTTCTTTCTCTCTCTCCTTGTCTCCGCGTGTTTGCGAATGCTGAATGGAGAGTCCCTTTTCGTAGCAATGGAGGGGAAGCCACTTGAGGCCGTTGGACCAGGATGCAGCGTAAAAGCGCTCGACGGCAGGGGAGGGGGGATTCCCCCACCTGCCCTGAGTGATGAACAACGACGACATTGCGAGCAATTCCATCAAGGATGTGTACGCCCACTCGCATGCTGCTGGCATCCAGAGATGACATGGGAGAACTATGTCGATTCCATTGTGCTGAAGTAGGCATTCTTGCTGTGCGCTTTTCCTGGAATTCTGGGTTTTTGGAGAATGAGGCTGGCACCTCGTCATTGCCGATGTCACGATTGTACACTTGCTCGCATACAAACGCTGCTTGGTCTCTGCAGGAAAGAAACAATCATACTTTGAACTCCCCCCCCCTCACAGTCGCACCCTCCAATGTCACGGAAGGTCATAGATCAAGGACATGCGCGCAAGTCGTCCGTTGGTTGAAAGCTCACGTCACATGATGATCGGACGAGAGTATGTTCACTTTTATTCATTCTTTGTCACTTCACGGCACTGTCGACGTCCTGGTGCGTCCACACGTAGCCGTCAGCTAGACCAGTCCGCTTCTCCTCCTCTGGCGCCCTTTCGTCTACCCATTTGTGAGTGCGTGTTCGTTGCATGGGCCTCCCTTCGTCAGTCTGACTGTCCCCAAAGCTTCCGTTAGCTCAGGTAGTACTTATGCACTTTCTTGGTGCATGCGTGAGTGTGAGCGCGTGTGTGTTCTAACCTCCGTTCATTTATTGCGCCGCGGGAAAGGACGCGACGTTTGAAGGGCTCGCCCGCGAGCTGGCACCAAGTGTGGACATTCGTACAGTACATTCAGCATCTTCCACGTGTCGTCATAGAGCTGCCTACACCCGAACAGGAGGAGAATGGCAGGCATGTTGTAGAGGCGTCAGTTTTCTCTCTTCCTCTTCAGGAATGTGGCCCTTTATCGCTTCCTTCCCACCCAGCGCGGCGAAATAATGCAGGAATGCGAGGGGGGGCGTCTCCCCAACAGGATCTGCCCAATGTTGATTTCTCTCTGGTGCTCGCTCGTTCGGTTTTTTTTGCCGGCCCAAATCATCCTTTACTTCTCCGCACTCTTGGTAGCCTCGATGTGTTCCCCAGTGGGTGATCTTGCACAACAGCACGCAGCATTCTTCGGGCACTCTTAAGGAGCAGTAACATTTCTGTGTGCTGGGTCTCAGTTTGCTGCATCATCTTCCCAATCAGTTGCATCATTCATTTCTGGGGACCGGTTTCGCCCCACCCCATCACAACTTGACAAAAGTGGGTCAGGTCCATGCAAGGAGGAATCGAGTGGCGCAACACAAGAAACGTTCCCTTTCTTCGCATTTGTCTCATTCTCTGGAACGATGGGAGACGGACACGTCGGGGTACGCAAAAGAGGACTGACCCCCTTTCTGCAGTCGTTACCCCCGGCGGGCGTCACAATTTCCTGGAATCAACCGCGCTCCTCGTGTATGTACGAATGAATCCCCACCAAATTAGCACCACGGCTGTCCCTGGATCGACGTCTGCTCGGTCTTAGCAATACTGGTGTTTGCGGCCGCCGCCAACTTCTGCGCTCGCTTCCAGGAAGCGCCAAATCGTTACTCTTTCTAAAAACCTACGTACAAGAAGAAGAAGACGGAAAAATTGAGACTTTCAAAACCACCGACTCTTGCGGTCAGTTGAGAAGAGAGTTCAAGGAACCCCCTCGACATACGCAAGCTCTGGAGCTCTCTCGGTGTTATTGGCACCAACAGACGTGTTCACCTCTCTGAAGGCGGCAGCGTCTTCTTCACCGGGTGTTGCGTGTGTGACTCTGGTGCGAGCTGCTGACACGAGCGCCGCACAAGCAGGGGCCGGCGCCCAATGTACGTCCAATGCGTGCGTACGTACATTGGTGCAAGGGTAGCGGAAGATTTCAGAACAAATATGCCGTCTGGTTCGAGCTAAAGGGAGAAAGGAGGAAAAATGCATTTTGCGAAAGTTTGAACCGGATCAGACAGAAAGTGCATTCATGCAGGTGCAGCATTTTCTCTTTTCTCCTTGGCAACAGGATCGGTACACGTAGGAGTCAGACGGACAGAGTTGAGGAAGGACGGACATGCATTTTTTGTTGTGCTATATATACCTGCACACACATGCCAGCATATAGAATGTACACTGTGTCGGAAAAGAAATGACGAGACTTGACCCAGCTCTTTTTGTGAGACAACTGCAGGCATGCTAGTGACATCCAAAGCCAGTCCAAGAGCAGAGGCATAGAATTTAGACCTCGCAGGTGAACCAAGGTATAAAACAAGCTTGCCAATTTGCCCAATTTGGGCCTCCAGGCATCTTTCATCAGACAGCCGTCAAGTCTGCAGACAAGTTAAATATCCGGATGCCACAAATCTAGTGCAATAGATGTCACGGTGCCTGGAGTCGAATTTCTGCCGTTGTTTGGGCAAATGGGAGAAATATATATGGAATATAAATTGTGCTCTATGCATGACTGGCAAACCAAATACAGTTAAATACTGTAAGATGTTCGGTAACCATGCTTGCCCACCAAGACTAATGTCACGCCGCGCTACTTTTCGGACACAGTGTACGTACATACACGTATTGTGTACTTTTACCACCCACGTGGTATCACGTTACAGGCGTGTATCATGAGTGCACCTATCTGGATATCACTTATCATAACTTGCTTTGCTTCTTCCTTCAGAATATGTACGGCGTGGGCGCATGCTACAACGGTGCTGTGAGAAGCGCCAGCGACATCGTGGGGTTCATGTGGGACAACCGCTCAGCCAACAACGGTTCCAATGGGACCCAAGGGAGCGGTAGCAGCAGCAGCAGCAGCAGCTCCAGTAGCAGCGGCGGCAGCACCAGTAGCAACAACAGCGGCGGAGGCGGCAAGACCACAAGCAGCAGCAACCAGTGGAAATAGAGAGCAATAGAGACAGGAGCACCAGATTTGAAGCTACACATATCCTACATTCAACTATCCCACCCTGAAAACAAATCATGCAGCAATTTCGCCGGGAAAAATTATATGTATACAGCAGTGATTTATTCAGTGAATTCTTCTCGGCTGTAAAAATGTAATCTGCGGTAACGGTGTCTGTGAGCCCCTGGAGGGTCAAGTAGATCCCAATTAGCCAATGGCAAGCATCAGAATTTGATATACGTACTGTAAAGATATTCAAACAGATTGTTGTGTGACCTTTATCGTGAGTGTTACACCTCTCTGTAAGCCATCATCATCTATCTTAATTCACGGAAAATAAAGTCTGTATAAAATTTGTCAAAATACCAAATTTCACAAGTGGTTTTCGTCTTTTTGAGCTTATTTTCAGGTCTGCTCGACAATTCTTCGATGGGAACCTGGCCTTACCTCACCTCTCCTTTAAAAAAAACATCTCCTTTACTTTATTCAAAATTGCCAATACACGGGGATGAAATTCTTTTGACACTTCATACCCCGACCCATAACTTCGGTCATACAATGCTTCAGACATTGATTAGCATCCCACGAGAAAAAGGACTGAATAGTGGGTTTTTTTATTTCACAGGGCAAAATGACAAGACTGGCAAGGAAAACAGTTGAGGAACTACATTTCTGCTAGTTTTTTAGAGGCAAATTACCCGAATTTTCTAACGTCTGAGGGATCCACGCCCCCGCATCTTCCCACGCACAGAGGCCTGCCTTGTCTACCCCGTTTTTAAGTATTTTACGTTTGCTCACTGTTCAAACATTCCATGCCTTCTACTACGGGCCATGCAAAGCCATGGGGTCGTGAAGCCCCAGCAAAACATGTGAGGCTTTTTCACTTTCTTTCTGATTGCTCTTACCACTAGAAATCTTTGATTCTCAAGTTTGGTCTAGCAAGAAGATGGAATAGAATGCACAAGGACCATGGCTGCCCATGTGCAGCTAACTCAGACTAGAACTGCCTCAAGAAACACACTCCAAAGCAATTGCTCAATACAGTATAATGTCGCACATTGGAATACTCGTGTAGAATTGATTGGAGACGTTAGGAGTCCTTAAATGGATCGAGCAAGTGAGGATTCCGGTTCCAAAAGTCGTCGTTGATGATGTCTACAACAATCTGAGTGCGGACTTTCTCTGTCGTAGTCATACTTGCTGTTGAACATGGTACAAGTGGTGGAGTACTCGGAGAGTACGCAAATCGCTCTTTTCCCTGGACCCTTGGAGAGGAGAGGGGACAAGGTTAGGATGCCCTTGCTACAAAGGCATCATTCTTGTTAGACGACGCCTAGCGAATCATACGCTGATCATTCCTACATGTCACTCGTCACCACATGCAGCATGCATGATTGTTTACCTTTACTGTCAACTGACCGGAAGTATGCTGCTCTGGCTCACGAAACCTCCTTGGCTAGATTCGGGCGTAGATGCAAGCTTTAGCAACTTTCTGGAGTCTTGAGCTTTTACCGTCCTCTAGCGTCGAAGCAGTGCAATATGTGTATGAGCAAGCGGAGCTCGGCAGGGTTGAAAGTAGATACGGCCCAAAGACTCGCCCATTGGGCCCACACATGAATGAAAATTGCTCTGACGGTAGCCAGCGTTCTCGAGTAATCTTGGCACTCTCTGCTACGGTTGGACCCGCAATAACGGATTTATTGGGGAAGCAGGACTTTGCTATTACAGCGGTGCACCCGAATTACCACGGTGGGTGGGTGGGTACTGCGGGAAAAGTCGTACCGTACGTGCAGACACAGCAATCAAAACTTTGGATTTTTTTTTTGATTTCCGTGCATTTGTTTTGAAGAAAAAAACATCGTTTGTTAGTTAGGCTCTTGTCTTTCGAGACTTTCTTTTTCCAGTCTACAGCCTGAGTAGAGCCTAGGCTGGAAAAACTATGACCTGCACCCATTCTGACTTCAGAATTAGAAGTTCAGAAAAAATAAGAAACTGATGAAGGATTTTTGTGTTCTCACTCTCTGGAGATGCTCTGTTGCATTTTATGTGCGCATTGAAGATTTTGGCAGCAAGGAATTGTTCGTCATGGACGGGCCTCCTCCCCCCCATAATGAAATCTGTTATACCAGGATACGAACGTACTTTGTTCGAAAGGACACGTTTGCTCGTTGAACTATGTCCCATTATCGAACAGCAATTAATGTCTTTTGTTCGTTTACTTTTCCTGCTGACTGGTATTTACTTTCCCGTCATTTTACCTTGGGCAGGCCCAGGGAAATAGTGATGTGTTTTGAGCTTAGAGCCTCGAGTCGAGTTAGAGTCTCTAAGGTCTCAACTCAACGAGGCTCAGTTCGACAAATTTTGCAGCACAGCGTACTTTGGATCAGCACAAGTCGAATTATCGCCGTATAGGATACGGCAACTTTAGATGCACGCAATTTCAGTTTGACTCAGCTCATCAAAATTTCGAGATTCTCGTAGGTACTTTTCTCTGCAGCTCATTAAGTTGCTATCGCAGTCACTGCAACAGCAAGACAGATTCCAAGAAGAGTAGAAGCTTTTTCTGCGAGCCACGAGCCTAACGAGCTTTCAACGAGCTATGAGTCATGAGTTGATGAGCTACCATTTTTGATCCAATGACCTCACGAGTTGAACGTGAGGGAAAATGAGAGGTCATTCAAAAGTGGTCGAACATTCATGATGTACGCCACATTGGACCTAGTGATGTCAGACATGGTAACTGTAAAACTTACATTTTGTTCATTTTTGGAGGGGTTGATACCAATTTTGGTTCGTGTGCACTTGTGCACTTTGCCCTTCTTTAACAATCATGTTTCCCAATCTTCCTGCAGGCCTAGTTTTGGTCAACCCCTCTCAGTTGGTGTCCAAGAATAGGCACAGCCATCATACATCCATATCTAGTTACCCGTAAAACGTTTTGATTTAGGGAAACACTACAGTCATACCCTCCAATTTAGGGAGAAGTATAAAGCATTTCCTTTTTTTCGCAGAAAAAAATTAAACCAACTCTGGTTGCGGGAAGGCCTTAAATTCATCAAAGATCTTCTTGCAGACTTCTTGGACCCACTACCCTGTGTGATCTCATCCACAAATGTTTTGTTTTGTAGAAAATGCATACGACCGATTACCTTCAATGTTCAGACCTTGGCGTGAGTAATTTCAGTCAGAGGAAACTTAGTGCATAGGCTGCATGGAATCATTTTGGGGTGGAACTTTTGCATGGAATGAATTCTCCAGACAGTGACCCATAACTTTGAGTACATGAGTTCACAGTCTTGAGTACCCATAGTGGCAACCCACTGATGACCCCACGCCAGCGCTGGCTGTTTTTAGCCATTTCTGGCCACTTTTTCTTAGTGAAAAGTGCAGAATTTTTTGTGGGCAGATTCTGCCTTCCCTGGCCCACCTAAAGCTCGGAGTGGCACCACCTGACGCCCCTTATGCCACCTTTGGGGCTCATTTTTCCGTACGTCAGGACTTTCTGTAGCAAGCAGTGACGAAAAGGAGAAAAAGGGGGAGGGAGCGCAAGCCAAGAAAACTTGATCAGTGAAAAAACACTTTTCAACTAGGCAGTTAATTTGATACAGTCAACTCTCAATTTTTCAAGAAGTTCAATTTTTGCAACACATTTATGGTGATGCTCCCTCTGTGTTCCAGAACTTAGGTTATTCATACTGACAAGATGCAATAATTGAGAGTCAATTGCACCAAGTTGCCTGTCCGCCTTCCTTCTTCCTTCTGCCTATGTAGCTTGTGCGTGCGTGCATACGAGTACAAGTAGAGTACTTGCACTCGTCTGTGCGTGCCCTCTAAGAGAGAGGCAGAGGTTACTGAACACACAAGGGACCTCACTGATCACTGTCTGATTGAACTTTCTTGGCTTGCGCTCCCTCCCCCTTTTTCTCCCTTTCGTCACCGCTGGCTACAGAAAGTCCTGACGTATGGAAAAAAGTTATGGGTCACTGTCTGGAGAATTCGTTCCATGCAAAAGTTCCACTCAAAAATGACTTCATGCAGCGTATGCACTAAGTTTCCTCTCAATGAAATTACTTACGCCTAGGTCTGTATATGTCTGGCAAATGGGTACAGTGCAGAAAAAGGTCATGAATAAAAGAAAATTACCTATTTGGTATTGGGTGTGGAATAAGGATGCACTTTATTCCACTCATTTTACGCCATGGGACTCGCTCCGTCGCGTTCTGCTCATGTCATAAAAGACATTTGTGGAATAAAGTGGGTCCTTATTCCACACCCAATAGATAGACATTAATGCCATTTTTATAACTTTGAAAAAGTTAAGACACATTTCAGAAACTGTGTCCATGTGAAAGAGGCCTTGAAAGACCTTTTGCACATTGCAATTCAACTACCTCTTTCAGAAATGTGTGAGCTGAAAGTAGTGTTTAATTAATGAGCAACACAAGCTGACACCATTGCCATTGACAGTGCATATCCTCCACTGCTCACAATGCAAATTGAAGCACTTCATGCATAATCTCATAGTCCAGTTCCTTAGTCCATGCAGCTGTTGATATTTGTAATCTCAGGAACTTTATAACAAACTTGTAGAAGGTGCGGTGGTCCCAACGAAAGTGAACCAAAACAAAACAATCGCCTTCGTTCTGTTCCGGATGTAGTGCTGCCATCATGCCCCCCCCCCCCCCCGGGGGGACCACATGCCCGGAAATGGATAATTAAGGGAATTTCAATAGTCCCCAGCGGGGGTTAGGACCATTGGGTGGGCGAGGTTTTTTTGTAGTTAACCCAGGGTAAAG
>JAAUXU010067394.1_pt1 | contig 29746 bp, 30 predicted proteins | sample 7278151 | NCBI WGS metagenome assembly JAAUXU01 (sample SAMN14350113, study PRJNA611818) | marine sediment metagenome | isolation source: surface marine sediment (1.8m) | place: French Polynesia: Moorea | collected 2018-08
ACAGATGGAAACTGCTTCATCTTGCCATCTTCAAAGCAGAAGAGAAGATGTGCCCTCATTCCTGTTTTGTTGTAAGTAACCCATGATGCGTCAATTCCATGACACAAGTCCACTGCAAATGCAATGGCAAAAACCCCCAATCATTTGCTTTGTCCTGCTGACTTGGTAGAGGTAATTTGATGGAGCATCCCTGCTGCCCACTTACTGCTTGCAGCTGCTGCAGCCATTGTCATCCCCGTCAGAGCACGTGTGAGTGTGTATCCTGTGGTTCTGAGCAAAAAGTCTGGTAAGACAAAAAGTCTGGTAAGACAAAAAGTCTGGTAAGACGAAAAGTCTGGTGAGACGAAAAGTCTGGTGAGACGAAAAGTCTGGTGAGATGAAAAGTTGGGACATGCATCAAGATGAGTCAAGAGCACGTAAGCACAGTAGGGATGGGTCTATCCAAAATGGCTTCTGTATAGTCCAGAGGACAGCAAGCAGATGAACAAAACATGTGATACTACAGGGTGGCTGATAGAAAATTTAGTGTGACACTTTTTATCATAAGTATTAATATTAAACATAACTATTTGGTGGTCACATATTAATGGCACTTGACTGAGCCAAAAAGTGACTTTTTCTTACAGCTACACTTGCCTCAGCGCAGCTGAAGACTTCGTGCTGAAAGCGGACAACACGCAAGTCCTCCAGTCCATCGAAACCACCTGTCAGTGGGATGGACAGTGGTCTGAACCAGACCCATCTCTCGAATACACTTGTCAGAGTAAGTGCTGACAGACGTGAAACTTACAGGGATGGCAAAATTGACTTAAAGGTTGGAAATTGCACCCGATGACGTTGAAGCTGGCTCAGTCTCATCAAGACCAATTAGGGCAAGGACCAAATCTTGATGTTCATGACAATGGCAGGTATTGGTAGATTTAGCGTACACAGGAGGAGAGTGGTATGGTGTAATGTGGAGGAAGTTGATGCTGATCTCATTCCAATGCATTTGACTATTTGTTTCAGGGGATTGTGCTGACACCTCAAACGTTTCTTGGCATGAGACTTTTGAAGTACCGTGTCTAGGGTAGCATTGAGCTTGTCATTTTGCCATCACTGTATGTACAGGGTGTGTTTTATTGAGATTCCCACAGACCTTTGCTACTGTAACAGTTCATCATGACACTATGCGTGCTACTCAGCAACAAGTAGAGACTTATCTTGCGGTAGGCCTCGCTCCTTAAGTGAAAAATATCTAAACCTTTCAACAGCTTTTTGACTCGTTTTTGAAAAAAACACTTTAAGGAAAGGTCATTCCTAACTTAGACAGATGTGAAATGAGCCGGTTTCACCTTAAAAATATTTTTTACAAGCAAGAAACATTTTTCACTGATGAAGCGATCTTTTGGTTGAGGTCTGGAGGTTGTTTTCAGTGTGATTTGAAGATATCTAGAGTGGCCAGAATTAAATGAGTTGTCGCGAGAGCTTTTGAGGTTGCTAGAGCGCAGCAGCAGCAGAAAGTTTTGGCAGTGACCATTGCTCTTCAGTCAAGTCTTAGTATGATTGTTTTTCCTCCACTCCGTTAATTTCATCATAAGAGTGGCAAATTCAAAGAGATTTCTTATGGAGCAACGAGCGTCCGAAAGTAGTAAAGGGACTCACAGTCACAGAAGCTAATCAGAACCACACGGCTGACAAGGTGGAGGGTGGGACTTTACAGAAAACGGTTGACAAGCACGATACAGTGACCGTGAGCACTGTGGAGCGGCAGTGCAGGTAATACAGGGTAAAAGTCTCTCAGTCAAACCAGGTTGACAGAGGTAACTTCCATCGGCTGAGAGGCAGAGCTGTCATTTCAAAGATGCGTGTGTCAGTGAGAAACTTGGCCAGAAAACGCACTGTTCATGGTCAGCAGATGAGCCTTGAGACTGCGCAAGAAAATGTGCCAAGAGCTTGTTGTCACAGCCAAACAGACCAAGCGCTAAGCCTAAGTTGACAGATGGAAGAAGCTCCGAATGGAAATCTTCCTTGAGCGAGAAGAGTGGAAGTGGGTGGCATTTTTTTAGGAATATCCCTTCGTATCACTTCACCAACTCAAATCCAAAGGATGACGTCGGGTGGTCTAAATTCTCCGGACTCTGCGTCCATCAGCACCCCGTGTTAAGTTCCAAGGAAAAATTGCTTTGTTGGTAGCAACGTCTGCTATTGCTCTGTCAAATTTGCCGTGCGTGCCTCAAAAACTGAGTCGTGGCTGATGACTTGCTCAAGTGAGGGATCGCAGACATACAGACTTAAGACGGACAACGGTGTCAGGTTGTCGATTAGTTAATGAATGCTAAGTAATGTTGATACAGGGATAACTTCATGCAATGCTTAACTCAAGAAGTGGTTGTCAAATCTGTTCCGCAGGAAACTACTTGAGAGTTCTTTTGGTCCACTCTTGTTCGTAGATCAAATTGGTGAAATGCATTATCAAGGCTTTGATAATGTATTCTCCTTGAAGAGAATCTTCTACCAGCACAATGTCTTGTTTTAGTAAGCAAAATTCAACTTTTTTAAGCTGACGTGTTCGATGATTGATGGAATGTAGCATTGCACAGCACTACATAGCATGCCAGGAAGAGACAATGGCATGACTTCACTCTCATTCTGAACAATAATAAGCAATGTCTTACCTTCCTTTAGAAACTAGATGCGTCGATGCTGTGCCTAACAAGTCTGACGGAAATAATCTTCACGTCGTACTCCCTGAGAACTACGACTTCACCGACCCTCCACGTTTAAGTGTGGGCCAGTCGGTCTTGTACTCATGTCCGGATGGGTTCAAGTTCCGCTCAGACGAGCAGGTTACAAGCCAAGTGTACAAGTGCATGTCAGACTTCACCTACGACTTCGGAGATGCCCTAACGACGTTTGGAGAGTGCGTTGACCACACTGAATGCCCAATACCGCCAGCAGAAGACGCTAGCTCAGCGACTGTGCCCAACATGATGACTGTTCCGGCTACTGGGACTGTCCGGAATGGAGAGACTGTGCGGTGAGTGACATAACCAATATAAGTAGCTACGTATGTTTCAGAAGTTGTCCCTGTGAGCGTGCACGTACGCATGCCGGAAGAGACCGGGACAAAATAGTGCTTAAAACTAAGCGAAGCCTCTTCTGAGTACTATGAGATCATGCCACTGGGCTCGAAGAACGGCGCGCGCAGTCAACCTTAACACTTGAACGAAGGCTGAGAGAATCCGAATAAGGTCAGGAATCAAAAAATGGGTTAAATACTGGATAATGGGTATAATCTGGAGTGAGCACGAGGTAGAGCTTAAATGGTATGGCTTAAAACTAAAAGTATAGAACAGAGTGACACAAATAATGGATGGATTCGAGTAAATCTTGGGGATTGAGCTCTGGATTAAGAGTTACAAGACGCCTGCCTATGGGTCAGTCCCCGATACCTTGCTCCCTGTTTGGTCGACCCTATAGGTATCGTAGTATCCGGCCATGCTGAGGTCGTCGCTCGTCTTCTCGCGGCGGTCCTGGCAAAGCGATGAAGCTTCCAGCTGTAGGTGGGTCGATCCACAAGGCGACCGTCCGAGAATATTGACTGAAGACTTGTGCACGGCACGCAAGGTCGAACCCAAGATGGCGTCTGACACGTAGCAGGTATAGCGAGCGAATGAACGAAGGTTATGACTCAAGTACACGCCAGCTCAACTCCCTCCGGCAGTCCGCGAATCCACAACATAACAGCAACGATCTTCCAACAGCGCTGGATCTTACATGCTAACATGATACAGTATAGAACAACCATGCACGAATGCTCAAAATGTGTGCGTACTCACACGTACACACAAAAGTTCTTCGGCATTTTTGTCATTATTGATGAAGAACAGTGTTAAGTTTATCAAGTCTTTATTTCAGCATTTCTTTTATGTTTGTGAAAAAAAGGCAGACAGTTTTTGTGTCCACGGACGTCCACTAAGTTGTCACTCCAACTGAATAATCTTCCTTTCGGAAGTGGCACTTCACGCTGGGGTGGCCAAGTACTTCCTGGCTAACTTGGAAAGATCACGCAGGCTGCTTGTCTTGTTTATGCCCACTTCAAGGAGTGGAATATAGGATGGAGTCCTATTGTGCAGTGCACATATTGAGTGCAGATATTGTAATGCATGCTTAGATAACAGGATATTCGAAATCTTGCGACAATCCCGATGTCTATGCGATATAGCCCACGTTCATAACGAAAGGACTCTAGGACGACAGAAGAATTAATAGCATGTATGTAGCATTTCTAATTAACTGCCAATTATTGTCCAGATTCCAATGTGATGGACCTCAGTACTACATCAATACCCTCGGCGCTGGTCGGGCAAGTGCTGTGATATTTAAGGAGTCCACATGCAATTGGGATACTACTCTGGATGAGAATAAATACCTCACTCACGAATGCCAAAGTGAGTCACGCGCCAAGTACTTTCATGTTTAAGCACATTTTAATCCTTTACATACCTTGGTCAGAGGTTGCCTGCATTCCTATCAATCCTTTGCCTTCGGACTCTACCAACCTGTACGTGGAAAACCAAGAGCAGGGCATCAAGTACAACGAATATTCCAAAGTCAGGTGCTTTCCTGGGACCTACTTTTATGGTGAAGTCGCGCGGCCCGCTTACCAGGTCCAGTGCATTGAAGGGTCTCCAGACCAATATCAACCCACCCCTGACTTCGCCTCCAACTACTGTGTGCCCAGTAAGGTGCACACCTGCACAATCTTTTGATCACTGACCAGTCAATTGTCCTTTTAGCTGTTCAGTGCTCTGGATTGCCTGATGCTGTTTCCAGTGGGGTGCGACGAAGAGATGACACTGGGATAATACCAGGTGCACAAAACTTTTAAACAGATATATTTTTTGTACTGTGCAATGTAGGGTTGCTCAACGAGAATTTATACTTCAACACTCATGATTTTTAATCAAGGAGTTAATCTTGTAAGTAAAACCTATACTAGGCCTCATTTCTCCCACCCCCCTTACTTGCTCATCGGAGCAGAAAACAAAATCTTCCATGCACTGAAGCCGATTTTACAATGAAAGTCGCGTTTAAGTGGTCCCAGGGCCATAATATTATTGATGCAGGATGAGGAGGTGAACCTCCAAAAGTGCTTTCCTTCAACCAGGACTTTCATCTCCTGCCCTTTATCACTTACATGACATGACTCTCTACATGTTTCCTACGTACATGGATCATTGTTTCTAGTGGAGACCTTCAATAACGACGACACTTGGTCCATCACTGATAACCACAGTGGAGGCACCAGTGCCAATGCCGGAAATGTAATCAACAAGCAACGCTTTAAGGATATCCTCACTGGCGTTGGCTACCCCTCAACTGACGCATATGACCCAGTCTCTTACGGTGGCTCGACGATCACCATTAATCTGGATTTGCACGACACGTTTCAAGTGTCTGGTTTGGTGATCTACTTCACCAAGACTTATGTGTTGGCATCGGAATACTTTGAAGTGCGAGTCAACCCATTGGGAGACGACCTCACTACATCAAAGCATTGCACCAGACTCAAGGTGGGCCAGGTGACTGATGTCCTCCCAGGCACACCGTTGGTCTGTGATGAGGGACCCCTCCTTGGAAGATACGTCTTTCTAGACATCCCAACATTGGGACTCCTTCCACAAAGCCTCAAATTCTACCAGATTTCAGTGACTACAGTTGGAGGAGCTCCATTTAAACGTAAGCTTGGCTGCTCTTGTAAAACTTTGTTGGGAGCCTGTGCATGGTGAGTGCTTAACCGAAAAGTCAAATTGCACGATGAGGGCCAAAAGTATACAGTGCGTAACCCCCTGTACGTTCCGGGTTAATTTGGCGCATCTTTCTGAATACTTTTGCAACTAAGTGGGGTGTGCAAGTACGTGATGTGCGATTAAGTATAGACCAATGTATTGAAGTAGCAGGTATTGACCAGATGACAAATGCGACAACATCTGTTTGTTTGTAGTATGCACTTTTTGCCAGACGGGGGAAACATCGCCCATAAGTGCAATGAAAAAGTTCCTCGTCATCTCATATTCCAATCAAATATTTACCGAGCTAGGCAAAGCCGTCACCAGTATGTGCTGGCACTTCGACCTACAGTCAGACAATGTACTGAACAAGTTCAATCAAATAAATGATCTGCAGCATTTATGCTGTGCAGGAGTCATCCATGACTCGTTAAAAATGCAAATTTGACCCCCCCCCCCCCCGGTTCGGCCTAACTGATATTCGTAACATTCTAAGTGTCAAAAAGTAACTCACTTGCACAACATAAATTCCACAGCGGAGAACCCACCCATGCGTGACTGCAGTGAGGTTTATCGCACGGGCTTTAAGGAGCCTGGTAATTACTGGATTGACCCCACGGGAAGTCGAGACATCTCCAAGAGTTTCCAAGTCTCCTGCAAAGATGGCTACACCGTCATTTTGAAACGGGGGCAGCACGGCAATGATGACACGGTAATGAACATGTGTGGATAAATACAGGGTGCCCAGCATATGAAACGCTTGTATTCGAGAAGGGCTGCTGAAAACTGCAGTGATTGCCCATTAAAGCAGGGTGGCAAGTGCATGAAAGCATCGCGTACCTTTTTGTGTGGAACTTGCAATTGCCCTGATCTCTCAACAAGTGATTACTTAGTGTGGACACCATCAAGTACGAAAACCGACTCTATAGCAGATGACGGAGTCCAACAGGTGTTCCAGATCTTGGGCTATCGCAAGGAGTGGGAGGGTTTACCAGACAGCGCTGAAACAGTTCCATCTGTGCCTTGAGCGATATGGAGGACATTTTGAAAACTGTCTCTGAGCTCTGAGAAGAGGCAAAATTCGATATCAGAATTGCAGAAACTCCAGCTGGTCGAACAACATTTCATGTCCAGTTGCATATGGAAATTCAGGGCATGAGTCACCCTATTCCTCTCAGTGGGCACAACGGTTCCTGAGATGTTGTTCTCCAGAAATAGGCAGTATTACTAGGCTATCCTGCTTTAGGCAGTCAGCCCAGCTCAACTTAGATTTTTGTGAGCCAAGACTTCAGCGGAAAAGCTTAAGACTTGGGCCTATTCTCATGATTCAGGTCCGGATTATGGATTAAGTTATTATTTCATTCTTCGTCATTTCCAATAATGTGCCAGTAGGGTAAGTCCTCCTGCATTTCTGTATCACTGGTAAAGGGTATATTTTATGTCCCCTCTCCATCAGCAGATTGCTCCCTGCCAAACATCTACTATTGTCATTGGTTTTTTACAAATTTGCTAGTAACAAAGCAGCAAAATTCATCATTTTTAGACCTTTTACGCCTACGCTATGCCATGATCTTATTTCTGGGCAATGTGTCAATGTTCTATTTACAAAACCCCTCGTTTCAAGCTAAAAAAAACCCCTAAAGAATGCCTAAACTGGGCCTCTGTGCACTTGATGGCTTCGGGCAAGTTGATTCCTGAGGCTCCGCCTAATGAAGTCAATCTGGCCTCATTCCATCAAGTTCCACAACAGGCCAAAAAAGTGCTACAGGGAGGGAATATATTAGTATGATTGATGAATGATTGTCTTTACAGTACTTTTTCAAAGACTGGAGGGACTACAAAGTTGGATTTGGCACCTCCACCAAAGAGTACTTTATGGGTCTAGCCAACGTACACAGGTGATTTCAGCTATACATGCACACAAAGCACTTGGGTCCGAAATTATTGACACTCCCCTGGAAAATCTTGATTCATACACACAACTCTAAAATTACGGCCTAGAGGCAACTGTCCTGTTGACAGGACAGTGGTGACATGTTTTCAAACATTAGCATAAGGTTCCCCATCTTATCCCAAAAGGGTGCCAACAATTTGAAACATAAATTTTAAAGTTGTTCCTCAAAGCTCTTGAAAAAATGCGACACAGCAAACGATGTATAAAATAAAAAAACCCGCATCATGTACTGTAACTTCTTTAAGCAGGGCAGTTGCCTCTAGGTGATAACTTTAGAGTAATGTGGACGAATACAAATTTCCAGAGGGAAGTCAACAACTTCGGGCTCAAATGTACGCACGCAATTGTCTGCAAACAATGAGTTGCTCTTTTAGTATAACGACCAGTGGCACTTATGAACTTGTCATATGGATGAAAGACACTGAAGGAACCATTAAGATCGGCAGCTTTCGTTCATTCCGCATTGGTGATGAAGCTTCGGGTTACCAGCTGAGCATCAGTGATTTCGACACAACTGACGACTTCTACATCCAGGATTCGCTCAGTGTCCATGACGGGCATAAGTTCACTACCAAGGACAATGACAATGACAATGATGGTGACAGAAACTGTGCTGTGCTTCTAAACGGTGCTGGTTGGTGGGTATCACTGCCAGATGAGACGAGTCCTTCAAGAGATGCTTCCAACGCTGTTTTAGGTTTGGACAATGCAATCCCTCAGCTAATTTCTTCGGGCGGAACCTAAATGACCGCATGGCGGATAAGACACAAGGAATCTTTTGGAAGCATTTCGACGGGGACACCAACTCTCTCTCTGAGCTGTTGCTGATGATCCGGCCATCAGATTTTTCTTCTACACGTACTATTTTCAATGTCTGAGTGTGTGTCTGTCGTACACCCGTGTAAAAATGTAATGATGTTGCAGGTGATACCTTGATGTCTGGGACAGATATAACAAACTTTATCTCTGATGGAGTCACCCAAACTTATCAGACCAAGTACCAGTGAGTTCTCCGTACATTATGCACAATCAAGAGTCTCATAGGGTCTTGAGCAGCACGATGGCATGGACAAGCAACGATGCTGTATTTGTTTTGTTCTCCTTTGCAGCTTTGGCTGTATCCAGGGAATGAAAATGAAAGTAGGCGGAAACTTTGTGGAACAAGTCACATTCAAATGCCAATGGGAGGAGATATGGGACCATGCCTCGTCGGACTTGGGAACCTGTGAATGTAACCAAAGTGTAGATACACTTGGCTCCAGGCCTCCAATAAAAGTATGCATTTTAGGGACTCACTGCACTACTCCAGAAATTCCACCGTCCTCGCACAATCTTAAGATCTTTGGATGGGATGGAAATGCAGTGAAAATTGGGGATGTAAGTGACTGAATTTTTCGTATACGTCATCATGCAATTTGGAGCACTATTTGCAGCCTGTGAGATATGTCTGCAAAGACGGCATGAAGATGTCCCACGACTTCAGCGCCACTGTTGTGGAGGCGACTTGTGCCACCGGCAACACTTGGACTCACGACCCGTGGCCAACTTGTGTCACATGTACGCATTTAATTTCTTAGTGCACATGCGGCATGCGTGACTTATATGACCTCCCTTCAGCAATCAAATGTACGGGTCTGCCGGACTTGCCGCCCTCAGAGACTGATCCGGCAACACTGGGGAAAGCCTCGTTGGAGCATCGAGGAACGTCTTTTGGGCCGTGCGTTGGCCGTGGTCTGGACCCTGCTGGTGAGCAAGTGCCGACCTGTGCAGACACCAAAGTCTTCCTTATGGATGAAGGAGTGGCGTTGCTCAGGACCGAAACCATCATACAGATGGAGTTTCCTACCAATACGGGGGACATGCATTTCGAGGTTGTCTTCTCCCACGACGTCTCACACTATGACTCCCTGGTAAGTCTATCGCCCAGATTAGTTGATAAGCCTTGCTTAACACAAAACTCTTTGACATCGCGAGATATCAAAGACTTCTTTACTGCTAAAGTTACGAATTTACTTTAATAAAGATACTTTATTAGGCCAAGGACTTTGATGACCTCGGTCAAGGAATAAACAACCGTCGCTTGCGACTGCTCGCCCATGCAGATCCATCTGTCTCTGGCAGTCATCGAAGGCTTTCCTTCTCTACCTCTATCTTCTCCGACTCTTATAACAATGACATCTGCGTATATGATGTGTACTGCAGCTCTGACCCTGAAGAACTCGAGGCAGTGCCTAACACTGTGGATGGGTCACTGACCCTCACACAAGCCACTGAATTTGACATGGACAGTGAGATCAAGTATACGTGTCCTACCGGGCAGTTCTTTGATAGTGGGGGAACAAATCATTACGAATTTATCTCACTTAAGTGCCAGGACGACAAGACATGGGATGGCTCCACCAGTCTTCCTGACTGTCTTTGTAAGCTTCTGACCGAGGGTGACTTTTTTTCCAACTTGTCTAAAGCTCTTGACTTTAGGGATTGGCTGCACTGATCCTTCTCCTCCCGATGCCGCCAAAGTGTCTCTGGTAGACTACACTGCACCTGCCGTCACTCCCAACGATGACTTTGTCTCCTACAATTGCAAGGACTACGGCCGCTTTGAAACGGATGTGGACAAGTCCAAAGAGAGAGTATATTGCCGGAAGGGTAACATCTGGGACACGGGGTCGGCTGGAGAGTGGCTAACGTGCACTGAAAGTGAGTCAATGGCATTATTGTGCGCTTAAGAGATCCACGCTTCCTTGCAACTAGTACCGTACCCGACAGTGTAATGTCGGCAAAACCAGACGCTGTTGATCGATGTCGACTCCTGGACATCAATGTTGAATGCTTTTTTAAATGGAAAGTAGCCTTCAAGGGTATGGAAACGACCATCAGCCAACTCGGAAGGGTCAGGCACTGGCATCAGCGATATTTACCAACTTCGGGAGATTTTACAATTGTGACGCGTCAAGATAAACCGATTTTGATGCTTTGTACGAAAAGACTGCAACTTGGAGACTCATTATTTAATAATCTACTTAAGTTAGAAAATGCCTGGGCCCATAAGTATGCGACTGGGCCAGGGCTGGCGTATGATAAATGAATGAAATTAACTTCTGTATTGACATTGAATGATGATTTGATTGAGATATTAGAAAGCGAAATTTGGAGCAGTTCATACGTTCAAAGCGGCATAACATAAAAAGGATGCAACAATGCTTATAGCACAATGGTATGACATTTTACTGCCTTACCTCTTGCTTCTGTAGATACTTTCCAGGCTGAAAGTAGTGTTTGTCGAGCATTAAAAGGGCTTTCCTGAGTCACGTACGTATGGCAAACCCTGAACGTATTGTAACTGGTACAAGAGTACCGAGCAGGTCCTGATACTTCAGTATTTCATTTCAGCCAAATATTGCTCTTCACCGCCGTCCATACCACCCGGTGGTCGAGGATTGATCCTGAGCAGTGGCTACTATTACAATAACACGTGCTCTTTTGACAACGAGCCCGACTTCGTAACTGCTCCAGCATTTGAACAGCAGTGTGGTGGAGGTCCGTTGATCAAGTATGCTAAGTCCACCAACGTCGGCCCTTTCTACTTTAAGGTCTACGACCTTAAAATCGTGTCTAGCGATCCAAAATTCAGGGCACTGCTGACATTTTCGCAACCTGTTGCTCCGGGCAATGTCTTTGTGTCAGGACAGGTAAGCCTCAACATAGAGATTGCACTGTCGACACACTAAGTGCTCCATCACGTAACCAATCGTAGATACATGCACAATACATGCGATCACAACGTAAGGCACACCAGCGTAAACATGCTTAATTGAATAAAGGACTGTAACACACTAGTGTTTTTCGGTACCTAAATGACTGACAATTTCTCAGAAGCGAACCTATAACGTGATCATCAAAAGTGGCCTCAACTTGTTTGTCAATATTGTCATACTGAAATTGTATCGTGTCGCCGATACTTGATGTTATCTCTAATCCGATACCAGATCCGATGCTCAATAACTCAAAAGCATGACCTAGAGGCAGTGCGCCATGCTAAAGCGTTTTGAAAAATGTATTCAAGCGAAATTTCATATGAGCAGATTACATAGAACCTCTACTTTCTAACCATATTGTTCTTGTTGGAATTGAACATGTTGACTCTTCGCTGGAGTGACTTTAATGAGCATCGGTTCAAACCAACGTAGACGCACCCTGTACAGCATTTAAAGGCGTTTCTACGCATTTTCAAAGAACTTACCAACTTTTTCCCTGCAACAAAGAAGTTGGCACAATCAAAGTCAATTGCGATACACCCTGTACATTCTCAATCCCTAGACGGAGGCATCTGTAGGGGCGACTTCGAGCGACACAACTGTCTTGCTCTCCGGTGATCTGGACACTACGGCTGGGGAGACGATTTTCTCACTCAAGTTCCGGGTGTCCCATGGTGGCCAGAGCCCCTGCCTATTGCACACTCAATGCAGCTCCTGCAGTAACTCAGATGAGGAGTGCGACAACATGGCCTCCGGCTGGGACCTCTTTAACATGCTGGACGTCGGGCAATATGGCTCTCAGTTGAGATACTTTTGTCCTCTCGGTCAGAATTTTCTCGACGAGGACAAAGTTACGTTACACGCGCACCAAGAAATGGTTTGTACTTGGAATGAAACTTGGGTACCTTCGAAAGACCTCATGGAGTGTGTGGCCACTGGCTGCATGAACCCCTACATGCCTGATGCGTCCACCACTCATCTGATATCGAATTACACAGTCCCAGACGTTGAGCTGCCGTTTGACAGCGTTGTAGAATATACCTGCGAGAGGGGATTCTTCTTTGACGAGAACTACCATATGGACCATTTCCTGCTGAGGTGTACCAGGGATGGCACCTGGGAAGGCACTTATGAGGGAAAATTCTGTGTCCGCCCAGAAGGTAATCCGAGCCTCTGAGGCATTATTTAGTACATTATAGCATTCTGTTTTTCCAGAGCGTTATTGCCCAGATCCTCCAACGATTGACACTGAGCACAGTGTTACCACATGGCCCAGTTCATTGACCGGGGTGACCCCATTTGACACAGTGGTCAGGTTTACATGCAAGGAGGCCAGAAAGTTTAGGGACTCGGCCGGGCTCTTCTACGAATCGAAAACCATCAAATGTCAGTGGAACCAGAAATGGTCATCGGACTCGGTAAGCTCATGAACAGCTCGTTCATCTTACGAGGAACAGTAGAGGTTCTGAATTGAATTTGGATTATTTCCACTGTCCTTACGATGAAACACACAAGACAGAGTAAGACCAAGACAAACTAAACCGAAGTTAAAATCTGACTCCGTCTGAAATTACTCAAGCTAAAGGAGTCTTGCCACTGGGCTCAAGATTGGAAACCAATAGGCAAGATCTTAAAAATCTAGTCTTACTGAGCTAAAAGAATCCACGAATACACAACGTGTAGGGTATCGTCCTTATTTCAATATATGATACTGGAACATTGTTATAGCACTTGATCGAAAGATTCGCGACCACCTTATGGACTGAGCTGGAAGTTAAGAGCTTAGTTGCCATGCCCATCAACTTTCTCCCGCCACCTTTCCTCCAGTTTGATCAACCATGTTAGCGTCCAGATGACGATCCATGATTAGTGCCCTAAGTCGTGTCGTCTTCTCGCGACGATCCGGGTCCGTTTCCTCGCGCAGTCCACAAACCCTCGTCCGAAGGCGTCCTGTCCACACGACGTTGGAGTACACGGCTGGGTCCACGAGGTCTTGAACACGATAGTAGCACTACTACGGGAGACGTCTGAACGACAAAGATTGCGGAGAACGAATGAAGCTCAGCCACGAGTACTCCAACTAGCTCTGTCCTTGCAGTGGTCGTTTACACGTTTTGGGCAAAGGATCGTCTATTACAGTATCACAGAAAAGGGTCTTACAAATAAGCTTACGAAGTAACACAGAACCACTCTTATAGTAAACAGACATATGTATGTACACGTACACGCATCCACTAATTTGGTTTGAACTTGAATTCGCTTATCCAGGTGGATTCCTGCGTGTATGTTCAGTGCTTCGAACCTACGATCGCGCCTTTTATGACCCCTCTGTGGTACGGCGATCCCATTGACTTCGGGGACCAGCTCTCCTACAAGTGCCACGATGGGTTCTATTTCGAGGAGGACAGAGACAAAGAAACCTACGCCATCGAGTGCTTACCAAATGGAAAATATGACGACCCAGAAGAATGGCCAACCTGCTTACCAGGTAATGAAAATTTGCTGCTTAGCAAATTAGCAAACGGTTTGCGTATCCATTTGGGCAGCTAGAAGGTGACTTTATGCTGCGCTAAAGTTTTCTACTGCTTCTGTCGTCTTCACATGTACTCCCTACCCCGACCTGAGCTAACGATAAATGTGTCAGCCACTGCTGAAAAGACCCAATGCCATTATAGAGGAGCTGTTTTACTGATAAAGCCAATGCAGTAACTATTTTTATATTCTTGACGGACCCTACTTTTAAATATCGGCAAAAAAGTGGAGATACCATGCGCTGAACAGGTTGTAGACTAATCTAAAATATTGACATAATAGCATGAACTCTATATTGCACATGCATTCCGCACTCCGCTCGTGAATATCAGTATCCCGGAGCGATGTCCGAGCTACAAAACGACATCCTCTTTTGCCTCTACAGGCTGAAGTCCCCGGGTGACTGTTCTAATGCTCCGGGCTAGAATTATCAGGTGTCTACGTAGACCCCTTGCACTACAGTATGATGCCCCAGGGCAAAAAAGCAGATTTTGCCATGACTGCTTCACCTGATCACAATTAAACATAGTCCAACAGAATATGAGCCTAACTGAAGGTCACAATGGGACAGACTGACAATTACAAATATGAGCATATTAAACGTCGCACCATAGATATAGAGTGTGGGGAACCTCCTGAGCGCCCAAAGGGAGGTACGAGACGTTGGAATGGTGCCAAAAACTTCGGTAGTGAGGCCCTGTACACATGCGGGGCCCACGGCAAATTCATGAGGGTCAACGACAAGGACGAAGTCTTCTACGAGGAACAGCAGACAATCTCCTGCCAGTGGGATAAGAAGTGGTCAGATGAGCTTTGGAACTGCACATGTGAGGATGTCATCATTTACTTAATACGTGCGTCGTTTTTGCTACCTTGTTGCCACTGTGCTCTCAGATGAGGAGTGCAGCATCATCCCTAAGCTTCCCGAAGATTCAGGGCTCGCCTATGTTCCCAATGATCCTCCGCTGGAGCTTCAATCTGGTTCGCCAGCCGATGTTTGAGTTATAAACGTTTCTTTGTCACGTCTCTTTGTACCGATTCCTTAGAACTGATGCACTACGAACCCACTGTGCCTCTGATTCTCTCCGTTCCGGTCGACCAGTTCGGTAATAAGCGAGAACTTCTGATCGACGGCTACGCTGACGGTAACTTGGAACTTCACCTCTCAAACAGCGACGTCGACGGAGACTTCTTTGCCCTCACCATTGATCCCGGAGCTGGGGAAATCAGTTTCTCGTCCACAGAAATGGTAAATACGTACAGGATTCACTTGCATCACACGTCAAAGACGCTGGATCTTCCTGGACACAGGCCGTTGGGTCCCCAGAGTCTATCTGGGTGTCTCCTGGAGAACCCTTCACCCTACGCTTGACCTTTGACCCTTTGCGTAACATGGTTAGAACCACCATTAACGACGAGGTTATCGAGCATCAAGTCTTTGATCGCTTCACCCAGATGAACGTCGGCAGAGTGGACGGCAGTGCCAAGTTGAATTTCGTGGGGTTCATAAAAAAAGGTTTGAATGCTGTAATGTGCAATGAGCAGCATGTGATCAACTACTCTTTCAGGCTACAATCATGCTTTGCCAGTGGGATCTTTCTTAACATTCAAGTGTCCTGACGGACTCGTTTTTAACCACCATTTCTACCTGACGCCAGTCATTTACTTGCCGTGCACAGAGACCGGAGTCATCGCCCAGCCAGATTCCTGGGTTGCATGCGTAGATCGTGAGTCGCGTAGCGCACCGGTGGCGAGAGCTTCCTTGTGACTATTTTTTTCTTTTCCAGCGATCGAAGCGAAAAAGACGATCGTGGACTGCACAATAGGAATAACATGCATCGGTAAGTATGTCTTCTTGTGACGCACAATGTGCAGGGAGGTCCCTGGATAAGTGCAGGGACCGGGCACGTTAGTGTAGGCGTGCTGTACAAGTGGAAAAAGCGAGTCTGTTTGCCAGTGACATTTCGATAATCCGACCGAAGCACTTGTTTAAAGGAGATTTCTTTTCATGGCCAGACAGCCATGCATTGTTTGGTTTTCCGCCAAAAGCGCTTTGATTTTGCTAAACATCGTGTGTGCACCCAGATGTTTTTTTCTCATTGTGTCCGGGAGAGTTTGAGCGTCCCGGGGCTTCATTTGCGGGTGCTTCAAGATAAGGGAGGTCTCCCTCTTCATTCATGCGCGTGCGCGTGAGCCATCTGGGGTTGGCGAGCGTTTTGCACAGACTTGGTCAGAGATCATTTCCGGGGTTTGAGGACACGGAGCGCTTCTTCTTTCCCTATAAATAATACCTTCCCCACTGTTGATGCCTGCTGCGACGCAAAGAATGAGGCCATTATTCGACTGGAGTAAGAAGAGGTGAAGATGATGAAGAGATTATCGAGGTTCACAATGGAAATGACGGACCGACAGATGAGTTCAAATAAAATTTTGTGGACGTTGCTTCCTCTTTCTCTCTCTGTCATTAAGTGCAATCTCCAGCGGCGTCAGGAGTGATCAACAGCGTTGCCAGGTCCCGTGGACAGTTGGAGGCCAACTCGAGTCTAAAAAGTAAACAATTAGGAGTCATTATTTTGTCAGTAGTCGATTGGAGGTCAAACCTAAGAGGCTTATTGGAATTGCATCAACTGAGCAGTGTTCTGAATGACCTCTTTTTCGTCCCTGAACCCGGAGCTGCTATTGTTTTGTAGTGTACCAGGAGTAACAATAGTAGAGATGGAATGGCATTAGTTACGGAAACCCCTACAGGATGAGGAATTCGAATTGAGACAATAGCATGACAGCAGTGACACCGTCAGGTACAACTTCAATTAGAACACTGGTGGATCAACTGACATGTCAAGTTGGCCACGAAGTGACGCGTGAGTCACAAGTAGTCAAAGTAGCACCAAATATGCAAATCATGAAGTGAAAACCCTAAATCCTTCGTGCCTCTTCCTTCCCCCTCCCCTTCTTAGCAATCTCAGCCAACCACAGTGTAATGATAGATGCTGTTTCCTCCTAATAGTATATCAAGCCACTGTTATTTTACCATTTGCCTTGTGAGAGACATATGTGTAAAGTGTTAATAATTGCTTTGTTGAAATATTGCAATATGATGTTTTTAACTATATTATTAATACGCACTAATGGATCACGGGGTCTGAGCATCTCAAACAGCAGAGCGTGTGCCATCTCAGACAGTAGAGCGGAGGACCTGAAGGCCGCTCTTAACCCGGAGTGGCCGAACTTGTCCAAGGAGTTCATCACCCAGACGTTCTCAAACTTCGGGGCAAAGGTGATCCTGAAGACAGTGGACAATGGTGGTGGCCGCATGAAGAAGGAGAATCCTTAGGCGCTTTTTTATTGTTTCAAAATCAGACCTTGCTTGTACGTTCGCTCAACCATTCATAGCTTTTGACTGCATTGACCTGCGGAAATGACGTCCCCACGACTCGCAAGAGCTCGAACTCTTCTCCAAAACTGGGCATTAACGTGTATTGCCAATGGACCGCTTAATATTCCTCATTATTCGTAAAATATTAGCTAATTTTTAGTGTCTGACCTTTCGTCTGACCTTTTCTGCGCACTGTGATTAGGGAGACCAGAGCGAACTTCGTTCTGTTTTCCACCCCGACACGAAATGAGGAATTCGTTCTTCTCATGACCCTGAAACGAAACTTGGAATATAAGTTTAGAGACTGTGTGATATCTCAAATTAGTCAATAACTCAATATCGTGATTTTCGATGCTTTGATTACTTTGAAACCAAATTTCGCGACATCCGATACCATATCTTGACATGCCAAAAAATCCATGCCAATTGTTCGATACTTCGTCAAGATGATACCTTTACTAATACCTCAAAAATGTTTGATATAGACTGCTATGTTCAACACGTCGCAAATATCGCAATATGTCGCGCATTCTTCCCAAGAACGCCAAGATGTTTCGTTTCTTACTTAGTCAACATCTGAACGCCGAGTCTTGTCTATTCAGCATGACTGGGATGCTCAGCCTCTTCCTCTCTCTCTTGACCCCATTAATTTGAGCAGAATAAAACGTCTGAGTTACTCCCTCTAAAAATCTCAGTCTACGCTCGTCAGTGGTTGTAAATACTTGCCAACGTGTGCGTGAGGAATAAACATGAAATGACTCAACAGTATGAAGCCGACAGCTGAAGTTGATCTTGCTGCTGTGGCAAACGTTTCGTCGATGCTCGAAGAAGTTCCTGTCGTCGGAAAGCCAAATATTGGACATGTTGTACAAGAAACTGCATCCAGACTCCCGCTGTGCGTTCTTTTTTGGTGCTTGTCCATGCGTTGCTGCAGCACAATATCGCGCCACGTTTGATCACGAAGGAGCCAACAACATATTAATCTTTACCCAAATGAAAGATTGATGATCAGCCAGGTCAGCCAGGTCAGCCAGGTGCGACACCACTCTTTCAGACCCCCCTCCCCCCAAATGCTGTATGCGTGTATTCCTTGACGTTGATGCCACAACCGCTGTCAGCTCGAGATTGCCTCATTCTTATTTTCTACTGCTGCTTCCTTAGGGAGTCAGAGACACCCTGCATGAAATGATGGCATGATTCTCCACACACTCCCACTTTACGACTCACGAAACGAGACACGAGGGTGGTGCGTGTGCGTCATGCATGCAAACCCCCCTGGAAGCTTCCACAGTCACTTCTGTGTTCCAGACCAGACTAGAAAAAAAAAGGCAAGCTGGCTCCTTCTTCTTCCTTTGCTCAATCTTAAAAGGTTCACCGCGTCTGCTTAACCTACGATCGCAGACCAGGAACAAACCCCTTCTCTCGTCGTGTCACATCCTCGCGTGCCTTCGGCTGTCGGTTGGAGCAAGAGAAATGGAGAAGGTCAAAACATCATGCATTCTAGCGGCGGAGCTACCGCCAGTCACCAGTCTTCTTCCTATTGAGGTTTTTGTTCCTCCTGCACCAGCAAAACACACTCTGGTCGAAGCCAATCACGAATCATGCCACCACTTTTTTACTCTGAGGCCTCCACATTCGACCCGGTGGTTATGCAGTTAGCCATCACTTTGGAGCCAGCGAAGGGGTTCAAGAAGATCTCGGACAACGCAGCCTGCTGACCTCGGCGGAAATGGAGATGAGGCGGGACGCAACACAATGGGCAGGAGCTCCGGTCAAGAGGATGCCAGCATTGCAAGGTCGTGAGGGAAACGGTTGGAGGCGATTCGCTCATTGCAGTCAGCGTGCCAGCATTGGAAGGTGGTAATTGAGGTGCTTGCTAAAACAATGGCAGCAAAAAAAACTTGAACAGAAGAGTTGACATAAGCAAAAATTCTCGAGTCATCTCGCCCATTTAATTTGCATAATCGCCCATTGGCTGGATTTTCTTTGCCCATCACCAGTTTCAGACGGATAATTGCCAAACATCCGAGGTTTCCCCGATCGAGAAAGGTGTCGAATTTGACAGAACATCGAAAAGAAGGATGTCAGAAATTATACAGGAGTTTGTCTGGATGCGTCGACACCTTAGTATCTCGCGCGCTCTTACGAATATTCGTAATGCACATTATTTATGGTTCATAAGCTTCTTGAGGCCATTCCGCTGTTAAGGATATGCATTGGAGCGCATCAAGATCTGCATCCTTTGGGTATGGCTGCTCGCTCGCTCCTAGCTGGTGCGGACAATGCGCACTCTTAGTTCTGAATATTTTATTTCGAGCAACTTCTGAATGAAAGTACAAACATATAACACGGCAGCTTTAAACGATGTTGAAGCGTTACAGCAGAACAGATCAACAATGCCCGAAGGATACGAGATGTGAGTGAGCGAAACTGGTCGAAAGTCCGGAGTTTCTCGCTGGAGGACTGGAAGGAGGGGGTCAAGGGAAAGGAGGGGGCAAGGATTATTTCCTGGGATGGGGAGAAGGGTAAGGAGAATGGAAGGGAATGATCTTTTCAGGGTTGGAATGCGAATGTGGTGTAGCTGGCACTGAAAACTAATGCCCAACATGCACACCACACTCACAAAGGTCCTCTCAGGGTGCGCATGACGCGCTCTCAAGCGCACACACACACACATGCACACACCCTTTCTCACGCGCACAGACTCACACACACACACACAAACTTGTGTACTAAGCAAAGGGTAGAGACTGCATTGAACTGCGAAGAGCATTCGTAGAGTAGTAGCGTAGGATTTGTATAGGACTTGTGACTGGTCGTTGTTTTTGCGTGGCTCTGCTCTTCTTTTGCAATAAGATTTCTTCGTCCGTCGTCGTTCATTCACGGGTCATCACTTGCACACATTTTTTACTTCTTGCCGGTATCGTCTTCGACCCCAAAAGGCACAATGTCATAGAAGGTCGGAGCCTGATCGCAGGGGATGGAATCCTCTGGGTGGTTGCAGGTCAGAGTGGACTGGTCGAAGATGGTCGCGTTGCCACAGATGAACGACCAGTGAGCGGTCTCCACGAGGCCGCCGAAGTCGTCCAGGAGGGGCAGGCAGATGTGGAATACCTGCAAATAACAAAACGTTAGAAGTTGCATCAAACTGATGATGCTCCGTAAATGATTCACATCATTTGGCAGCTATCAATGATTTGCTTCTTGTACCTGGCAGTTGTTATTGACGTCGGCGAAGTATCCGTAATTGCGACCCTCGCAGGAGAAGCTGACATCGAGAGGCTGCTGGAGGAGCAGGTCGGTGTCCATGGCGAAGAGGAAGGACTGGTCGGTGGGCTGACGTTCCTGGGGAAAGGCTAGATATCCGGCGATGCACGCGGTCAGCACAATGACGGCCTTGGTCAACATGTTGGATAAAGGGGTAGGGAATGGGAGGGGAAGGTAAGGTCAAGGAGATGTGGGGGTTGGGAGGTGAGGATGCACAGGATGCCGTCGTCAACAGGCAACTGATGTCCCGACAACGCCGCTCACACGCTTTTATAAGCCTCGTCACCAGCATGCCAGTAGAAGAAGACCCGCGCGAATACAGCTGCGGACGCTTCTTCGGCGTCGGATTTTTACGCGTGCATGCGCTAATGCTCATTTCTCGGGCAGTTTCGGCGGCAGCAACAACAACAGCGTGGGTCACATGTGGCTAAAATGGTCAGGGGCGATGACACTGGCTGCGGGCGCCACCGCCACCGCCACCGCCGCCGCAGCCACCGCAGACGTCGACGCCGTCGGCGCCGTGCGCTGGGGAGGGATCCTTTTTTTGCGTACCAGCGCACCCGTCGTAAACTATGACGCGCGTCAGGCAGTAAGCGCGCGTCCGTGAAAACTTGCGTACTTGCGTCTCTGAGAAGAGGATCACATCTGCGGGCACTCCTTCCCTCCTGGTGCAAGATGAAATTTGGGCTCTCTTCCTGGTATTTTGGGCAAAGTAGGAATTCCTTCTTCGTACGAGCAAGCGTTCCTTTTTTCCCACGTAGGAGGCCTGCACTGACTGCACTGCCTGGTATGGTGCGATGGCCATTAATAGGCGGAGATCTCGTTTTACTGGGAAGAAAGACCCGACCTGCAATTACACGGTTTGGAGTCATCTTTAAACGATAATTTGCTCTCTTCCTCCTCCTCCTCCTCCTGCCTCGTTTCAATGATGATGATTCCTCGCCTTTTTTTTGCACGTTTGTCCTAGCTGCTTTCATATGCAAAATGGTCCTTCCATTTTGGGAATGGTGGGCGTCCACTTCCAGTAAAAACTGCATGATAACATGTGAAGATGGCACCATTTAGCCAATACATGTTGAACTATCGATGAGTTGCCAAGTTTCTGTTCGTGCTCATCTGATGCAGCACCAGAGGTCGTCTGTGCGTAGGTAGACCTGCAGGACCGCGTCCACGCTCGGGAAGATCATCGACGTGTCACCAATTGTTACATCTTGTGAAGGTGTGACAACTCGTGCGGATACTCATGACATGTGGTATGACCAACGAAGGGAAACGAAGGGAACCCCTTCCTATTCGTGCGATCTCGAGCAACGAACGCGCTGTGACAAATGTGCCTCAGGCCTCTAATAAATCTTGGCATTTTGATACGAGAGAAGGTGACTTGCTAGAGCTGCTCAATCCCATGCGTATTAGACAGGTACGTACGTCGAGGGCAATCCCACTGGCAGGCTGTGCTTTATGAGGGCAAATAAAGGGTTAAAGCTAGCCAATATCTGGTGTTCTTCCTCACCCTGGGGTGAGGAAGACTGGAATTTATGCTCGGACGCTTCCTGTCAGTGGTCCCTTTCACGAGCTACGAGCAAGCAGGAAAGGAGACGACAAGGATCTTGTAGCATAGATTGGGCTTGAGAGGTAACAATGGTCTTCCTGGTTGATTGTTTATACGCCGAGTAGCCATGGTTTCTCATTGCTGAGCAGTTTGCTCGAGTCTGCCCATGACGACGCTCAGGGCGTCACTCCCGTCATATGCAGTGCATCATGCAAGTGCAAAGTACTGTGCCCAGCGCTGCGACGACCTCAGTGCAGCAGTTCCAACTCCTAAACAGCGTCATTCTGCTCTAGGTGGAGTTCTGTGATGTCCATGGCCGAGCGTACAGTTGGTGGTCGAATAGGCAATTCATCCACCTCTCATCCCATCGCCGCCCATGACAATAGTCATCAATCGGTCGAGCCGTGAAGGTTGCAAGGTTTTTGGCGCGGTTTTTTTCCTGCACATACGCATTCAATTTCTTCTCGCGTCTGTTGTATCAAGTTATATTGTGGGAGTTATTCAAGTAACAACGAACAGCATTCAACTACCTGTAACCCAAGACTCTCTCTTATTGCTATAGTACGACAGTGTCTTATCTTTCTCTCGCACACACCGAATCCAATAAATGTCAGTAGTAGCAGGCTATTCGGGGTGTTCATTATTCAACTTAACATTTGAGTGCATACCTTGACGGACCTCTCACAGCAATGCGATTGTTCAGGCAATCATGGATGGACTCAGTACTGAACTAGCATGAGGTTTTGAGTGCTGCATGATAATTTATGCATAATCCAAAAGCTCGTCAAAAATCATCTCATCTGCGAGGTGTTGACACAGTCCTTTTACAAATAACTAGCTGAAGCCGTACCCAGCTTCGCTCGGGAGAATTCTATAAATCGCTATTTCTGTCTTACACCTCGCCCACGCACTTCACGCTGTCCCTGTGCTTCACGCTGATCCCGCCGCACTTCCCCCTGACCACGCACTTCGTGCTGACCCCGTGCTTCACGCTGACCATGCACTTTGCATCATTCTTGTGATCTCCACCCGGATCCATTTCGTTTTTACCTGCGAAACTGGCTGACCCGGACGCACTACGCCTCTCTCATCCTCTCCCCTCTTCAGGATTGCCAAGATGGATTATTTGTGGAAAGTATCAGAGCTCATTTTTGTGGTGAACCCGCTGGTACAAGACATGGTGCAGAAGTCATGTCCCAATGTTTTTTACCCCGTTTTGCTGTAATACGGTTAGAGCGGTCACACAGATGAAAATGATCACATTCTTTCGACATGATTGTTATAAGCGAGTTCCACTGTATTAAGCTAGTGCGGAAATGTCACTTCAGTCGTTGATGGGATCAGCTTGACCCCACGAGCCCAGAGCTTCAAATATTAACTAGCTTGTTCTCTCCCGAGGCAGGAGACGCAGGCGCCCCCTGGAGGCGACCCGGGCCACCTTGTGACCCGGGCGAAGCGCGGCGCTCACCACATATATACGGTGGGTGGCAAAATTGGCAGATTTGACCTTTTGGTGTGAACTTTTGCTGGTCACTCCAGAAAGACTGGTCGAAAGTGATCGAAGGAGTTCGAATAGAGTTGTCAGGGCTTGTTTGTATTCACGTGACTTCGAATATTCCAAAAAAGCAGCCGGATAAATTTGGATATTCAAAAAGTAACCGCCATAGTAACCCCTGAAATTTGCTGAGCCTGAATTAGCTATGGGGCATTAAACACACTGAGCAACATGGATTACACCAGTTTCAAACTTTGGCTGTTGAGAGCCTTCTCAGTTTAAATTCTTTGTTTTGCGTGCAAAGCTTTTCTCTTGAATATTCACCAAAAGGCTACAAGAGCGCTAGAGAAGGCCGTATCGGCATTGGAAGAGGACGAGGAGCGTGAAGAAGCCGCGGAAGACAACATTCGGCAGGCCGACGGAGACATGATTGTTGCCAGAGATGACCATCTGTATCAAGAAGAAGACCACAATCGAAGAGATGCTGGCACAGATCGTTCCCTGGCATCTGGAGGATGTCAGGGAACGACATGCATCTGCAGGCGACAGATATGCAGTGGCCGAGGCCCAAAAGGTTGCTGCTCCGGTGGATATGGAGAAGGCTCAAAACTCAATGGCCACGGGGGAGAGGGCCATCGCCGAGGTGGGGCAGCTGGAGGAATGGCTACGCAAAGAGAAGTCGTAGTGTGTAATAAAGATTCTGTGAGAGTAAGTGAAGGGTCTAAACTTCTAAAATTCTAAGTGATGAAAATTTCATTGTCTCTTTTATTGTAATAGATGTACATTGCAGAGATGGATGTCGTGGAGGGGGACAGAGTGGAGGTGGACTTGTTGGTGATGGGCATTAATTGAACTCGAAATTGACAGAGAGAAGGTAGGTCCTTCTCTACGTTGCACAGCTCAATTTCTGCTGAAATTGTGCAAATTGCTGCAAAATGCCAGTGATCTCGCGTGCAGCATTGTGTAGTACAGACAGGATACAGTCTCGTGTACGGCCTGGATCGGCTCTTCTAGGTAGTTGTCATTCTGTGCAAATAGTGAATTCAACTTTGAATCTCGAGTTTGGCCTCAGTACCTACAGTACATCTCAAGCTTGTGACGTCTGCTGACCAAGTTTTGTGACGATCAGTGCAGCTGTTGGGGCACCCATGGCTTGACAGATAGATACACATACAGACAGAGTACATAAAGTCTTAGTGCTTATTGTTACACTAGCAGAGGTACCTGGCATTGCTTGGGTTAGTATAAGACCCGTCACAATCCAACCCACCAGCGGACTCGAGCCCCTCTCAACACGCGCTTCGCACTCAACAAGAAGCTGATTTTGCCCTCGAAGCTGATCTTGCATCTCAGACTCACCATGCACTCCGTGTCGACTGTCTGCACCCGGATCGGATTAGAGATGGATTAGGGTCGAGCCCGCAGTCCGAAGCCTGTTTGTGCCTAGCCCGCACAGCCCGAAACCCGCGAGACTAGCCCGAGTTGCTACAGTAACTCTGTCTTCTGAGAAAGGACGAGGCAGGAAAAGGAACAGTATGAATAAACCTTGTGTCGCAGTATTCCTACCATGCGTTGGTAGAGATATGCAATAATCTGTACACACGTTGGTTTGACACTTTGTCAACTCTGGGGTAAACTGCGGCTAGACGTACATTTTTGGGGTCGCCTTTTTCGGCAGCTTTTTTTGTTTTGACTTGATACCTCCATTGACATCACACAACTTCCATTTTTTTTCTGATGCTTGCTTTTTTCCAATCGGTGAGTGCTTGTCCGAAAAAGACAAGCAGCTAACCGGAGAAAATTGGGGTTTGAGATCGGACCCGGGGGCCAACCCACACAGCCCGAAACCCGCAAAATGTCGGCCCGATCCATCTCTAGTGCGGAGCCAATCATTGACTGCCAATGTTGGCCGTAAGGGGGGTGGCGGCTAGGTCGAGCCTGGGCTGGGCTTGGCGAATACTTCCAGTACTTCACTTGACCTGTGCAGCTCGCAATTGGATAGAGAGTAGGCCCAGCCCTAATGCAAACGGTCAAACTAACTGCACTTCCTCAAGATGATCTTTTGATCAAGATTATCTCGCAGTAATTTTTAGTTGCTCTTCCCCGGTCCTCTTCCGGTTGTGATTGGTGGGGATTTCTCCTTAGACTCGGGCAGCCTTCCTCGATATCTTTCAAGCTTCTGCCGTTGATGATCCGATCGTGAATGTATGAAACGCTCAAGGCAGCTTCCAGCATTTCACACAAACAAGTCTTGCTTGTCCAACAGATTCGTCCTGTAGCCAAGAAGGTTGCGACCACATCGCAGCCACCTATGGAGTGCAAAGTAAAAAGATCGTTTTGAAAATACTGTATTAAACAATTAAGTATTGTTTCTGCATACTTACATGGGGTCGTGTTCCAGTGGAACAGTAATGATCCACTGAGACCCGGTATACCACGTCCGTGGTTCGGACGTTGCGCCGCGGCAAATAGTGGTCGTCCACACGGACAGTCCCTCTGAATGGAACGTCGTTCCACTTCCGCATGATCGTGCTGATTCTTCCGTTCAACTTCTGCACCTCGACGAGGTATTCGACATTATTATTCCCATATGGGAGTACATGGCGAGTTTTCCAGCGTTAGGGATACGGCCCTCCTGTCGAAACACGACTTTGCAACCCGACGGGTAGTCCGTGATGTCCCGTGGACTGGCGAAGGACCGCGATTTCCACGGTCCCACCCATTCTCCCTCCGACTTGTCGAACAAAAATAGGAGCTCAAAAGCAGGGGAACTGGGCCTATCGTTTGCTTTCTTGAACGCGACGGGGAACACCGATTCCACCTCGGCTCCAATCACGCCAATCAGCACCTCTTCGTTGGGAGAGGGTCGGAGGAAATGCTTCCAGAAGGACGTGGGCATCAACCCACTGATCTCCAAGCTCGAACGCGTTTTCCACGAGGAAGCGAATGCTGTCCCTGGATGAGATAGCCAGGGTCTCGTACACGAAAGCCCCACGAGTCTAGTAGGGATGGGTCGAGTCTAGACTCGTACTTTACCCATCATACTTGTCCCCCCCCTGCCCGTGGGGTGGGTGGGGCATTCCCCTCCCTGTTGACAACAGAAGGAACAACGTCCTGAGGATAAGGGCTGAAAGCGAAAGCGCGTCTACAGGTCTGTGTGCGACTGGGGCCGGAGCTGGGGCTGCGGGTACACCAAACAGGGGCCAGGGGTACACCAAATACGGGAACGAGATAAAGCTACAATGCTACTCACTGTCCATTCTGGACTGTATAGTGAAGTGAACAGTAGAGCTTGCACGACTCACGATTCAATGCATTTGCTAGTCGACTTGTTTCAACTTTCAGCCTCTGCGAGAAAGAGTCGACTCAGAATAATACTGAGTCGACTCATCCCTACATTTTCATGCCACAGGCAATGGCATGGCAGAAATGAACTCCGCCACAGCATCAATTTTCTTGCAAAATGGGTAGTTTTGCTCATGCACAATAGTCCATACATGAAGCAATATTTTCATGCACTTACCTGAGAGTCTACGATTGAATATACCAAAAATGAGATGACTCAGTGAATCTCCGTTTGTTTTTCTTTGAGAGAAATGAATTGTGAGTCGACGACTCGTGAAAATCAGCGAATCGTGCCAGCTCTAGTGAACAGACTCAACAAATACAGGCTAAATGTCGAAAAGAGTTGCCACGCTCTGACCAGGAATATCAACTTCAAGCACTTTAAAAGATACTGCTACTTGGCAACCCTGGAGAGGAGTGGCGTCCAGATCAGTCAGTTTCGAAGTCCCAGCGCTTGATATCCATAGATTAAGGTGAAAGTCGAGACTCAAAACCTCACTGGTATGACCGCAAATGCATGTCAGTCACTTGGATAAGTATTGCATAGGAAACATAATGATATGTGAACACTGGCAACAATTTCCTGACAAAATGCTGCAGTGCAGTTGATCCATTCTGTCGGATTTCAGCCTCCCTCCCTCCCTCCCTCCCTCCCTCCCGTCATTTTGACAAGTTTCCTAGCTCATTTTAATTTACATGACACCAAACAATGTGCATAACATGAGTTTTGGGGGGTCTGCTGGATTTATTCTATTTCCTGTTCATGCTCGAAATGAACCCCTTCGTTGAGGAGGCATTTTTGCACTCTTTAGCAGGCAATTTGGCACGAGCCTCTAATACATTGATGGTACCCTCATCCTTTGACTCAAAAGTACCAGTGACAGCAGATTTGACTTCCAGCAATGTCAAGGGCATTCCCATCTTTTTTCAAAAGCTCATTTACATAGCGCCATAACCAAAAATCAAGGGCCAATTCCAAAATGTCGGCAATAGAGTGCAAACTGGCCTTGTGAATAGAGGTGGCCATTTCGAGCATGAACTGAGGGAGGAACGAAGTCCAGTTGGCACGAAAGAAACCTCAACATATGCAGATTGTTATGTGAAAAGATGAAATAAATCAAGTCAAAACAACGGCGCTGACGATGAACTGAATGCACCAATTCATGCAAGTGGAGCTTTTAGGAGGTGATTGAAACGGCTTTACTGAACATCATGATCACAAGTCAAGCAGCTGTCACCTCTATCAGCTTATTCGACCACCAGCAGAACACCAGGTCAAGTTGGGTAACAATGACGAAACAACTTGCTTACGACGATGGTCAAGCATAAGTGCGGATCGGCTAAATAGTTCTCTTTCTTCTCATAGACAGTCTCGGTGACTGCACTGGATCAGGTCTTCGTGGCCACTGATCTGACCTATTGCGCTGCAGCACCGTTCAAAGCGTTCAGTGCGGTTGTAGAAAAAGTCTGCGGCTAAGAGAACTATCATTCCGACGCTCCTACAACGCTTGGTATCGTGTTGCTTCATAGAGGCCAACAAAATGGCATCGGCTAAGAAAGAGGATACCACTAAGGTAGAAATTAGGGAGGAAACGAGCTTTGACTCGGCTCGAAGCAAAGGTTGCGGGCCTTTAAATGAGGCCAGGTGGAGGGACCTCTAGAGTGCTTCGCCACCTCAGATCATATGACAAGACAGTCTGCACTTGATCCCTCCTTAAAGTCTTTTCCTCATCGTGAATGAAAAAAGTGGGGGAAATGAGAGAAGTTGCGCATGCCAAAATTGCTGCACACCGACTGGATGAAATGGTCCATATTTGGCAAATAAATTCTTGCATGAGCAACCTTTGTTTGTGTCTCAAATCTCAGGTCGCTCATGTATATGAGACGATCAAGGCAGGTGTGTGCACGACTTCCCGACCACGTGGCACAGTGCACGTACAAAAGAGTTTATAAAAAAGCCCCCGAAATGACAACAATCCTCCAAATAACAGAAATTACTGACACTTTAGTGAATACATACAATATAGTCGTCATTCCTGGTTAAAAGCACGACGGGTGATCGCACACTTTGCTTGTGTAGTGTGTTGTCTACTCAATTTCCATGGTTGCACGCTATTTGGGTGAAGAGAACAAGAACACGCATGAGAACGATTTAAGATCGTCCGGGGGAGCAATAATTCTTTCAGAAAAGTTAATCTTTAGCCACATGTGCGTCCGAACGAAGGAGCAGGCACAAATTTGGTCATGAGTAAGACTAAGGGACAAACTTCGGCTAGCTCTTCCCTTTTTTTCTGATCTTGCTGGTTCCCATCAGTTTCTTGCCACTGATGGAAAGTGACAAGTCGGTGATCCAGGACTAACGGGGGTATGAGGTACATGCATCCAATTGGGATCAGCAGCAAATCTGCGGTGCATGCTGGACAAGTAATGCAATGTCCTGCATTGCAGCACTTGCAACATCGTTACAAGTAATGCAATGCATTACATCTTGGCTCATTGCATCCCTTGTAAATTAGAAGGGATGCAATGGGGGGGACATTGCATACCAGTAATGCAATGGGGGGACAGTGCATACCAGTAATGCAATGGGGGGGACATTGCATACCAGTAATGCAATGGGAGGGACAGTGCATACCAGTAATGCAATGGGAGGGACAGTGCATACCAGTAATGCAATGGGAGGGACAGTGCATACC
>JAAUXU010134491.1_pt1 | contig 29741 bp, 23 predicted proteins | sample 7278151 | NCBI WGS metagenome assembly JAAUXU01 (sample SAMN14350113, study PRJNA611818) | marine sediment metagenome | isolation source: surface marine sediment (1.8m) | place: French Polynesia: Moorea | collected 2018-08
ATCTCAAGTCTGGAGGCTAAGTGCTTTTTATCAATGAAGGGACCATTGAATGTGGCTTACTCAACTAATCGAACAAGTTCTTGATTTCGTGATGCCCCAAAATGGCGTCCATTATGAAGTGACCACCAGACCAATGCATAGCTTTAAAGCTTTAACGCATAACGACACTTTGGTATCCAAGTTTGAAAAAAAACCACACGCACCAAGTGAGAATCTGTCCTTCCGTCAGGTCTAGAGTGTCGTAGGTGTAGTCATTCTTCCTGTGCAGGCTGACCACGATCTCGGGCTTCCGGGCGATTAACATGTGGACGGCGTCGCCCTTCCCCTCGGGCACGTACTCTAAAATGGGAACAAAAGCAGACCCTGTTCTAGGTCGTCGAACGACTGGCAATGACTCGTTGACAATGTGGACTTTGTTGGCACTGGCGCAGGTTGGACAAGAGAAATATGACCTGGAGAAAGGAGTGAAAAGACTCCCTTCATGCCAGCTGGAGGCGTTGGGTGTGTGAGGAACATTTACTGAACATTCTTGCCATTTTCCATCCACAAAGATGTTCCTGACTGTGACCAAAGTCTTCATTTTTTTAGCTTTATTGTAAATTGCGCTTTATCAAAATACAGGGTGAAGTAAGGGCACCTGAAACTAGTTTTTCACGACTGACAACAGCTCTGTGAATTTCCTGAACACACCCTGTATGAACATCGTTTGATTTTTCTGTTATTTTTGTCAATAGAAATATTCTGAGGTCAACCTGGCAGGACGATGAAGGAGAGGCTCTCGTCCCAGTATCCGACGCTTCCCCAAGGATCCGTGAGTCCGAGGCCCTAAGGGTGGGTTTACACTGGCAGACTTTTCACCGAACATGAATGTCACACTTGTTGTTGCTGCCCAAGATCAGAAGAATCATGGACAGGGCACAGTGACCTGGCGGAGTTTTTCCCTTTTCAAGGAAGCAAATCGCCTTATCAATGAAGTGATCCAGAGCAAAGAGAACTGACACATACTGCACGTGTACAAAAAAGGGACGACATCACATCATGAAAGTTTATTGGGCAGAGGAGGCAAGAGAAATAACGTGGGGGGAGGGGGGGGAGGGTCGATGAGGCGTCACATAAAAGCTAGATTGTGACAAACAGCGTATCTTTGTTGACTCATATTGTACTGTCCTTGTCGTAAGGAATTGCGTTGAGCATGGCGTCACCTCACACGCTGTTCTGAAACATGTTGATGAGGAATTGTGACGCAGAATGTGCAAACGCGATACTTGGGCACCATGTTGAGTACAGAGGTTAAATGTCAAGGCTGCCCATTTTGGGGCTACAGTGCTCAATAGGAGGCCCTCTGCTTCCTTTTTGCGCTTCTTCAATGTGCTCCCTTTTCCAGGCAGCCTCTTTTTGAGCACTGGAGCCCCGAAATGGGCAACCTTGACATTAAACCTCTGTACTCAACATGGTGCCCAAGTATCGCGTTTGCACATTCTGCGTCACAATTCCTCATCAACACGTTTCAGAATAGCGTGTGAGGTGATGCCATTCCTTAGGATAACGACTGTAATGTGTGAGGCAAAAAGTCCACCAGCGTAAACGCAGAATCAACGATAGGTCATTCGATCATCGAAGAATGTTTGAACCTGATTGATTACCTGAGAGAGAAGCGGATACGCCCTGGTGAGGACAACATCAACCTTGTCGTCGATCGACCTCAGCTTCGACTTGGCTTTCTCCAGTTGCTGCCTCTTCTTCATCAACGACTTCTTGGCCTTCTCCACGGTGGCGCACTTGGCGTCGAAAGTGCGAGACAAGAGGTCGTCCAAGTATCCGCGAACCTGTGGCGGAAAAACTTACAAGGTAGAACGAACGTCATAGACCACTCGGGACAACTGTGTGGAGTCCCTATTTGAAGGCTGAGTGCAGCAGTCATCTTGTTGGTGAACAAGAGCAAAGATGGAACTACGAAATATACTAAGATGGGTTAATTAGGAACAGTCAAACTTTGATTCATGCATCGCAGGGTGTAAGTATCAGATGCTCACATGCATCAGTTTCTTCGGAACCCAAACAAATGCCCTTTTTACTAAGGAAATCGGATGTTTCTAGGCATGAACTACACTACCACCAACGCTTATATGCATAAACAGTTAAGCCAGGTTGTGCACGAGTGAATTCAATCATTGCATCAACCACAGCAGCTACGACTTTCACTCTTGTGTCTGTTTCTTTGAACTCAAAAAGTCTGTTGAGGGGAAACGGTGCTTTTTAACGTGCTGTGACAACCTGTCAAAGGTGAGATTCCGCTACACCATTGGCACTGCTAAATTGGCAATTACAAACAGAATTACAAACAGTTAAAAACATTTTTCCTGACGGTTCTGGAGCTTTCCTCACCCGCAAATTCATAGGTTCTTTTCAACAGTCACTGACAAATCCAACCAAATTATGTATGGGCATCAAAACTGGCTGAATCAAAGCGATGAATTCACGTATATCAGTATCTGACAGCATCACGAGAGTGATTATTCACATTCGCACTTTTCATGATGGGTAATCTGTTTTTCCACGCCTATCGTCATCGCTTTGCAGCTCTCCTATCTCTCCCTGCTTAAAAGTGAAAGCTTTAGCGTCGAGGTCACTGCAGGAGTAACCTAAAGCTCTCAAAAATATATATACAAAAATTGCACCTCTTAACTGGTGAGGTTTGACACGCACACGGACAAAGGACAAGAATAGGAAAAGAAATCAATAAGATTTTGATGAAGATTGATGAACTTTAAATAAATTACTGATCACTGTATCAATAAAAGTGTTGTCCCGGTCACTCACCGTCTGGGCGATCTCTCGCTGCTTTTCCGGACTGAGTCTGCTAAAGCTGACCATGCCTGCTCCCTGAAGAAAGCTCTTGCTCATGTAGACCGCGGTGATCTTGAGCTGCGTGCAGGTGACCCAAGCCTCGACGTTGGACGCCTGGTTGAAGGCCTTGAACGCATTCTGGCGGACCTCCTTGAAGAGCTGGCAAGAGTCGAAGAAGTTCTTGTTGTCGTAGGCGATGAAGGCGTCCCTGAAAGTGCGTTTACATTAACGGAAATCCGTCACACACATGTGTCAAAGATAGACTTCAAAGGTGCGAGGGACAACAGCAATGGTCACCATAAGGAGGGAGGGGGTCATGAATGGTCAGCTTGCATTTGCGTGTAACACATGTGTATGTCCCGAAATCCGCTAGTGTAAACAAAGCCTAAGCAACTGCATCGAGCTCGTTTGAGGCTCGCCCAAGATGAGGTCAACTTTCTTGCCCACGTCCACAATCCTCCTTTCAACCTCGGACTCTCCAGTCACCAATTCCAGGACTCCGTCCTGCAAGAAGTAAACGGTAGCAGTTTTACCCTATTTGGAGGCTGCGTCGACCAATATCGACAAGAATTCCCAGAATAGTTGATTCCCCACTTCTGGTAACAACTTCCGTCATCAGCAAATATGCATTATTAACATTGTTCAACTGAGGTTGCATTAGAACAACTTTGTCGTGTCACGTCAGATATGTTGATGACAGTTTTGGTACCCTGAACAATCAATTATGTGCAACAAAGTTTTGACAACTCCAACAATCAAAAGACAGGGCACATTTAACGTTATATAAGTTCTAAGGCCCACGTACGGTAGGCGGACCACAACACCAAGACCGGTCACGATCACAACCACCACCACCCCCAAACTTTGTGGGAAAGCATTTCAATCTTGAGTCACTGCCAAATCATAACGTTATTTAAATTAGTAAATTAAGTGATGAGCTATATTTATGAAGTGATACACCTTCAAATCGAGAAAAAACAATGTTTTCCCTCTGCCTTATGAGAGCATCAAAGTAACGCGAATTCGTCGTTGCCATTTCAAATTGCGACAACAATTTAAGGACTTGTCAGAGCGAGCAAGAGATATGTGCTGCGTCAGGGCCAAAGCACCATTGAATGTTCGCGCCCAATTTTGTGCTCTTGTACAGCAAAGCATTCCTTGCAAAACTGTTAAATCGAGAGTCAAGTGTTTATTTGTTTCCGTTAATAAGCAAACAATTTAAACATCTTGCATTGGCTTGTTTGATGGGCGTCTGCTGCATACCGAAAGACCAGAACAGGGGGCACTTTTATAAAGTTAAGAACAGCTAATTTCTGGGCTGAAACGTTACCAAAATGGAATCCGGACAGATGAAGGAGAGTCCGAACTTGAGAATTTCGACGGCTTCTTCATGGACAGTGAGCTTTCTGAGGCCAAGGGCGCCCAGGGAGAGTGACAACTTGACCAATTCGGACGCCATAACAACTGAAGATAAGCTTCCTTTTCTTTTCTTATCAGTTGATTGCGCTGCCGTCCGATTGCATCATGATTCATGATTTCGCCGGTCAAGATAGCGCAAGAAGGTGGACTCTGACACCTTGGATGCTTCTTCTCCGAGGCCTCGACCTGTGCTGGAGTCTGACGGACTCATGGAGGTCGTTGCAGTCCTGGGGGACGTTCGTCGTAGCTGTCGGAAGACATTAGGGAAAAAAAGACTGGAATTTACCATCAAGAGACATCTTCGTCCAAAGATCCACGCCGGCAGGCAGCTGATGCTCAAGCCCAGCATCACAAATTTAAGTGGCATATGTGGAGTACGAGAGCAAAAAGATGTAATCAGACAATGATGTAATCATGTAATCTGATGCTACGCAAAGAATCTGAGGCTCTGACACTCCTACAGACTAGAAGTGGGTCGAATTTGCAGTTGATGCATTGAAGCCAGCGGTAGATGCCACTCCAGAATCGGTGGGAATACCTACCTCACTTAATTGTGATCCCAGAGGCAACTTCAATGTTGGCCCACCACAAACAGACACTCCGTGAAATTGGCCGTAGGAGAGAAGACAAAGGATTCGTTGCAGCCCTTCATTCAAAGGAGTTGAAAAAGTTCTATAAAATTGAAGACACAGCCTTTCCAGCACCGCCGGACCCTCGATATAAGAAGTTTGGCTTCATAGGCAATGAAAACATCAATAAGTGTCATGAGAAGGTTTCAATCGGAAATAGTATAGCCGAAGTCAACCTGTTGAGTCTGCTTCAGAAGTAAGTGAATTAAAAAAAAGTCTTTGGTCATCCATTGATGCATCTCTGGCCCTTCTAGAACTTTACAAAAGATCAGCCAATATGAGGAGCATAAGGCTCACCTCAGACTGGAGCTTAATGCAGTTCCAGCTTTTATGGGGACTCCTCCAGTCGTTTACCCATTTTTGCTTCCTTCCTCTGCGTGACCGCTTCACAGGGGTCAGTCGGAATGAACAATCGCTATTTATTGGAGGTAGAATATCGCATTTTACCAATATTTGATAACTGAGACTTCAACCTCACCACTCAAGCTGCTCCCCCTCCCAGGTCGGGGATGGCTCTACTTCGCTTAGAGTTTGGGTATTCTACTATGTCTGTGGTAGGACCTGAAGACCATAATCGACAGAGAGACCTAGAATAGCTCCTTGAGAGGCCCCTAGCAGTGAGCTGTCACTTTGGACCAAAAGGCTGGGACTTTTCTTTTTGTTTAAGTCATATGCAAGCTTTCGACCCCAACCGCACCTGGAGAAGTGGTTGCCGGCTGCTTACATGGAGCCATTCTTGGCCTGGGTAGCTCGATTTAACGCGGCGCCTCCCCTTCCTTTATTGTCTTTGGTAGGACTACTACAACATTGGTAGAGGTTGCCATTTACGTAGACAGGAAACGAAAACGCTGCTTTCAGCTAACCTAACCTTACCACTTACCTCTCTCTCCATGTGTTGTTTCCCGTCCATGCGGCCTAAGAAAGTTTTGAAAGAAAATCTGGCAGAGAAAAGTCCAGCCTGAATAAACAGCACAAGTGTAGTCTTATCGACTCTTTTATTCGTCCAGTCACTTTCCACGATACCCTTTACACAACTTGAGCCCAGAGGGGTTTTGTGCGAGCCCCAAATTCTGACCATAATGCAAAAAGGCTCGCGATTCCACCTTTTTTTGGGCTCGTGTCATCCCTGGTCTGTCCCGGCAAATGCAGTCATGTCTGTAGGTTGGACTTGTGAATGTGTACATGTATTACATATATTTCGTCCTGTGTATATTGTACGTATCAAATGGCTCTAGACGTGTCCCTGGACTCGGTGTCGCCGCGCGCAGCAGAACATGATCAGCGTCAATAGCTTAAAAATGTGGTCCGTGATAGTGATTTTCAGGCCTCTTCAAGGGCACGTTTCTTGTGTCTTTTGTTCCTCTCCCAGCCACCGCGGATCTTGTCAAGATGGCCGGACAGACAGAGCAGGGGAATCTTCAGCATGATGGTGACAGCTGGCAGGTACAGACAGTACTGAAAAGAGATGGCGAAGGTGTACAAGATGGACGAAGACTTGCCACTCGCCCATGTTGCTTTGTGCCCTACATTAGGTTGCAAATTTCCGTCATCTTCCCAGAACTGATCGACTTGCCCAGTCCAAAAGGTCAGCATTCTCCTCACTAATAATACTGGCGGTTGAATCATGGTGCAATGCATTGGATGACGCATTTTTTGCAAAAAGGCTCTTTGTCAAGAAATTATCTAGTTTAAGAGCTATTTATTGTATTATATTCATAATTTCCTTACGGTAATCCGTAAGGCTTGGACAGGAAATTTCTGATATCTTGTACATGTGTTTTTAGACCTGTCCAATACCCGATTCTGATGAAGATCATACTTTAAGGGATGCCTCCCAACTCTCAGATGGCATTAAATAATGCATACGTATACAGAGTGCGCAATATTGAAGTTCCTCTACAAGGTGACTCATAACGACAGTTTACAACCATGATATGAAGTGATCAGTGGAAAGAGGCAGAAAAAGGACTTGCTCATTACAATCCTACTGCTAAGCTACTAACCTTAAAAAGCCTTCTTACTCAGCGAGGTTGCTTGATAAAGAGGGAATCAGTTGCGCTGCACAAACATTAAGTAACACTTCACACGGGTGGTCTGAAATTTGAGTTTGACCAAAAAAATTGCCCATAAAAATGACCAACAGATCCTGAAACTAGAGGGTCTGGACAACTCAAAACAGGCTTCAACAAAATCCTGCGACATCATCCTATCACATACAGTCCGGGTATCAAGAAGGTCCTGAAAACTTAGATGAAGTTGCATTGCCAACAGCTAGAGGAGCAAGGACACATCAAAGGCAAGACAGAAAGACATCAATCATATACTGAACATATGTTTCAGTTGACTTTCTAGAGATGAAAGCTATTATAGTTGACCATAGCTTGAAGAATTCACTATCACGTTGTGAATTCACAAGAATTCACAACTAACTTACATGCTTCAAATGTCAATAATTTTGTGGGATGATGTCCCAGAATTTTAATGAAGCCTGTTTTGAGTTCTCCAGACCCTCTAGTTTCAGGATCTGTTGGTCAATTTCATGGTCAATTTTTTGGGTCAAGCTCTAATTTCAGACTACCCGTGTTCAGCAAGATCTAGTTTGGCAATAGTCATAGGACAGGCAGCGATGCTAAGACAGGAATAACTGAAAAGTGCATTGTTGGCGTATTAATTTAGAAGACGCATTCTAACAACTTTGTCCTATGACTTCGTATTGCTCATCAGTATCTCGCTAAAGATATATTTAAAAGTGAAGCGGACCAACTGACTAAACCGACACTTGCTCCCGACGTTGTTCTTGCTACAGGAGTAGGTGCTTTGCGCGTGCCACCGTTGGTCAAAGCAACGCTCGTCTATACGGGGCTAAATGTTGCGCATCCTGTGCTGCCAAATGAAGATTATTCTGGCCACGTCAAAGCAATGTTATTGTCAATGGCGATAAAAAAGTTTCCTCCGACATAAACTGTCAAAAACGACGTAAATTCACCTGAAATGACGATGGGATGTAACAGCTGGGTGTGAACAAATACTTCCATCCATACGAGACATTATGTACAATGGCCACCAGAAGGCATATCCAGCCCAGCTTGCTCTGAACGAAGGCGAACTCTTTCCAAGTCAAGGACGCAGTCACCGAGGGCAGAGAGACGATACCCAAGATCAGGGACAGGGTGTAGGATATCACACCTGAAAGTCAGAAATACCTTCTGAGACCTCACTTGCTCATGCATACTGGTGGATTTGGTCCGTGCAGGTATACCGTCCCTCACCCTACGTGCTGTAGCTTGTTCATAACCTTAGTGCTCCACATACATTATGATTTAAAAGTCCATGAATCGAGGCTACCTGCCATGATAAACAGCTCTCCTCTCCAGTCCATGGTCCCAGTGGGCACCTGGATCCTTTGGTCCTCTTCCAGCTGCGGGTGGGTGTAGTTTCCACCCACGACCACATCGGTGCTAATCTCGTTGGGGTCATCATAAGCGAGGTTGTGAAGAGCTGGCGACATCACTGCCACAGAGAGGCAAGCCTGCCGTTGTAAACATGAATCATTGGCAAGCTGCTCTACGAAGTTGTTCGAATTTGTTTGAACAATTTTGTTTCATAACCGGCTGTTCCTAATGAAAAATCAATGACAAGAAGAATATTTTGTGACTTATTCTGACAGTTCTCAAAACTTAAAAATTAATGCACATGCTCGCAATTTTGCGATCAAATGTGGCTCGAGTTTCGTTCCACATGTCTTAGGCTATTACCCAAAATCTGAGCTCAATTGGACATTTTTTTACTGTACAGCATTTGAGGAATCAGAAATTCAGTACAAGCACAACAGTAGCAGCATCTGAATTTTGTGACTTTATCGATGCTATGAAGTGAAGAGTATCTAATTGAGCTCAGATTTTAGGTGGTAGCAGAAGACACGTGGAGACTGGCTCCACATTTGAGCTCAAAATTCCAAGTACTTTGTGTCCGGAAAAGCTAAATGTAAAAAGAAAGACAGATGTTCAAAAAGAAAATATGCACTTTTGTTACTGATTACTGATATTACTAGTATTTTCATTCGGATCAGAATGGCAGTTTTCACCATGAGTGCTAAGCACGAGTAATGATCAGTGATGAAAAGCCTCAGCTTACTTTTTTGTGACAAATGGTCTTTAGTTATTATTCGTTCGTCGTAACAACCGGAAGGACTTGCAGACCAGACCAGGATGCTTGAATTCTCAGGAATCTAATTCTGTTAGTGACGAAAGTAGCACTCACTTGAATAATGTGAAGAGCCGAAAATGGACATTCTTAGAATATGAAAAAAACTGGACTGCATTGCGACGTTATTTTAGGGATGGAATCAAACTGAGTCGGAAAGTACAACGGGCTTTTATAAAGGGTGAGCTTCCAGCCTGTTCCATCCCTAAGTTGTAACATAAAAAAGGGAAGAAAAAAGTCCCTCACGTGCATGCTGGCCGAGAGGAGCATGAGCAATCCCAGCTGCTTCCTCATCTTCAGCCATTGGTCCAGCCAGTTCGGGAACCTGGAGTACTTCGTTCCTCTGACAATTTGCAGCCATGCCGCGATCACCCCAGGCAGGTAGCACAACGTGAGCATGGTTATTGCGTGCACCGAGAGGGTCTTGTTCATGGTGCCCATAGGTAGGTAGTGAAAACGCCCCCAGTGCCAGGTACCATCACCGAACAAGTACGTCCAGCACACCTGATACCTGCACGCAACTTGTTATGAAATTTATGATGTTTAAAATGAACTATATGTATAAGAACTTTGTCAAGTTACTTGGCAGCGATGTAACTTGCTCTTTGACATACTTTCTTCTTTATACAGGGTGCGTCTCAATGAGTGTGGCCCCAAAAATCAATATAAAGCACACAAAGCACAAAGATTATACAGTGGGGCAGAAAATTGGGCGCTAGAACGCAACAGATTAAAGTAGTGAACGACAATTCGATTGGCCACCAGCTTACATCACTCCATTGAGCTTAACAATAAAGAAAGTTTGCGCAAAACTGTATACCGCACTAATTATATATTCCCTTCTTGTGTAGTGGCACTTTATTCAAACTGCCCGGGGGCCATTAAACCCAATGAGGGTGAATTAAGCGCTCCTATACAAGGAGGAAATTTGGAGTTAGACGCAAGGGTTTTGCCAATCCTGCCATTTCAAATATTTTCTTTGAATATTTCCTGTGTAACTGACCTCACCCATATTGCCAATGGACTATAAAGCAAGTGGAACGGTTACCTGGGCTGGCTCGGCCGGCCTGGGCTGAATGTACGTACTCACTCCTACACTTTACCCCACTCTTACTTTATATCATGCTTTTTTTACTCGGTCTCATACGTGCTATCACACTCACTCATATGCTCACTCTCACTTTACATCCGCCTCTTTTTTACTTGCTCTTTCACTTGTTCTCCATGACCGTGGTATAAAATGGTTTCATATTGCCCGCACCAGAGTAAAGAAAAGACGACAGTATTCACGAAACCCTAGCATCAATGTAGTAACGTTATGCCTGCAATGCTTCAACGCAACTGTTGGAGGGAAATTCGGCAATATTGCTCTCTTCTGCCACGAACATCTGCGACAAAGTCGAATGTTAACTGTGGATAGGACATATCCTGCGGTTACTGCACACTTACTTTGCAAAGCCGAGCAGGTATAGGAATAAGAATAGGACTGTAGAGATGAGGAACGGCATTTTCCACCCTTCGAACCTGCTCACTGGGATGTCCTCGATCTCTCTGGCCGCCCTCAGCCCTCCCATATCCACAGGGGTGAAGCCACAGGCTCGAACGACCGAGGAAACTTCCTCCTTGGCACTGCTCGAGTCGCCAGCGATCAACACCTGCAAGTTGGTCAAGTGAGAACTTCAAGTGCCTCGGAACGATTATAACGTGGAAATGACTTTGGCGATGCTCAGCACGACGTGTTGAGGTACACTAATTCATGGACAGGGTGCTTCAGAATTACTGTCAGCGTCATACGGAGTGTGCAGCGAATCAGCATCCCGTGAAGCATTTCAACGGCGTCAATGACAATGGTCGAATGCATTGTGATCAAAACGCGCACGTGCAAGTGCGATGAGCCTGACGAAGGCAAGGTCTGGATCTGGTCGAATTGTGCTCATCTCTCTGTAGGTCAAACCACGGAAAAAAATCTGCGCTAAAAATGGATGTGGTGTCTTTAGACATCATTTCAGCGTCGGGTCATAAAGTCTGTGTCATTTCGTTCTGCAATTAAAAGACTGAGGCATTTTGACTGACGCCGATTCTGACGCACCCTGTATGTTAGTTGCCTTGCTCACATTCAAAAAATCTACCCGAGTCCTGGACTTTCGAGCTCTGTCAACTTTTCTGTTTATCCCCACGCATCTTGTCACATTGGAGGCATCAAACATGCGGAATCTATGTCTTCTTTGGCATACTAATGTTACGTACTTATACAAGAGACAGTGTGTTTTTGTGTGCACCTCTGTTACCACAAAGCGGCCAAGTGTAAAAGGCTCGAAGTTGGGAGGATAGTTTCTTGAACCAATGATGGAAAGAATGTGCGATACATCGTATTGATATCGAATATTGCGATACTTGCAAAATGTCGAATATCATGATGCCCAAAAATATATCGCGGTATCGTGCAAGATACTCTTTGCTGCCTCATGGGTCGTGGTATGACCATGGGTCTGGGCATTCCAGCTTCAAGTGCCACTTCTCAAAGGTTGTTCAGTTGCACTAGCAACGTAGTGTGCCACTGCAACGCGGCTGTGCCCATCAGGACATCCTAGAGGCAGAAAATTACCATGGTGTGTCTGCACAAAAACATGGGACTGGTGGAATAAAAGTATGAAATATCCTATCGAATATCGTGATATTTGGTCTCGAGATACCGAATGTTGTGATCTTGATTAATTTGGGACATCACACAGTCTTACTTAGGTGGTGACGTTGGTCTTGAAGGCCAAAAACGCCGCACGTTAGCTTTGGGGGAATCAACATACTGCTGCCCAGACAAACGGCAGTACTGCTCAAATACAGCTGCTCCAGCTGAAAAAGCTGGTTAAAAGCCCTGGAATCTCATATTAAAGAGAGTGTGCACGTGGAAGTAGAAATGGAACGGGCCCCCAAATCGTCGCGCGTTCGGGCTCACAAGAATTGTGTAAGTGCCTGATGCCTTAGGGCATTGTAGCCACTACTACGCACTGGGCCATCCACGTCAAATTGTACACTGCAGCGGTATTTTCGGTCCACGTTGCACGGTTGTGAGGACGCTTTGGGTGGCTTTAAGCGTAACAACTGATAGCTAAATCCTTACATCATCAGTCGACGCCGCTGTTTTTTCCTCTTGGCGTCAAGTTGGTCCGATTTCTGTACCGATTTTTGGTCCGATTGTACGATTGATGTGGACCAATAGTATTACTGGACTCCACTACACAGACAACGGGCTGAAGAACTAGTGCGAAATGATGACGGACATGACGTTACTTGCCTCCTTGCTGCCTTGGATCCCTCCGCTTTCCAGGGAGTAAGCGGACAAGACGTTGAAAGCCTTGACCACGTTCGCATTGGGGATGAGAGACTGCAGGTATTCCGCCTGTGACCTGTCAGCAGTAGACACGAGATGTACGTCAACATGTGCACATGAGTCATTGATAGTGAATGCGTAGGGGGAAAATTACACCTTGTAACTGGCGAAAAGAGAAGAAAAAGTGGTTTCAGCGTGTTGCTGTAGGTTTGAGACCGAAACGTAATTTTTGTTTGCTTTTAGCAGCTCCTTATTAGAGACTTACGTCACTCATTTATGCATACTATCATTATACTTCATGTATTTTCCTCTTATTTAAGGAAAAACGGTGTTCATTGTTGTCAAGTCCTGAGTCCCATGAACCATTGTATAAAGGCAGGACTGATACGTACATGTCATACATGACATAGCCGCGTCATTTGCATAGTAACTGCAATAATTTGTTATTGCTCACACTTTACGTGATAGAAGTCTTTTCTAAAGCAACCAAGTTTCGTTCAGAGACTTGGGTACATGTACATGATGATGCCTACTAGGCCATGACGACTCTGAATCCCAGAAACTTGGCCAAACACACCATGGCCAAACTGCTCATGTATGTAAACCCACCACCCACTGATTGCTCTTTGATCCTGACTGGGTGACTCCTAATTCGTGCAGACACCCCAGTGGACGGCTTCTTCAAGGAGTAACTACGTACGTATCTCATCTCCCATACTCGGAGGGCAGGGTTCACCCTTCAGGTTGACCCCTCCGGGTTGGTCCCTACCTGAAGTGGGCTGGGTTGCTGCTCAACGCCTCTTTCTAGCATTGAGCAGCATCCCAGTTCAACTTGGTCAGTCCCAGACCAAGTTATTCGTAAGTCTCCTTCTTTTTCCTTTCGGTATTGCGGGTATCAGATCGAATCGATAGCATCGATGCGGCCCTCCAGCTTTACGGTTCGATCGCAATCAGATAGGGCTTCACTTACGCAGCACTCAATATTTTTCACGGAATATAGGAATTTAGGATAAGTTAAAAATAAGCAGCTTTCCTTCTTAAAAGGTTTAGCGCCCTCTGTTATGAATGTCATAACGTATGCTTTATGAAAGAGATTTTCCCGGGAATTCCCGGGAAGAATTTCGTGGGTATTTCGTGTCTAAGCACTATGGACGGAATACATTTTTGCGCTTAGGTAACGATGGCAAATCTCCTCCCTTTACTCGTCAGGTGAGTTTTTTTTAACGCATGAAATGTCTGTGCTGCGCACATTCTGTAAGCATTTCTGACGATGAATCACTCCACTGAGCAATTTGGACGCCCATGCACAAACAAACAAACAGACAGCGTCCTGTCTGAGGCATCATAGATCAGATAGACGGATGGAATTGTTTTCTGTCGTCCTGCTTCAAAACTTCTTTATGCGATATTTTGCAACATAGCACATTAGCATTTACAGAGACTGAACTTGAATGGCTGACAAAAAAGCAGTACTTCTGCTGAACGTTATCCTCCTTAAAAGTCATCTTTGCCAGCACTTACAGCGTTCCCTTGCGCTTGACCGAGTTCCTGTTGCTGACGTCGACCACTGTCTTTCCCGTGCCAATCATGGACAATGGTAGGTCGGCGTAGAACTCCCTGGGCACGGCCACGATCACGATGTGGCTGGCCTCGATGGCCTCGATCTGAGTCACCCCGCGACAACCAAACTCCGACAGGCGGGCGCTGTCAACAGGGAAAAACTTGGTATTACCCAGAGGGTTCATCCTCATTGTGTCTATAGTGGCGTCAAATCATATGCGTGTATTGCAGTGCGAGTGGACCAAAAGTAACTTCTCCAAGGAAGGTGTTTTTTGAACACGCGGAGTACAAATACATGAGTGGGCTCATTGGAAAAAAGAGATTCCAAATTTTCATGAGCAAAAGGAACTTTCCAGTTCGGACCACAGGTGACAAATTTATTGCACTTCAACGTCAACAACTTTGCCGCAACATGTTTAAAATGGCTGCGCTGCGGTCACAAGAAAGCCCTTTAAAAGCGTGTTTTTACAGATTGACCCGGACAAAACGTAGCTGTCACTTGAAAATTACTCCCGGATGATCCGATCTGTTGCTTAACCACAGTATCTCTTCTTTCATGGGGTTAAAAAATTAACATGAGTCCCAACAGCGTGCAATGTTACGAAAACGATCACCTTCTCAGACCACGAATCCCCTGATTTTTGCTCCATCCTTACAAGGATCCTCTTGCTCAACACGATTTTGAATTTCCTACTTCAAATGAGTCCATACATGCATTAACTTGGGGCGCCAATAATGATCCCGGGCACCGGAGGCATTCGTGCTACCACGGTATAATAGGGTCGTTTAGATAGATCCTTTCATGTCATGCGCCGTCCAGGGACAGAAAACAATCCAAGGAGACAAGTTGTGCCCATTGCATGTGACAAGTTGCTGTGTGGTGGAGCCCAAGACGATCTTCGTAGCGATGAGGGAATAATTGACCACCCCGGGAGGGTTTAACAAGTGGGCCTTCTCAGGCCCACACGGCCTCGCGAAGATTTTTCACCATCGTTTGCGTCCGTAAGTAGGCCTTTGCAGGCCCACAGTACTGTGAAGCAACAACAACCTGCTCTGGCGGTGTTTCTCCGTCCTGATTCATGAAATGGGACTGTTATCGTTCGAGCCATTTTTTTCGTTTGCCTTTTCCGTCATGTAACTGCGTTCTTCTAATGTTCGCTCAGCCTTGAGGGATGAATACTTTCATATGGGCGGCATGAAATTACTCTGCTTACTCTGTTGCCTCACTTACACTTCATCAACTTGGTAGAAGAAAGAGGAGCAAGAAAAACAGCAATATATGAAATTTCCTACTCATTCTGCCTTGGTTTCGGCAGTAACTATTTGTCATTGTATCCGTTAACTAGACCTAAGACTTTTAGGTAGGAAACTAAAGGAATGTTGGAGAAGCCTTTCTTTCTGGGCCAAATTGTTGGCAATGAAAATTAAAAATCAAGAAATGTCATTCTGAGCCACGGTCACTAGAAACCGCTACAGTGCCAGTTTTGTCTGCTAAAAGCGTTCACCTTAAATTCTGATTTAACAGTGCGCTGGTATTTCTCCGTGGATGGTATCTTCACTTTTGCATTAGCAATTCGTGATCAGGTTCTTGTTGGATGAATGATTTGAATATGCACGAAGAATGAACATGTTACTTGTCGGCGCTGAGTTAACATGTTACTTGTCGGGCTGAGTGAATGCAGGGTTGACCATGTTCATTTGCGCATGGAAGTTTGACTGTATCGAGAACAATAATGTAATAAAATAAAGTAAAATTAAAAATAAACAATAATGAACATTTCTTGTTCAATTTTATGGCACCACAACCACTCTGTTGATGGCATTGTCGACAGTCTTCAAGTCGCAGGCAGAAGTCATCACGACATCCACCGACCCGTGGAACGTCTCCTCGAGCACCGCTCCAATTTGTTTTCTTGAGTAGTGAATCCCCATGTGTTTCGAAAGGTGTTGCTCCAACCTCGAGGTGTTGCTCCAACAACTTGATCGAAAACATTCTAGTTCTGCTCCTTGGTCTTCCGGACGACGTCAAACTTGGTGTAAATTAACGTGGTCAACCCTGTACGTATGAAAATCATACACGACTGTTGTCTATGCATGTTACCCTCTTCATTGGTACCCAAAGGTATCCCCCCAAGGTTTCTTGCCGCTATGGGTGGTGGACGAGTGCCGACGGTGATCACTACGACCATTCACGCAAGCTACGACGATACAGCAACAAATGTTGCATGCAGTAGAATCCACCTAAGCGTGTTTGATACATTACTAAAGCCTTGTAGCATAACTTCATCCCAAGAGTCACTGTAGATAAATGAGAACAAAGGACAGAGTTTCCAACTCGACAACATTCCGGAGACTGCTGACGTAGCAACACTCGGTATTGCTAATGCCAACTACAGGGTGTCCTATAAATAGGTCATGTATCATTGGCAGCACACATGCAGATGATGCACCAGATCTAGGACGTCCCGTAGTTCAAGTTAAAAGCGCCGACCCCTCCCTTCCCAGGTGACACCAACATCATGTCGGGCGTCAGAGGAGCAGCTCTCGTTGCATCTTAGGTGCACGACTTCCATTGCAGTTGCCCTTTGATGCGGGCTGGCGGGTTGCCAGGCGTCTCGCTCAGATTGGGATTACGTAAGCAAAACCTCTAAAACTTGTAAATGTCAGAAAAATGATTTTGCACTTGGTCCTCTAATCACTACTGTCAAATATAGCAACGTACAGCAGCTTAATGGAGATATACTGAAGCGCTCGTAATTTGACGTCAATATTTTCAACGTTCCTCATCTTCCCTTGGTGTCGACGCCGACGCAGTAAATTACTTTACTCCTGTCCCATCAAGGGCAATGCTCGTGGAGCTCCATATAGGATTCAGCATTGCAGTGGAATGTGTTAGGTTACAATTTGCGGAAACCTTAAGCTGCAAATCCACGTTCTGGGTTAGTTGCTAAGTCATTGGCAGCCTTGTTGCAAAACCAGAAAAAAACCAATTCTGCTAATAATGAAAAGTTAAAATAAATGAATAAAGGCTCTTTATTGCTGTGGACGCCTCTAGCGTAACGTCAAGCTTAGCCACAGTCCCAAAACAGTGAAATGGCCTGCTGCGTGGCCAAGTATGATACACCAAGCGTCAATGAAAATGTTCCGATCTTACTTCAGCAAACTCTCCACTCTGATAAAAGAGTCAACTGAATGCAACCCAGGAAGAAAAGAAATCGCAATCAAGTCATTGTCATCATTGTTCCTTCCCCCTTCCGTCATCATCGTCGACTGCCATTGCAGCCATCACGTTTGGGACGGACGAGCTATGGCAGAATACTTCAGCCGGCGCCCAAGAACAGAGGACAGACGTTAAAATACTTTGCAAGTTCTATCTTCGCAGAATCTATGCTGATGCTTATATCAGGAACCTCACGCCCAGTTTAGTAAAGCTACTCAAATTGGCAGACTTTAGCTACTCACAGACGAATTTACGTAATCGAGCTTCTACTGTGCTCACGCAGACGAAGATTAAAAGAGCTGCGGGCTTCTGGTCTTAAAATTGGCGGCAGCGTTACCACAGAGTGATCCAGAAATACAAAAGGGTGTGCCCTTTTGAGTGCTTATATGTCATTTACGATGACTTACTCACTTACATGCACAGCGCAGAGTGAAGATAGAGGCTCCCAGGACTTTGCTTTAGTTTAGTCGAGCGATTGACTTAAATTCTCTCTGCTTGCTGATTTTTCGCTCGACAGAAGTATTTGACTCAGTCCAGGCAATTTGGGAACCTTTACTATGTAAGAAACTGATGATATCAAGTAAGCTTCGGAACTTGTGGAAGAAGCCATTAAAAACTATAAAAAGCCGATAAAAATAGCATCAAAGCAAAACAAAACAAAAGTGTCAAATGGAGCCGCCATGAAAAAAGTCTCAGAAGTCCCTTCCATTGCCTGATAAGGCCGAAATCACAGAAATGTCGCTTTGCAGAAAATAAGGAACAAAGTAGAATCGCCCTTGAGCAATGTTAGAATGATTGAAAAATGAATAAAACTGTTCATTCCTTGTTGCACGAAAACCCTGAGACGTCGGCACGTCTGTGAGTAGTCTGGTACTCGTCTAATCCCTATATGAGATTTGAGCCACCCTTCAATTTTGTCAAAGTTTTGTTGGTGACCACCAACTTCACTAAATTGAGAGGCGACTGTACTTAAAGTATTTGTTTGCTTGTTTGTCAAGGGTATCGGTCTCCTATTGGTGTGGAGGTCGATTTGGAGTAGTCCTGATGCAGGACCTTTTCCTTGCCCAGGTGATGGGTCATATTGCACCATATCAACATTTTTCGTCTACCTCAATGGGGGACATTGCCTTCTCAATGCGATCTGTTGTACTTAAAGCATATTTGCAAAACAGTGTATGGGGTGCTGCCGAATGAGCCATATGCCGCGTACACCCATATAATATGCGTACCAATATTTAGAAAATTGAATCCTTGTGAGCTAATAACAGGTGATACAGTTTCAAGGTACATTTGGGAGACAAGAAGAGACAGGCTGCTGCTGCTTGTCCTTCTCCCCCTCCTCATTGTACAGACTCAAGACAACCTTAGAGCCCTTGTCCTTGCTTCTGGTGATGTCCTGCAGCCTCTCCCAGGCCTTGTGCCAGGTGCTAGGGTTGACATCAGGTGAGGATGGTGACCACATGCTCTTGTCCCAGAACCCCTCCTCGCCCAGGTTGTTCACCAGCCACTTCTGGAACGCATGGGGGGTACCTCTAGCTGTGCTCCCCCCCGGGTCAATAGCAGGCCTAGATTGTGAAGAGTACAGTCCTCACAGGATTATGCTTCTAACAATCATGCTGTTGGGCCCTGGATGATGTAGGGCAGAGACAGCTGAATTGATTTGTAGCAAAACCCGCAGGGAAATTTAACTGTGTCCGCGTGTCCCTCTCATTTCTTTGCAGCAGCCAACAGGCAAAACTGGAGGTGCTGCTTGCACCATGGGCCAGAGTCCACCTTGCACAGTTTTTGCTCATGACATCAAAGCAACTGAGCCAAGCTTTGGATTCAACCAAATGTTTTGCAATTCTGCTTTGAGTATGATGAATTAAAGCAAAATCCCGGGTGTTCCTACCGGCTCTTCGCACTGTGTCTTTTGGGTGGAGGATTAATGCACTGCGCCCTCTAGAGCAAAAAAATGGTGAAGGTGCTCTCAGAGCTAAGGGCTATGCCAACCTGAAGGTCTCCTTGGCCAAGGAAGAGGTGCTTCCTCAGTCACGACTGTTGGTCTGAGAGACCCAACATTGAAACTGAGGCAGAAAGGATTAAAATAACTTTTTTTGATGTATTGGTCCCCATTTTGACCTTACGTGATGAATTAACATCGTCACTCATAGTGCCGCGCAGAATTGAACTTCCCCCAGCAGATGAATGGAAACAATGCATTAGAGGTGATGTTCTTTGTTTAAGTTTTGTAAAATATCTTTTATTCACGTACGTGCTGCATGGGGACGAACCTGAATAAAGAACTAAGATGAAAAACGTAAAACAGATATTTTTCTAGGACTTCTATAGTACGAAAGAAATGAATGCAAAATGGACAGTCTCACATATCTCTACATGATGACGGGAAAGTGTAGTTAATAGCATCGCATATTGTAGAGGACCAAAAGTAATTCTTCGCTGTTCACAAGCTACAATACTCGAGATGAAATATTTTCACCATGAGCCGCCCGAAGCTCGAGTCCACCTCTACTCTCGATATAAGAAGTCGTAGATGGGCGGCGGAATTTAACTCATGCATCACCAGACAGACACCCAGCCTCTGACGTGTATGGACGAGACGCAAATTTGAAAAGACGCTGTTGTGTTTGGCCTGGCCCTGCCGAAGAAGGTACCCGGTGAACAAGTTTTTTTTTCTCCTTCTTTCTCCTTCCTATTTGACTCTTGCTACTGCTGCGGAGAATGTACATTACATACTTCATGTACATTACGTATGCGCTGCGCTGCTACGCGTGATAAATGCACTCATCCGCTCGTAACACGTGAAGGTTTCGTAATGCAGAGAAGATTTCAATCCTTTGGTAGCATTTTTGCATGGCTTTTTTTTTTTTGAAAAAAAAAAGGAAGTCTCTTTGGCTCAATTTTTGTCTAATTAGCTGTTTTGCTTTGCCTGAAACCATGGTTATCTTACGGAGGAGCTCAACACGCGTTGCAATGACACTTTGGCAGCCGAAAAAAGTCACCAAATTTGACGGGAAAACCACCAAACCTGCTGCGGTCTTACCAACTGTGAGGCACCCTCGTCCTTGCCGCTGCTGCGTATTGAGTTAAATCGTCAGATAACCGAACTGTTAGTGCGTCACGTATCTGGCTTTACCTCTCGTATGACTTGGCTTTGTTTCCTTTACTTGTGTCCCCACTTGCAGTGTTGGTTCGGCTCGGTTAGACAGATTGACTTCACGTTTCTCTAATGTTTTGACACAAGCGTTCTAAAGTGCAGTACAGTAGATTCCCAATATAACGACATGGAAAAGTTGTCGTCACGTCGAGATTTGAATAAAAGGTAATCCTTCCTTCCGAGAATAAGCGGTCTACTTCTGTTTCCTTACATAACTATTGGTGTAATGCATAAAGAAGAATTATGACCAGCAATTTGGCAAGCAGTAAGTGTGTACTTACTGCCCAGAAGCATCGTTACATCGAGAGTCCACTGTACGTCCGTAATAAACACACACTGCACACAAACCATCTTGGCTGATGTTTGCTCTCTGTGCTGAGAGGCTGCCAATTTCTTCCGCACGAGGCCGTCACGATGCTCAAAAAAAAAAAGGCAAAGGTGCGAATTTTGTCAACTCCTTGGCCACGACCCTCTGTGAAGACGTCTGTGAAGGCGACATCATCATGCTCCATCTCCATGTCTTTTCGGTCATGATCAGCCTTAAGCTACTTTGGAAGATTCAAATGTTCACAGGCAGAAAAGCCCGCCTAATAACGTTGAGAAGTCTTGTTCCCTTCGCCAGAGTTCGTTGAGTCTGATGTCAACCGGCACATCTAGAACTTTGAATGCTTCTCTTATATGCCAAGCTGAGCATCATTGTGGTCCATCAGATCTACCCAACAGCTAATGAAAATTAAACTTGAGCAACGATGCATATTTTTTACGGTAGTTTAAGTCCGTCACATCCTGTTGCATCTCGTTGGTTGACGCTAACAGCAACAAAAACACTCGGTGTACGTTGGCAGATTGAACGTGCGTCGAGCATGTATGAAACAAAAATGCATGAAAGCTCACCGTGCAAGTTATGACGAACCGTGCAATTTTTCATGCCTCGTCTCTTTACCAACACAACGGTCGCTCAGATCGCACAGATCTCATGCATTCGCCGAGCTCAGGATGTGCCCTCGCTCATAAAACAAAGGAACGAAGATTATGGAAGACAAAATTGAAGGAACAAAAAGTTCCGCCAGGAAACCTCGAGTCTTCGTCCAACCGCATACGCTAATCGTTGCAAGTCATTTTCTCACATTAACTTACTCAAAATCCTATATCACCGTGGTTTTTTCTAGGTCTAACGGTGCGGTCGCGCATCTGCAGTCGTCCAGGGAAGATTTCTCACATAAGTGCAGAACGCATCTCCTGCACCACCCCCAATTCGTGATGACTGAATATCACGCTGAAAACATCTTTGAATGCAGACGCTCAGATAATCTGTCAAGCATATTTTGCCACATGCAACAACAAGACCAAAGAGAACAACAAGATGGTCAGCCCGAACATCCCAGCACTGCAGCAGCTTCGGCTGAGTCGGGATAATAAGCATTGGGCTAGGTCGAAAATGACTTTTTTTTTCTCAGATTTAAGCTGAAAATGTTGCATTTGTTGGGCATTAGATACTAATGAAGATGTAGCCAAATAGTTTTTTTTTTTTTTTTAAAAAAAAAAAAAGAGTAGCGTTTACCTGTGCCCTAGTTGATTTCAAATTTATGTAGTAAGCTACTGTAGTAAATTTGCTGTGAAAGTAGATTTCAGCTCTGGTGGCTTTCAGAAGCTGCCAAGCTGGGTGAAAATCACTCACGAAAATGCTAACATGCTCTATTTTGTTAGAAAAATAATTTTACAGCAGGTCCTGAAAGAAAATTTACAACTTATTTTACAGTACTACACAACTTATATCGATTTCAGCAAACTTAAAACTCACTTTTTTTTCATTTTCATTTGACTATAAAGTCTTCATATGATATGCTGTTACAAATTTTGGACACCCACAGAGAATCCCAATTTTCGACCTAGCCTAATATGCATTACCAAAAGCCTTTACCCGATTCACTGGCACTCAATTATTCATGTGTATTGAAATGGCTGCCATTCTTTCAGCATCCACGCTGTCCGCCAACGGCTTCATCGAGTGCTGGAGATGGATTACGTAAAAAAGGGTTGTGATTCTGCCTGGAAGCAGCTGCGCTATATTGTGGATGTTGATGGGCGCTATCTCGAAGCAGCGACTTCTGCTAGTCCCGTCTGGTCCAGAAATTACCCAGCTTGAGTGAAAAAAGCATGTTTACTTTGTTTTCACTGCAGCCTTTCACTGGGAACACCCCTCTTTTCACGAACGCACTACAACTTTTAGACAGCTGTGTTATTAGCACATATTTCAAAGCCTCGTGCGTATCCACAAATCGGAGATCAATTGATATACGTACAATAGCATTTGAGGACAAAACATGCTGATAAACAGCGTGGGCGAAAAAAATGACATTGCGAGCTCTGAATATGCTCTAGCTCGGTGACGTCATGAAGGGCGCATTCAAGCGTAGAATTGTTCATCCTGTTTTTTTTGTATCACTTCACCTTGCTTTTTTAACATTCCTGGAAGTGTCACACTCTTTGTGACTCACCGGACGATTTTCTAGTCGGTAGTCCCCTAAAAACTACAGGGTGGCCACCTAGAAAACCTTGACACTTTCCTTCAACACAATGGCAAACGTCGCGAAGTTGGACTTGACGAAGTCAAACTGGTCAGGAATCTCACTACCATGAAGAAGCTCTTACGTTGCTTGAGTACCAGGCTCTCAGCATCCACCCGGGATATCGGACAGTGGTGCTTTCTTTCACTTTGACACAGGTGGTAATCGAGAGATTTAGGCTTTTCCTCGCTGTGACCCTGGTGAAGGAGTTCCTGCTCGGAACCAGCTGGACGTTACAAGCTGTTGGAAGAGCTTAACTTCAGCTGAGTCCTCGAACTTCTTCAGAGGGATGTTGCTTGCTACGAACCGAATAGCGTCCTCCATGAGCATCGGATGCTTTGGATTCCTCGCCTCACCACGGAGCTGCAGGTTATGCTTCCTGCGCATTGACGAGTCCACTGGTTGGCAAATAGGGACCAAAGGTCCTGGTCACAGAAGGACCAGCACGAGCCAGTGGAGGCATGCACTGAATCACCGGTGGTTGACACGATCAATTTGTGGTGATGGGTCGAGCCCCTAATTTTCGGTCGCGAGTCGAGTCTGAGCCCTTTGAGAAGAGGCACGAGCCTAGGCTCAAACCCTCAGCATGTCTCAAAGCCAACAGACTCAGGAAGGTTCTGGCTAATGGACCACTACTGTCTGAATGTTCCACCCCTGAAGGCCAGTCCACCCATTGATCACGGAAATCTCTAGTTGATTAAGAGATACGTGTCATGTTCACCAAAACACGCCCAGTTCTACCAGGGACACATTGAAGCGCATCTTGCATTAATCATCATTCCTATACGGCTTTAGGGATGAGGACAGATTATGAATGTTGAGTCGAGACTGAGCCAACCTAAAATCGTCAAAGGGCTCAAGCCTGCTGAGTCTGAGCCCTGGGCTGGGATGATCACCATTAAATTTCTGTTCACATTCTTGCCTTGCAATAAATTTTTCATTCACCCACACGTTAATCACATGCCACTGTGTTAGTACGTGGTTTGCCAAGTTGTTCAAACCAATGGGGAAATGTGGGAAACATGCATACTTCCCTAAACTATGCCCCCAATTCACATGTGTCGAAGGTATATTTTGAACAGTCCTCGCCTCATCAAACAAAAATGATCCCTAACAGGACTTTCCCAAGTAGTCACAACTCGGCGACAGCACCGAGGAGTTTTTCCGGGCCTTCCCACGCATGACTCAAAGCATGCACAAGTGGGGACTGTTGTGTCTGCGTCAACACAATGGCGAAAGCAAAAGCATTCGAACAGTACCTGGACGTGAGTGTTCGTTTGCTGCGCTGCTTTGTTCAGCGCACACTTCTTTGTTATACCGGGTGCGCCCACAGGAACCCTGGTTATTGGTCAGCCTGTGCAAGAATCATAAATGCATGACGCCTCTGGTTGGAAAGAGAAGAGTCAAAATTTTTCATTATTAAATAAATTTACTTAAAGGCAAGTCAGTTATGTTAAACGACACATTTCTCCTACCATGCAAACTGTCAAATGACTTTCTTGACTCATTGCTGCAACAGTTGACACCTGAGTTGCTTCTCGTCCGATCCCCCAAAATCCTTCGTAGCCACGAAATTTTGATCTTGTCTTTGAAACGAGTCGCGTTACTCAGGCTGAGCAGTAGGTGTCCATTTATATATCGGGTCACTTTTTGTCCACCCTGTATCGCCCCAAGCAGTCACTTCCTTCAGCTGTCAAGAACGTCGGACCTCTCTGGGGAGCCTCCAATCAAAAGGGAACATGTTTTAGCGCGTACGATGTCATAGACTTATGAAGCTGGATGATGTTGGATTTTTCATGTCGACCAAAACACGATAAAGCTACCTGAAAGGTTCCATTATGTCCCGGTCAATCTGTGTCTTGCAGAATGACAATTTGCATTTGGGTACTACAATGCGGTAATCGTTGGTGATATAAGGTCATTTGTGCGGGGAGAGCAAACAACTGTTCAATGAATGCCGACAATTCTTTAAAAGTGCTGTCATGCTACGAGAAGAGAATGCTTGTTAGTACTCTACAAGACAAAGAAACTTGGTAATTTGGTGTCTCACCGCTTCACTTCGGGGTCCCTGGACCCGACGTTGACATGATATCCGGCCTTGACCAACCTCCCACCCAAGGCACGGCCGAAGTCGCCAGTGCCCAAAATCGAGATGGTCTCGCCCCCGAGGCTGCCCCCGTCCTCCAAGGTCACGTCGCCCTCATTCTTGCTCTTACTGCTGTCGTCGCTCCCATCGCTGACGACGCTTCCGCTCAGTCCCCTGATGCCCTTGCTGAGGCCCTCGGAATTGTTGTGGATCTGATGCTGCCAGTTGCCGGAGGGGAGGCTGGCCACGGACTTGAGGACCACTTTATCAGCGGTGACGTTGACCACGGTTGTGCCTTCGTTGTCCGCGTCGTCCTGGAAGGCTGCGTTGGTGTGATGGACTTTCATGGTTCAACGGCGCTTCCCTAACTGAAATGCCGGTTGGGTTGAGGATTAAGTAAGCGATGAGAGCGCGCGCCGAAGTTCACGTACCGTGTGAGCAAAAAAGAAAAGAAAAAAGGCAACTAACCAAAACAAAAAAAAATCTTTTCCTGGTAATCTTGTGGAAGCAAAAGCTCTAGAAGATACGGAATTGTGAAGTTAGATCCCGGAATCATTCAAGGAACTTTGCTACGTGAAAAAAAGAACCAACTGTGCCACTGCAATTACTATATACTTTTCACCAGAACACCTGCATATACCACATTTACTTCTTTAGTGGGAGAAGAATATTTTTATATAGGGTATACAATGACCTTTCCACATCTGCATCTGCAGTTCTTAAAGGTCACAAGGCCAAAGGCCAAATCTGCCTTTCAAGCCAACGTATGCCACAAACGAGGTCTTCGTACATCACCCTAAAACCTGAGGGACACGGGAATCCGAGATCCGTAAGGCTGTTAGAAACTAGCACAACTGGGGACAAGGGAACAACGGTGAAAATTTTGTTGGAACCATAGAGGCCTACATAGACTAGTGATGTTCTCAGATCGAGCCCGAGCCCGGAAGCCCTATACCCCGAACATCTTTGTTGGCCTCCCTGAACTGCACAAGCCAAACTTCTGAGCTTCAGGCTCAGCCCGATCCTTCCTTCAAACCCAGATTCAAGCTTAGCCTATTCTGGATGGTACACAAAAGAGAAACGTATTGGCTTGACTCAGCCATACTCGTGGTGAAAACATTTTGCATTTTGAATTTGACCTGACAGTGGGCAGTCCTTGGTTTAGGCCGCTCTGTGACCCATTTTAATTTAACCCGTCATGTGCTCCAGTCGAGCTCGGCCTCAGATTCGGGTGAGCCCGAAATAACTCGAACCAGACTTTTTTCAACCGGTTACAATCGTAATATAGGCTGGCCCTCTAAGCCTTTTAGCGTCTCACGCGTCAATTCAACTGATGCAAGGTGATGACACGAGCCTCGAGCCCAGGCTCGTCAGGCATTTTCACAAGAACTGTGGAACTCGAGCCATCTACAAGTATTTCTGTAAGATAGACGGTCTAAGAAGTCCATGAAACAGGCCTACAAGCCTTTGGCAGATTTGAAAGAGACAAGTCGAATGTGAATATGCAACACAGAGACGGTCTAAAATTGTACCTCTTTTCCAGCCGTCCACTTCCACACATTTATTTTTTCTCTTACACGTGTGTTACTTCACACACCGCTTTAGCTGGAGGCTGAAGCCTTGGGGCGCATGTAAGGTCATTCTGTACTGGTTTGCGAGTCCACAAATTTGGGGATCGTTCCATTACTACCCATGACCGTCCACCCAGACGCATTGAACCCTGTGTGCAAGGAACCTTGAGTGAAACACCCCAGCCTTTGCTTGCACCACCAGTTATGCGTAACTTCTGCGATGAGAATGGGGACACAGTGTGCGCAAGTACCTGTCTTTCATTATCCTTTTTCCTGGCACCTCTTCCATCTTCCACGTCCAGGTGGAACGACTCCGGATTTTGTATTGTCCTACCCAGGTACTATTTTGTGACTCACACTGTACCGCTGGCCATGTGTAGCGCTGGCCTGTACGCACGCACGGCAGGGGCGCGCCCGCCAAGGAGTCATTCAATGCATGTGCATGTGCGCGCGCGCACACACATGAGGGCTCGCGCGCAGGCGCACGCACACCATCAACTTTCGTTAAGGCACTTTCACAGCCAGTTTGCGCTGTCGCCCCCTCTGGCTGCGACTACTGTAGATGTGAAAGGCTCCTTGTCCGTTCAAGGTTTCCTACCCCCTCCTCCTCAGTCTGGGGCTACCTCGACTCGACGAGAAGAGACACAGTTCAACGTCGTGCCACTTTGACAGCTTTTGACATGAGCGTGGACGTTAAACAATCATGCCTTCAATCGTTGGCAAGGAAAGAGAAGCAGATCTTGAGAAGGCCCAACCTCGCCTATTGGCATGCCTGGGCCTTGTTCGACCTCTTTCGTCTTGAAGCCACGTCAGCTACCTCGAAATGGCCTTTAGAGTCATTACACACGAAATTGAGCCCCCAATTTCATAGCTCCAGAAGTTGCACTGCAGGTTTTGAATATTTTGGCACGTGATTTCATCTGGCATCGGCGCAATATGCAGCTTTGTGCCATGTAAATTTGGCGTTTCACGACTTTTCTGATAATCTTTTTGAGCACAAGTATCTTGAAAGAAGCGTTTGTTTCTTGGGTATCGTGTTGAAGGTTAGAATGAGGCGGTACTTTTTAAAGTATTTTCAACAAGAAATCTAGTGCAAACTGAAGCAGTCAGTACTCAACATGGCGGTTTATGAATTCGATTAATGTGTCGCCCATGCCGCCATTGTCATAGTTGCCAAGCGTCCTCAGTTTACCACCATCATAGTCACTGAGGTCTGGTGCAGCAATCCACCCCTCTACACCGTTCATTGGTCGATTTCAGAATTGTGATGTTTGATTGCACTTCAGTTTCATAATATATGAAATACTAACTATTGCCACTGCTGGAACAAAGCAACAAAAACAGCAGTGGGAATGAGAATAACAAATATCAGGCGCCCACTGCTGTCTGCAAGGTTGAGAGCAGTTTGGAAAAAAAAACTTTGTGGGTGCTGGCCAGCTTGACCAATATGCCTGGGATTGAGTAACCACACCCATTGCTGCACCATTTAAGCTTACCAAATATTCGCACCTCTGCTCTCACGCTGCAGGTGGGTGGACCCCCGGAACCTTCATGTCCCACTTCACAGCTACTTTCACCTGACACGGTGGAACGTAGACATTTTCCGTTTTGAAATCTTGTAATTATCAACCCTTTCTATTGGAACTAAGTGAATTGAAGCTTACCTTACATACCTCAATGATCAAAGTATGATCCCTTGATGACAGCCTCGAGACTCTTGCGGAAGGCAGCACATTCATCCCTAATGCCAGCCGTAGGGTAGGCAGCCCATGCCCCGGAGATCTTCTTCTTGAAGGAGGCCACATTAGGATGAGAGATGGCATTGGACTCCCGCTCAATGATGGACCACCAGAAATAATCGAGGGTACTGAGGTCAGGACTGGAGGGGGGACAGAACTCCTTGGACCCGAAGTTAGCAAAGGACTACTTCTGAAACTCTTGCACTTTCTTTGCTGGGTGCGCAAGTGTTCCATCCTGCTGTCAGACATAATTACCATCAGGGTAATTGACCTTGAGCAATGTGAGAACTTTGTACCTCATGAGGAGGAAGTACACATTGGCATTGCATGTCTTCTTAACATCAAAGAATATGGGATCCATTCACTTTCCATCAGAAGCCAACACATCCAGAACCCTTGACTTTCTGAGGATTCTTGGTTCAGTGTATCCCTATGACATCTTCCCTGTCAAGGGCAATCCAACAGTCATTGTGACAGTTGTGATACTGGTCAATAGTGAAGACCTTATTGTCTGAGTAAGTATTGACCATCAAGCCATTTGTTTTTCAACCAATTCAGGAGCTTTTTTTACTGTTCATGGCGCTTCTCACCAGCAGCTTCTGTAATGAGTTGCTGTTGTCATCTCATGAAGCTCTTTATCCCGAGGTTCATCATGATCCTCGGGATTGTTGTGTGTGGCGTCCGGAGCAGCCTTGCAGGGCCTCGGATCGAAGTTGTTGGGTTTTCGGCCACATTTGCGATGAAACAGTGGATGATGTCTTCTACTGCCACGTATTTTGCACGGCCGCTTCCTGGTTTCCTTTTGAAGTCCATGACACCATTGTTGGCCTCCTTGCCTTGCTGATGTTTCTCATGGTCTTCTCGGTCACTTTGGCAACTTGGGCATTTTTTTACCTCAAGACCAGAATCGAAGAGGGCGCCAACCCGAATTCTCTTGACTTCTTGCGGAGTTGACATTTTTAAGGTTGGGTGCGCAACAGAATTTCAGCAATATCTACTGACTACAGTGTTGATATCTCTAGAGCAACTCATCAGATTTTCAACCAACGTACGTCGAAAGAGAGCTGAAAGTGTGCTCTTTGAGCAAGCTTGGACTCCTTGCTATGTTCCAAGTCACAAGTAAAGCAGGAGAGGAGAGACATGCTGTGCAGGGCCCTTGAGAGAAACATTGGCATACACGACACCTCCTATGTTTTGGGAATGTCAGAGGACTCAGTGCGCAACCTCAGGCAATGTTACAACTGCAATGGAGGGATACTGCCTCCTGTCAGGCAGTCACCTGGCCGTCCATATAGTGCAACTTGGAGAGCAGCAATTGCATCTTTTCGGGTAAAAATTTATTTTTAGAAATGTCAAATGAGGCACTCCATGACAGTACTATTCTCTCTACGGACAAAGGAAGTTCACACATCCAA
>JAAUXU010006851.1_pt1 | contig 29697 bp, 22 predicted proteins | sample 7278151 | NCBI WGS metagenome assembly JAAUXU01 (sample SAMN14350113, study PRJNA611818) | marine sediment metagenome | isolation source: surface marine sediment (1.8m) | place: French Polynesia: Moorea | collected 2018-08
CTCAAATTGCCCCTCAATTAGTTCCCCCATTACTTGACCCTCCCCCTATGATTTAGCCACTCCTCACACACAGTCCTACACCTAACTCCCCACTCAACTTTGCTTGAAGCAGATGTGATTCCAGCCTGGAAGGCTGCCTCCTGGACAGTGTGATTCCTTGACCAGAAATACACAAATATCAGGGCCTGCTGCAGGGGCAAGTGGCAGTCCAGGAAAAAGTTGGCCCTCACACACTTTTTGGAACCACATCGGCGACACCTCCAGAAGACTCTGTCTGCCCTGCTGGCATCGGCGACGAGGGTCTGCTGGGTTCCACATGCTTTTTCTTATTGGCTTTGGTTCGTCAAACAGAAAGTGCTCTGATGAGCTCCTTGTTTGTGATTTAGAGAAACTGCTACCTGGCTGATTGGCAGTACATAAATAACCAATTTTTTTAACCATTTTCAATGCAAAGTATGTAAAGCTGTTTGTGTATGTATGTATGTTTGTGCCCCTCTGGTGCTCTCAGTTCTTCATGGATCTGGCTCATTTTTGGCATGTGAGACTTTGGGTCAACAAGAAGGACATAGGCTATGCAAAGTTGCATTATGAGGCTGTTTTGAGGCCGAAATTAAGGTTGAATGTTGCATTTACTACATAGGTCATAGATAGCTAGGTCAATAGGTATAGCTCAGCCTGCATGACTTAGCTGTGTGGTACCAGAACTAGTCAGTAGCTTTCAATGACTGGAGCAGGGAAGAGTAGGAGTCAGTTGAAGTGGGCAATGAGCTCAACCAACCCAGCAAGCCCAACTTGGACTTGACCCATCAACTGACAGCCCACTGCCATCACTGCCACAAGCTGGGGAGAGCAGGAGAGTGTCTGGATCAGGCAGTTCCAAAAGTAGCAACAAAAATAGTGCATGGTGAGGTCAAGACACATGTACAGCATGAAGTACGGGGTGGACAAGGAGAACTTATAGAATTCTCCCGAGCAAAGTTGGGTGCAGGTTGAGCTAGTTCAAAATAATTCCATTTACCGAAAACTTATAAAGATGCTCTCTCAAAACTACATTGGGCTAAAAAGCAAATGCAGAAACAAAGAGAAGACTATGGATGAGTTGCAGAATGCAGAAAAACAATGAACTTGTCTTCAATGTTGCTCAGTGCTCCTACCTTTCAAACACTGATGTCACTTTTGATCCAAAAGCTTGTGCTTGTCCCAGGGCAACTAAAATTCAGCAAGGCATGGGACACTGAAGATGATTTTCTTGACACTACACCTGAACCTCCTCCTTCATCCCAAACTCAAAATCAGCAGGATTTCCCAAACTTCGTAGCAACCGTGCAGAGATATGGGATTAGTGTTCAAGTGGTACTGCCTTGGCAAACTCATTGCTTCAAGACTTAGGGTTCGCTAATGAGAACACTCTTCTTAGCAGAGACTGTCAGCTCAAAAATAGAGCAGCATGGGAGAGCTAGGGTCAGGGAACATAGGAGACAAAAGAACATGCTCTGCCTCAAGTTTGATGGAAGGAAAGATCTGACTCTTCCTCTTGATCGCCAACTCATTTGGGAAGGATATGTAGTGGTTATAGAAGAGCCAGGAGCAAAATATGTTGACCACATAACCCCAAATTCATGTAGTGCTAAAGCCATTAAGAAAAAATTGCAGGATCTCATCTCAGAGAATGGGTCAGACCAGTCAGTTCAGGTCATTGGAGCTGATAGCACAAGTGTCAACACTGGGAGAAGGGGTGGGGTGATCAGATGTTTGGAGCTACATTTACAATGTCCTTTGCAATCGAACATCTGTCTGCTCCATCTCAATGAATTGCCTTTGAGACATCTTTTCACCTCTTTCGATGGCCTTCAGGACCAAGAACTTTTACTAGTATTATTGGAAAGAAGCTGGAAAAATTCACCTGTGAACCCATTGCCAACTTTGCCCCTCTTTCTGGGAGAGTTCAGCCCATCAGTATTGCTGTAAGGAAATGCCTGAGCACAGACCAGCAGTACTTGGCTGCTATCTCTTTGGCTGTTCAAGGGGGGGGGGGTTCCTGCACAGCTTCAGAAAAAAAACCTGGGACAATTCTCCAAGCTAGGTGGGTGACAATGGCCAACAGGATTTTGAGGCTGCATGCTCAAGAAACAGAACCATCTTTGGCTCTCAGGAGACTAGCTAGCTTCATTGTCAATGTCTATTCTCCTTCCTTCTTTAATATCAAAACTAATTGGGATATCACTTGAGGAGCAAAGAATTTTCACTTTCTTGTCTCCTTGGCCAACTTGTTCCTCACACAAGAGGAGAAGAAGGTTATTGGACTAGTGCTGGTCAACAACAGCTCCTACGTCCATCCTGAGAAAATGCTTCTGGCTGCATTGACAGATCCTTCTGAAGTAGTATGAACTTCTGCTGCCCAGAAAATTGTAGCTGCCAGAGACAGGGCAGGAAGCAAGGACTCTCAAGAAATTCACCCATTTAAGAACCCCAAACAAATTATTATATACCTGGCAGCTTCAACCTACATGGACTTGCTTGACTTGAGCAATACAGACTTATTCTGCATCACTCCTACTCCTCTTCTTTTATCTCATTCAAAGGAAGATTTTACCAACAAAGCTAAAGCATCACCACTTCCACCTTTTAACATACCTTGTCACCCACAAAATGTTGAGAGACTGGTGGCAGATGTTACAGCAGCATCAAAATTGGTTGTAGGGCATGAAAAAAGACATGAAAAACTTCTGAACACCTTGGAGTCCTGTAAGAATATACCCAAAGAATACAGTACAAGACATTTCTCTTAAAACTAACACCAAATGGCAGTTAAGGCTACCCATGAACAGCAGGGAGGGTGGGAATGAGGGTTTACTACACAAAGTCAAAATTTTGGCTAATAAATCAGAAAAATGTTAGAATCAAAAATGAAAGGTCTTTTCAACAATTGTAAACGAAATTTTTGTCCTGGACATCTCACTTCAAGAATAAGATCTGCATGGAGGTCATGGAGCACACCATAGGCACAGGCAGCTTTGTGAGGCTGGTGCCACTTTTTAACACAATGAGCCAAAATTTTTTTATATACCATGACTTTGGGATACCATCCGCAACTTATGGTGGGTGTAACGCATTGATTCTAGGTCACCCAAATTGGGACCCCTCTAATGTACAGCTTGGTTGAAAAAACTGCAGAACCCTATTGCAAGATTCATCTCCATCAGGCTGCAAGCTGCACGCACACGGACTTCTTACACTAAGATTTTGATCTTACACTAAGGCAAAAAATTGACCAAACTTGTACTGTTTCATAACAAGTGATGTGTGATGTAAGCTATGTGAAAAACACTGACTGCAAAAAAGATTTTATTTGTTCCCTTCTTTGTCTACGTGGCAGGTTCAACAATGAATGTGGGGGCCAAAAATTGTGTTCAGGTAATAAGTGCAGATTGTTCAGTAAATTTTGAGGGAATATTCAGTAAAATAGCATAATGTGCGGCAAAACCAAGAATTTTGCCTTTTCTCAGCACATGCTACAATTTCACTGCATGCTTTGATTTTCTTTTACTGACCACAGATTTACCGCACATTTTGCAGCTACTTACTGAACATTTATATTTATCTCATTAAGGTGCATCGGTGATCTTTCCATGTTTTAATGTTTGTTGGGGTAAATGCTCGGCTCTGTACAAAAGTCTCGCAACTTCCGCTGGAACCGCTGTCTCAGGCTAAGCGGGGTCTCCTTACGTCTTTGGCACACCCCGATCTGCTTTTGCTTCAGTTGAGCACCGTGCACACCTTCGTTGCTCGGACCAGCATTCAGCTATGGAGTATTTAAGAGGGACGCAAAGTGTTCGTTGTGCTTAACTCTTAGTGAGTGGTTGTCTTCATAACATCTATTCTCTATGCTCCCAAGTTCTCTCTCACCTTTTTCATACGTCATGGTAGCTTTCTGTGCTCAGTAGTCTGGATTCTCGGAGGTCCTTAACGGTGAGAAAAGTGTCTCCAGCAAAGCCGACGTTGTCAAGGAGCTTCAGTAGGTCTTAAATCTCCTTCAGTCCTGCTGAGCAGTGTCCTCACTTAGTGGGACTATTATCGATGTCAGACTCAGTCAGAACAGGGAATCCCTTGGTGAGACATGTAGCAGAAACGGGTCATCTTCATCGTGCTTAAGATAAACATGTCCTAATGTTGTTCCTGTACGTAAAAGGTGGTTCATGCCACGTCATATCTTTTCGTTTCTAGTTCATATTTCTTACACAAATAATCGGACGTCAATAGGCTTTTTTTTGGCCGCGACGCATGCACGAGTAAGAACTAACCTACTGAGCAAAACCGAAACAACGAAGAGGAAGGACTATGGCAATATAAGAGCGCGCTTTGTACGGTGCCAGCAACACTTTTTTCCACTTCCCTGAACCCTCTCGGTTTTCTTTGATGCCCCATGCCACATCCCCCTGCTAACCCCCATCCGTCTGACCACCATCGTCCCCCCTTGTGCGTCTTTTCCCGTTGCTCTCTGGTCCCCTGGTCCCCGGACTCCTGTTGGGTATCCTCTTCGACGCACACAGGACCGAGGCACGAGTATAAGCCTGACTCGAGCATGCATCATACATGGTTCATGACAACAGATCAACATGAGTTAGTGCTCTAGCGTCTCTACTATTAATCAGTCTTACGGGACGTTCCTCGAGACTCCAGCTCATCCGTCTTGACTCAACGTCGCCTCTTGTATGCAACTTCGAGCTCGGCTCACGACATTCATAGCTTGCAGCCCGGGAAGATGAAGCTCGCAGTGATATCGACGGATCGAGCGAGAGAGGAAGTCATTTCTTCTCGCTCTGTGGTCGTCAGTTACTCACCATATTGCTAATTCTGGCCTCTAGATGACGTTGTCGCTTGTAATTGGTAAATGAACAGTTTTTAAAGCAAGAGAGGTAGGAAATTTAAGGACACAGCATGAGTGAGATCTTCTGAGCTGTGCTGATCATAGACCCAGGGAATGGAACCCGTGCAAACCTTACTCAAGTAGCCTCTTGCAAGGGAAGGTTCCAAAGCATGGGCCAACCCACCCATTCTTTCACCGTGGGTCGGGTTTGTGATATCCCAGGCCCATCTTGGGTTGGGTTGAGTTGGGTTCTGCACAGGATGTCTGCGTCTGACACAGCCTGTAAGTATACCTGACTCACAGACAAGTGTGCAGACTTCTCCGTTCCGACCCACCTGCCCGAGAAAAAATGTCTCATTGTCACTGCTTCTCCATCCTCTGGGGTTTTCCTATCCTGGTGGCAGAAGACTTCTTGTTGGGCGACAGCGACCGGGATAGCCGAACAAGAAGACCGAGGCGCTGGCTATGATCACATGCTCACCATGCACCAAATCAGCTTAGGCTGTTACAAAGGAGGTGCAAAACAAAGAGCTTCGGTGCTGCAAAAACACCGTCGTGAGCAAAAAGGTCAGCTTGGATCAGCTGATTTCAGCCTATGCGTGAGACCAAAAACAGCTCAGCCGAGCAGCGTACATAGTAAGTTGTCCATGAGCTGACTCAGGTCGGACAGATCAGCCGCTTGAAGACTCTCAGTCTCCACCTCCTGATTTCGCCTGATTTGAGGCCCGCGTTTTCTGCTCCGATATCGATATATACGTTTATACATCAGGATTCGTATGCACTCATAGGTCAGGACTAGAACAGTCATTGGCAGTTTGTACATAGTCTCTGTACTCGCGTGTGGTCTCGTGTGCAAACGCAACGGGAGGATTTGGACATTTTTGAAAGAAAAGTAGTTCCGTGAAAGTCGAGAGCGGGACGTTTCTTCTCTAGTGACGAGACCTAATGTGAAAAAAGAAGTTTACAAATCGTCCATGAAGAAGGCTCTTGATTCCTGAGACGCTTTCTTTTTTCAGTACAATTGCAGAAAACAATGTAACAATTCTGTCACTGTTTGTTCTTGATTAACCTTAATTTTCACTACTGGATGTCCTGGATAACGTTGAACACGTGTTTGAGGCAACTTGTCGTAACACTCTAAATAAAAGTCAAAGTTGCATGAATTTGAAAATTCTATCTCTAGCTTTGGTTGGAATGGCACTCATCGTGCTGATCTTTTGTCAACTTCAACATTCGGTACGACGTCGTGGAAAAGCTAAGGTGAAAAATGATTGTGCAACTGGAGTAGAGGACTGTGTCAGATGTGGCCAATCCAAACTTGGATGACCGTGCAGAGGGGGGAAGAGGCTGGAGGGCATCTCAATCGTTTGAAGGATGCAGAAAAAGCAGTTATTCTCTCCACTGACACGAACTATTTTCTGCCCGCCTTCCACAACTGCTCCAACACCTGCATCATCTTCGAGGACCTGAAAACCATCCCACTTTAATGCCTTAAGCCCAAACCTGAATCCTCTTGACTTTAGCTGGTGGGTGGACGTTGAGAAGGTGGATTGCGGCATCTCTCATCTACATGCGGACTCCCTGAAGTCCGCTGTCGCATGGGGGCCTGGGCCAGCATGCCCATGTCACCCATGGTCAATGCTTGCCGGGCCTTCTTGCCCCTGCACTGCAATGGCCCACCTGGTCAACAATGGCGGAGGGTATCTTCAAGAAGTCAATGCGTAAACTGTCTTTTTCTTTAACAAATGATCCCCCTAAACTTGATCGTCACATTTTTTTGTGTGCGTCTAAAGTGAGGGAACAAAGTATTAGCGTTATCCAGGACACCTGATATATGTACAGTCTGCTACAGCGATAAACCATCAAGGTCATGATTATGAATATAAGAACAGTAGCAAGCTCACACATCTTGTAGTAATGCCATACAAATGATATCATCAGTCACTTTTGGGGCTCATTACAGTTGGGTTCACTGGGTCACTTACAAACTCAAGATTCGTGCCTAAGCGTATTTACAAGTGCACAGAGATTCATATTTGGAGTGTTTTGCATATGCATAGAAAGCAGCATCAATGTAGGTTATTGTGTACAGTTTGGGTTTCATAATCAGTTAACATTCTGGTAGAAATATCACAGCAATTTTGTGGCTTCATGACTCAATCTTGCCACAGAGACCAGATGGAACAAGTGCAAACTAAAACGAGGATGAGTGGCTGTAAGAGTACTTTTCAGTATTTAATAACGCTTAACTTTAGGCAAGTGCAGCAGTGGTGAGGGAGGGGCTGGCAACTACGTAGATCTGTTTGGCACAAGACTCCTTTCTCGGTGCGCTTCTCTGGGCATTCTTACAATCCTGAGTCACTTGAGGTCAGCGAGAAGTTGGCAGAGTCTCTCTGGTGCTCCAGCACCTGGGGGTTGGCGAGCTTGCGAGGTCCATTGCTGCTGGTGCTGCTATAATTGGTGTGTCTCAACTCAGCCGGCATGTGCGCCAAATGTGGAGTCTTTTGCACAATCAGCTGGGTATTGGCGTAAACGCTCTGAGCTTTGGCGTCAGTGCCAGCTTGCTGGGGAGAAGGATGCTCCTGAATTTCGGCCATCAGGTTGATTCTGCGGTGATCGAATGGTTTGAAGTGTCTGCCCGTCGGCCCCTGGAAAGACCCTCTCGTATTCCCTGGAGGCATTATTGCGCCATTCACCCTGGCGGGCAAGGTGTTGTGCGCCGCGGCCGCTGCCATCGCTGGCGTCCCTCTGCCAATGCTTGGCTGTTGATTGATGTTGTTGGTCTGAGCTGCCGGCAACGTGTTGAACTGCTGAGGCATCATCATCATCATAACGGGAGACGCCTGGCGCGGTGGCGTGGGCACCACGGTGTTCGTCGACGCCACAGATGACGACGATGCTGTCGTAGAAGACAAGTCAATGATCCTCGGGTCTCCGCCGTTCTTGGCGGCGTCATTGAACGAAGTCAGGCGCATGTTCAAGCAGCGGCCGTAGGGATCCTCATCGTCGGCAGCCGCAGCGGCCGCTAAGGCCGGCGGTGGCGGCTTGCGACGAATCGCTACTGTGCCGAGCTCACCGTAAATGGCCTCGTTTGCAGGCTGCTGGACTCCTCTCTGCAGGGAAGAACTCTGCCACTGCTGTTGCTGCTGGACGATCTCGTCCATCGAGTTCGACTTTTGATGTTGCTCTCGCTGTTGCTGTTGCAGTTGCTGCTGATCCGGGGGTGACGCGGAGCTGCTGGAGGTGCTGATGGAGTCAGATCGAGGGGTCAGATCGTCGTGGGGCAGGCCTGAGTCTACGGAGCGGTTGCTTCGAGGAGTCTGAACGTCCTGGATAACAACAACAGCATGTCATGATGGTCGATTATTCGGAGAAATACGTCTATTATGAGCACACTGCGCATATGTACACGCATCTGGCGGCTGAGAAATTATTCTTTGATTTGGCAGACACATGAGAAATGATGAGGATAACGCAATAGACCTGGTTGGAGGCCGGAATGGGCAAAAAAGGATGATCACTGGGCGCACCAGCCAATGCATAAGGCAACAAACAACACATGGTACTCACAACCAGTACCACGTACGTACTTTGTAGTAAGGTGTGCGCTTAAGGCGTGCACGCGGTCCTATCACGGCCCCATCACGTACGAACAAGGACTGCCGCAAATGAGATTTTTGGAGAGAACGAAGAAGGAAAGCGAAGAAGTGGACTAGGAAAGGCTCCAGGGTGCCCAATCCTCATGATTCATCGCATCAAATCAAATTGGCTTTCCTCCCTTGTGGTTGCGCAGCTGCTTTTCCTTTGATGCCACCCAAAACCCAAAACCACCGATCAAATTTGAGTGACGCGCGCTTACGCTTTCTCTCCTCCCCCCCCCCGAATAAATCCCCCCTCCCAAACATAGCAGTCTGTTTTCAGCTAGGAAAGTCACGAGAGGTGAAGAAGCTTTTTGGATATCACGCTTTAAGCGTGCACAAATGCACAATGTGGCTCCGAATGACGCATGCGATGCTGTCATGTGGTGGAAGTCACGATCGGGCTGTTGCACATTGCACTTTTGAAGAGGCAATCAGCAATGGGCGTTGCTCAGTCGAGTGGGTTAATTTCTCGGAGTACATGGACGTGACCATCAGCGTGGAGGACGCGTCGGACACGGCGATGTCCGTCTCCCCGTGGAACCGGCAGCTCCGTGTTTGCCATGAGCACACGCACAGAAGTGCATCATTTCACCCCCTTTTTACCCATGTATGTACGGGCATGTACGAAAAGTTCCATCAGCACGAGATGCTGGCGTGCAGAGCATCCTTTCTCTCTTTCTTTCTCCAATGCTACACGAATCTGCCAAAGAGGGTGGAAAAGTGGGAGGGGTAGGAGGGGAGGGGGAGCATCATCAGTAGCCTCTGCTGGCTGCTCGGTGCGTGGCAATGGCGGCGGTGGCTCAAGAAATGGGAGGGAGAGGGGATCATTGGTGCGTCCTATGAGTCACAAAGCTTGCGCAAACGATCTCGGGCTGCATGAGTCCGTGCAATTGAATCGTTGCGAATCGTCTCTTGCTCGCTTCCTGAGCAGTTTTGCAATGAGGCACCGAATGACGTCGTCGCGTCTTTTGGAGTCACACGCACTGCGCATCCGTGGAACATGCGCGTGCGTGCGTGTGTGTAAGAGAGAGAAAGAGAATGGGATTTCGTACGAATGGGACGAAGAAAGGGAGGGAAGGGACTCTGAATGTTGATTGCCCCAAACAGGCTGGCTGCTGGAGGAGGAGTCCATGATGAAGTACAAGGAAGTGTGCTTCTATCACCTCCCCTCCTTCTCTCTCTTTATCACATGGGTCTCGCTTCAGTCGCCTCCGATATCGTGTTCAACGTCTTTGAACTCGTGCTCTGGTACACTTCAATCCCCCCTAAATTCCCACAGTTGACAGCACTACGATGTGCATAATGTATCTTAAGCATCTGTGATGATCAAATCCATGGAGAGATGTGCAGGGATCATCAGTTGGTCGATCCGAGACGATGGAAGCTGTTCACACACACACACACACACACACACTAAGGGAGCACGTGCGTATTCTGGCGGAAAATGCCAGTGAAAAAAAAGAGAAATAATTCCCCAAGGAGAAACGCGAGAGCCAAAAGTGGGAGAAAGCTAGCACAGAAGAGGGATGGCAGCATATGCAAAGTAGACTGGATCAATTTTTCTCCCTCGTACACCCTGTGCATCCTCTTCACACTGATATGCTAAGCAATATTTGGTTTCCCAAATTCCATGACGACCAACACGTCTGCACTCACATGCCTGGAGCTCAACTTCACCAACTCCCCCCCCCCCCCAACAGAGTCCTGCTGCAACAGATGTAGTGCGAGCCAACGTGGGGCACGTGTGCAGCTTCGCCTGTGCCGAGAATGTGCCCAAGAAGAAGGCTCAATTAAGTCCTGTGAGACTACCCAACTTTTCTCATCGAAGGAGGTTGGGAGGGAACCAAGAAAAGGGACGATGTTATCACCAGATGGGCGATTAGGAAGAGTCGGATCGCCAGAACGCTTTGAAGGCGCCACCATCGTCCTTATCGGCGCCTATAATTACTGACCCAGTTTGTCCCCGGGTGGATTATTCTGCAGCCTGGGGAAAGTTAGGGGGGGAGGACCTTTCTGCTTTTGTGTGGATTGATAAATGCGCTGATTTCGCGACTCACGCACACTTTCCACTCGGTGGGGGCAAAACAATGACAGCGAACCCTATTTTGCAGGTCGGTGCCTCCAGAACTGGCTTTCTCTGTCCTCGACTCTGGTCTACGTGTGCAGTACCTTGCACGCCAAGGCTAAGAAGTCTCCTTTCCCTCCCGGGGCCGAAGCCCTCAAAGCCTCGGTGCACATTGAGCAATTTTTCTCTTGTCTCCCACCCCTCCATGGTAGACTAGACACTAATTGTACGGCGCTAAGCCAGCCATTTCTGTCCTCCGAGCAACTGGAGGGTTGAAGGGACTGTAGATAACGACCTTCTTTGGTGTGACAACACGTCCACGATCCCTCCCTGCGCCAGCCAACGTTGTTCCACCCGAGCAAGCACAGGCAGGGGCGCGGGGGCCAAAAGTTGTTCCAGCCAAAAAAAATCAACTGCTGTGCGGGAACACTGATATCAATGCCCACGTTTGAGGATCGACTCGAGCAGAGAAAGGCTTGATCACACTTTCCTTCTCTCTCCCTGCTACAACCCTAAATATGAAAAAAATGAGCTGTCAATAAGGGCCATTTGGCACCGGCTTCGTTTGCATAGCCGATTGCACACGGAAAGTTTTTGCCTCTGGGCCGCTCGAAAGTAGCATAACGACTGAGGCTGTCGAGAGTTTGTGCGCAAACTTTCGTGCCATTCCACCTTTTTAAGCGGCCACCTTGGCCACTTAAATTTGCGTACGTAAGCTCTTTTATGCCCTCATCTCCTGGGTTCAAAGACCTTCTGGGACAGTTTTGCAGGAAAGTTTTCGGACCAACCCACGAAAGAATCCAGGACCATTGGAAACAGGAAGGAAAAGAAGTTCATTTTCAGGGGGAAAAGCGAGATCGAGGAGGGGGGGAAGGGGAAACTTGGCGTGCTTAAACGGCCCACTTCTTTCCCCCCCTCCTGCTCTTTTCGTCTTCGCTCCGGTTACGCACGTCCGTACGTACGTATGTGTTCTTTTCTGTCGAAAAGGAACAAGATCTGAATATTTGATGGTCTTCTAACGCACACATACACAGAATATGGCAGGGGTAAGGAAGAAACGATGCCAGCCGAGCCCGCATGAGAATATTTCACGGTTTTGTTTCAGAGGTGAACCGATTGCAATCCGGGGCTTGCCCAGGTAATGGACCCGAACCCGAATGCTCGGAGCTGCCTAAAGAAGATTTATGCGGGAAATAAATCCAATTTCTGTGTGCTTTTTTAGCCTAAAAATCTCGTCTAGAAAAAAAAATGGATGGTGGAGGGACAGAGAGGAAGCAAAACTTCTGTAGGCCGTTTTACTACCTACCTGAACTTCATGGTTCTGCATGAGTGCAGCCGCTCGTTTGTTGCTGGCGACGAAGTTGGGATGAGCGGCGTTGGGACTGAGGTGGTTGTTGCAGCCGGCGGTGACGTTGGCGGTGACGACGCTGCTGTTGCCGCTGTCGTTGTTGCTTTCACAGTGTCCCGGCGGAGGCGGCAGCTCGTCGTCGGTGTCCTCCTGTCGCAGCTGAGGTGAGGAGGCAACCTGAACGAAGATGAGACGTACTCCACCAACTTCGGCACACACTGTGTCAGCTACGTGGTGGAGGAGGGGGGGGGGGCAAGGGCACCTGGTACAGCCAGTGTGCAGTGCTCTTGGAGGCTGCGGATGTGTATTCCAGTCATGCCTTCGCTCGCATGATTCACGTCTTCTCATTTCGAGAGGAAAACTTAATCAGCCTGTGTTAACCGTTGCCTTCCTCGCAAACTCCGAGGAGAATTATGAGGACGACGCAGGCGGAGGAAAGACAAGAGTTCGGAGTTATGGTAAGGAGAAGGGGAGCAACGGCCTCATCTCCAGCAGAATTGCATCACTGCGGCAGAGAGAGAATTTCGCTCGGCCAAGAGAGGACTTTGCTGCAGTGAAGCCCTCCTTCAATATAGTGTGCGCGGACCCGGCCCAAATCTCGATTGCGTCCAAGAAAAGCTCGTATGCGGCATGAGACGTTAGTACAATGAGATCTTTAAAAACACACACAAAGCTGTGAGAAGGACATGTGTTGTGCTTTATGATGATTCAAGGTAATGGGGTGGGGGTAATCATCAGCTCTATTAGTGGTTTCCCGACATTATTATTTCATTTGTGAAGACTCACGTGACTGCCACCATCAATCTCCTGCTGCGGCGGCGGCGAGGAAGCCACGGAGACCGGGGAGACGGTGTCGTCGGGAACCATTGCCTCCGCTCCTCTGTTGGGGGAAAGGGGAAGAGAAACACGCATGAAGAAGCTGACTTCTTTCCGCAACTAATTGCTCGTCTTTTCTCCGTTGCAGTCACGCGTGCGCAACGTGCGCAACTCTTACACAGATTGGATCTTTTCAGCCAGCCTGTCCTATCTACGTGGTCGCCAAGTAGCAACCCTGTTAGGTCGAGGGGCATCGGTCATCAGGAGCGTACCCCAATCCCCCATGGACCATGCTGGGATCCCAGCTTTGGGGGGCTTGGTCAGGGTTTAGTCAAATCGACAGTGATGAGAAGGAACGATGGGGAGATCAGCCAATGCTCTGTTAGCTGGCAGACACAACTACGATTCTGCTTTACCTAGGGAGACTCATTCATTCACCTTCGGGGACTGGCGCTGTTGCTTTCAACGCTGCGGAAAGGCCTGGGACTCATGTTCACTTGCTGGGACTCCTCATTCGTCAGGAGTCTCTGAGTCTCCTGACAATTTTGATCTTCCTCCTCCATTGCCTTATCCCTCTCAATGGCCGCTCTAGCGAGTGTCTGCATGATAAGTCTCTTGGGCGCCGCTTCGGCCACGGTGAAGGCCTTGCCGAAGGCCACTATCATCATGCCGGCATCCTCATCGTCGCCCTGGAGATCGACCTGACTGAGCAACTTGATGCTACGCGCATTGGTGACGACCGCGCGGCCAACCACCACTCCGAGTTTGAACTGCCAGGACTGCTTGGCCGTGAGTACGAGCCAAACGGCCACCCAACAGAACAAGTGGAGCACCGTGGCGCACACGTGTGCCAGGACCTATCAGAGAGAACCTTACTTTTTTTTAAACAATTCCCAACATGTGCGTGCACATGCGTATGACTGACCGTGCCGTCGAGTGACCCCTTGTAGACGAGAACAAAGTCGTGCAGAAGCGGCGCTTGGCACACAGCGAGGGCGATCAGGGCGCAGAAGGCGGCGCAGTGCGGAAAGTGGGACCACAAAGCGCTAGAGGTGCCCACCAGCCTGGAATGATGTGACAAATTGGCCACCATGTTCTTTCACCTGTCGCCAAAATGTTTCACCTTATGTGATGCCTGTCACTCGCCCGCTCTAAGAACGCTGCCAGCTTGTGGTGCCCGTACATGTACAGGACGCAGGAGGACACGCAGGTGACAGCGAGGGAGAGCACGTACAGGAGCACGCACACAGATGGATTCAGCAGGAATGGCTCATACCTGAAGTATGTCAAGAACACACATGCATCACTGCAAAAACGCTGCTCATTCTTCTTTTTGGGCTTTCCTCTTATCACGACTCGAGACCCTGATATTGCGAAGTGACAAAAGAAATTCAATAATGTTTTGCTCCCTCTTCTGAAGACATACAGACAATATAGTTCAGTTGGAAACACGATACAATAGAACAGGAGTGGTTGACTTCAACTCCGTGTACTCTTTGGCAGCCCTTGCCTTCATCTCGTCAACCTGATCCTGAACGAGTAGTTATTGTTGGGTCCTATCACGCATGCTGCCACGACTGCGTAGGTATGACCTTACCTGTGAAGAACGTTCTGTGGACCTAACATCTGCACTTTGTACATGACGGAGAGGCCGCCAATGGCGATGAGATTCTGGAACGAACTGAGCGTGAGGAACGGGTGCACCCACAACCAGGGCAACTGTTACCTGGATGGAGTTCGCGAACAGTTGCACAGAGAAAATGAACGCGAAGGCCTTGTTGGTGTTCCAGAAGACCGCCGGGTACCGCACGGAAAACACAATGAGGGCGAGAGCGTAGTTCACGAACTCCGGGGACACTGGAAACCAGGGCTCCTGCTTTTCCAGGTAGTCGCGGATCTGAAACGTTCGGGACTGCGGTTCGACACTTGTCTCTTCTTCTACATGGGTCCGGCTGCTGCTCACCTGCGCCGCGGGGTGGTGAAATGGCGCTTGAGTGGTGGCGCTGGTGGCGTTGACCGCGCCGCCAGTCAAGAACTGCAGGATGACCAAGCGGTCGTGGTGAGGCACGAGCCAGTCGATGTCCGTGCTCCAAATACGATCTGCACACAGAACAAAAAGTGAGGGTTATGGAGTACCAAAAAAAAAATGTCGTGAGGAGTCACGGACAGTTTCATTCGGCTCCGTGATCGCTCGGTGCCAACTGCTGCAACTCGCGCAGTGAAAAGTTGCACGTTGCAGCAACCTCAGGTTGAAGTGCAAATTTCCCACTGCAGGTTGCGGATAAGTTTCCTTTCATATATATGAGCGTGTTCCAAAAAGAGGACAAGAAGGGGAAAATACAAAATTAATCCCTTCCCTAGGCGGTTCTCTGACGACGTAGAAGGAGGGGGGAAAGTTAGTACTTGGAGAGAAAGACGTCCTGGTTTCATAATAATGAGACTAGCGGTTTTTTTGATGTAGAAGGAAATTGGCTGCAAAAAAGACTTTTCCCCAAGAATGACGAAAAGTTGTGTGTGTGGCCTCCATACGTACGTACACACAGGCAATGCAGAGCTACGAGAAATTCAATAACGTTTGGTTCGCTGTGAGGACATAAAGGATACTCAATGTTGTTTCGTTGTCGAGAGGAAACGTTCGGTCGAGGAACGAGGAAAGGAACCTTTTGACAGACATCGATTGGACAAGCTCTACCACGGTTTTTGCCCCCCTCGGACGCGTGGCGGCTGAATCCTCACTCAAATCCAGTGTAGTCACTGGTGAACCACACCCAGAGATGCACGGCTCAGTCCTCCTTCACTGATGTCACCGCACATGAGAGCAAACACAGTCGCAGCAACTTGCAACTCTTTATTTGTTCGGCTATGGAAACTTTTCCCGTGGAGCCAGAGAATAGAGACGCTGGAACCATCGCACTCGCATGGTGGCAACCCTGACAGACTTTTTTTTCAGGTAAAACACATTATACCGGAAGTTCTCCTCTGTCTCTCTGTGCAACAGCTCTAACCCCCCCCCCCCTTTTTTTTTTCTTGGCACCATGTGACGGCTCACTTAATTGGGTGGAAAATTTAAGGGGAGGCAGAAATAAAAAACGGCCTCTAATAAATTTCTCCCTGACGGAATAGAGGAGGGCGAGAGGGGAGGGGAGGGGGGAGTGGCATAATGGGTTTCGACGATACTGAATACCTGCCTTAGGGGTTACGTTATCGACTCCGAGAAAAAATGATATCAGCTGTACTTTCAACCAGACAAGTGAGTACGTACATATTTTAACGTTTTACGCCCTGATGCTTTTTATTTTCGTTGCTCGAGCAACATTCTTTTTAGGTCAGAGGAGGCGAAACTGGCATCATTTTTCATCAGGGAGGGGCGGGTGGCGTCCACCGAGGAGGAGTAGCGCTCATACGTACACACACAGGGGCCAACTGTGTGCATACACATGGGAGCTGAAGACCAAAATTTACATAGCCTCAAACACTTTGAGCACGCGTTGTCTTCCTTCCTCCAACCAGAGGAAAAGTCCTGCTTCCAGGAGCTTTTCTCTCCAAAGAACAATGGGATGAAAAATATATTTACTATCTCACTTCTGTGAGTTCTAACGCAGCCTTGGCTTTTTTCTGTCTTCGGGTGGCGAATTTATCGAGACGTCGACTTTCCACAATTATCCCCCTGTGACCCTTGAGAGCCACAGCAATGTGGAAAGTAGAGGAGGGGAGCAAAGGTTTTTTAGCAGAATCCTCGTTCGCTATCAACCTGCCCCAGCCATTACAATCGCTTCTTCTCCCCTATTTTTTTCCACCCTCCATGGGTGAAGGACCCACCTAACCCTGAGTCCCCCCCCCCCCAAAAAAAAAGTATCGGTCTGTTTTCTTATCGGTAGGAGACAAATTGAATGGAAAGCTGCTGCCTCCACTCAAGTGTTGCAACGACTGCACTATTTCAAGCCGTTGCCACCCTGTATGTGTGGGTAGGAAACGCTTGGTGACGCAACAACACTCGAGACCTATGCTAGACAAGTACGTGGCCAGAGGTGCCAGCAACGATGCTGTGCGCAGATATGGGAGGAAGGACCTTTGGCGTCCTGTTTGTTCCATCCCGGAGTAATTAAGCAAACACCAAAAGCTGGGGATCAGCGTGGGATCCTCCGAAGCTCGTCAACAAAAATCTTTGTTCTGCTCAGCGATTTTCCCGATGAATCATAGGGAAAGCTGACTGAACAGCTGGGCGCTCGACACGAGGAGAAAGTCATAGCCTTTCTCCATTGTACCGCTGGCGGCGAAGATGAAACTGTGGAAGACGCATAAAGAAGCAGCGTGACGCTTTTCATGACGTGCATGAGACGGAGGTGATGCTTTTTTTTTCGCAGTACAGAACGAGAGTACGAGTACAGTAGTGCAAATTTCGCCAGCTTCAACAGCTTTGGCCGTGTAAGTGGGGAAAGCTGGGCGAGGAGGTGACACACTGTGACGTGCGTAGATTAGGCTCCATCTCAAAGGGATTTGTCCACCACGGTCGGGGGAAAATACTTTCGTTGAAGAAGGAGAGGGAAATCTTTGCACAGACTGTGCAAAAGTTATGGCGAGAAAATTTGAAAGGCAAATTGCCAATGGAGGAAAGGGTGTAGCGAAAGTTTCCAACACACTACAGACTGAATCAAGCAAGGAGACTTTTTTTCTGGCTGCTCTGACAAATTGGAATCAAGAGTGAGAAGAGACTGAACTTTTCAAAAGCTCTTGTCAGAACGAGGTCAGTTGAACTTTCCACGGGCTCCGAGATTCAAGTATACTTATTTCCGAAGGGCAAACGAGCTTGAAGCGTCTAACTTGAAAGAAAGTTTGTGTCTAAATGCATTACTAAAGTAAAAAGCTTTTTTCTCTCTCTTTCTTCCCCTCCATTAAGATTCTCGTCCACCCTCGAGGCTTCACCACTCTTCTTTTACAGTCCCCTCCTCCAAAGCTAGATTCTGTTGACCTGACGGCAATTTCCCCCCCCCCCCCCTTCCAAAGCTCCCCTCCTGCATATCTTGGACCAATGGTCCTCAGACAAGATTTTTGAAGGAATCACGCTCAAATCCAGAGCTTCCTGTGCTTGCAACAGGCTACTTGACAGAGGTGTTAGTATTATATCAACGTTGCACTGCAAACAACACCTCCCTGTCCATTGCAACCCCACCCCAAACTTGCTTTCTCTCTCTTCCTGCCATCCCTGGTAGTTCAGTGAAATTGACTTGTCAATCACTTCAGCCAGAAGAACACAAGGCTCAAATGGAATAGAAGCCATGGCAGAGAAAGAGAGGACATTGGTGGATTCTGGCATTGTCCAACATTTGGTGGACACTGACATTGCACCTGTGCCACGACAGGAAGGGTCTGGAGAGACCTCGACCGAGAGGAAAGGAGGGAGGGGAGCAGAGATTTATGTGTCTGAGGAAAGAAATTGATCCTGAAATCTATTACGCAGAGGAAGATTCGAGCGAGGGCTTCATATGCGATCGAACACTCTTGAAGCGAGGTAGTTTTACGTGCTCCTTTTATTTGTCTGGCTCCCATAGGAGATTCCTTCACCCCCCCCTTCTCTTCCTGGCTTTCCCCCTTTCCCTCCATCATTTCCGGACCTAAAGCAGCAGTTGGATCAACTGCTAGGGATGGACTTGCTAAAGGAACCTTCATGAGCCAATACCTCATTCTCCCTCGGCTGACTCGGTTCGAGCAAGCCATCCTCAAGCACTTGGAGACCGTTGGTGTCCTCCGGTACAAAGAAAGCAACAAAGCTCTGTCCAATTCTGTCGTGCATCCAACAGGAAAGGAGAGAAGAAGAAGAAAGCTCTTTGACTTTGTTTCCTGCCTGTAAGGGTGTGGCAGCTGGGGGAAACCATTAATGTAAAACCAAGGGTTGATTCTTCCTGACATGACCAAGCAGAGAGCAACAGCTCCTCACATATTTACCCCTGTCTTTGTACCCTGCCAGCCAGAAAGACATTACTGCACATTCTTTCCCAGCTTTCCGTCTTGTTCAGCGCAGGGGGGGAGGGGGGAAGGAGGCAAAATGAGATTGTACCCAGAGCTTAAAGGTCGGTGTGCACGTACAGAGTCAGTGCGTCACGTCTGAAAGTGAGTTGGGATGTTCCGCAGGAAAGTTCTGTTCATAGGATTTATGTAGCTCTGAGGAGTCTTTCATCAGTCGGGCCCTGATCTCGCCAAAGGAGAGAAAAGACAATAATGACTTTCTGCCAGGCTACAATGGATGTTCCAAATTAAGGCTGATAAACGCGTAAGCGACATTCAACCGTGTCACTCAGCACTGCAGAAGCTGCAGTGTGTTTAAAGAAAAACACTCACCCAGACCGGAAATGAACCAGCCTCTCCTGCATGCTAGAACCCACTTTTTTCTGCCTAATGTTGCCGCTGCTTTCCCCGATATTCTTACCCCTGCGAAATTTCCACCCCTCCTACTAAGACGCCCATTTGGTGGCGCCCGCCACTTCTCTTAATGTGCTCTCATCATGGTTATTAGAGAATCCTACTGCTAGAAGAAACCCATTTTCTGGCGCAATTCATCCAAAAGTCGGGGAAAATGGGGAGGGATCTGCATTGCGCCGGAAAAGCAAACTCTGACTCAGCGCCAATACCGAGTGCATGCGTAGTAAAGTGCATTGGTAAATGTCTCACCAGCAAACAAAAACTTTACCTTGGGTCAAAAAGCCCACGTCGATGAGCTTTGCCTCAATGAACACCTTGGGCAGGATGAAGCAGAACGCGGAGACCTACGAAGAAAGACGTACGTGTGCATCCTCGACGTGGTCGTGCAACACCCCTGGAGCGCTTACCAAGTGTATGAAGGCTGCCGTTGGTCCTCCGTGGTGCCAGGCATTGCGGATGAGTCCGCCTCCTTCTCCGATGGGTGCGACTGCCGAGGGCGGATCAACCGAACAGGCGGAGACACCTTTGCCCAATTTGTGGCCGTCGTTGGCTAAGTTGCCGATCTTGAAGGCGAAGGCGACGAGGAAGAAAGGCTGGAGGACCACTCCAGCTCCCACCAGACCGACGAAGAGGTTCAGCTCCAGGTAGGGCTGTTGGCCCTCCGGCCAGGGCAGCGCCAGATACGTCAGAAAGCGCTGGACCGCGTGGTAGACGATGAACGACTGGAAAGGAAACGCTGTTCAAGTGGACGCAAACGTTACCTCCGTCGCATCGCTATGCTAAGAACTACAACAATCCATCTATACTTGAATTCTATCAGCAGTCAATGTGTGTCAAGGACTGTTCAGTTGACCGCAGGAGAGACAATCTAATCAAGGCATCTCTTCGTGTTTGCCCTCATCGTCGAGTTGCACAGTTGTGCTGCACTCCATGGACTCCGTGAGCTTCAGGGCTCGTTTACACTGGTGAATCTTAGTTGAGGCCACGTCTGCCATGGACGGTGAGTAAGAAAAACAGCTCAGGGAGATCAGGAAGTGCATCTGTCCTTGTGTCAACGTCGCCTTTACGTGTACTGGGGGGGGTTGGGGGGGGGTGCATTATGCACACACTCACCTGCAGCGCCAAAGCTATGATCCCGTACCAGATCGACCAGAGGCTGTTGCAGTGGACGTCGCAGCAGCTCCTGTTTTCTTGTGTCGCCGCTCCGGGTGCGGTCGCAGGACCCGGAGGAGCCACCCGGCGGGCCAAGGTAGAAGCGGACGAGCGCTCAATCGTCGAGCTCATGACTTCTTAATGCTGTGCAAAGAAAAGTTTTCGTGAGTAACGAACAAAACATTTAAGTGGTCCTTTGTAACTTTGGAAGAAGTTTCATTTGTCGTCACAGTTTGGTTTGCTCGATGTTGCTTCAGCGTTTTGTGTCCGTCTTTGTGCTTAGTGCAAACGAGGACAGTACAAGGACCTTGACACGGCAGTAAAGTCTCGATTTTTATCATGTTTTTGCCGCTGTAGGACTACGTATATGTTAAGAACGAGGCTTCAAAGTTGGTTTCTTGAAATCTGTAATGATTATTCGTGGAATTATTTTATCACAAAACGTGTGCTCTGTGCAGTCCAACTCCTCCTCAGCCCACAAAGCTTGACTCGACTTCTCATCGGCTCAGTGCTGCAATCTGAATAGTTCAATTGACAGCACTTGGGCACGGTCCACTTGATCCTCTCCAATTGCTTGGCCAGGGCATTCAGGGTCAGAACCCACCACTAGTACGCGAGTTTTGTGGCACTGTGATGCTCATAGTACGTATTTCCATACTTGTCTTGATTGGCAAAACATCCACAGGAGAATTGTGGGCTCATTGTCAATCAGAAGGAATGAATTGAGTTTCATTATGTCCCAGTAGGAGCAGGGATAAAATTCGTACCGGCCATTATGGTGTCGTTACTTGGCCAAGTACGATCAGAAAGTGTGTGAATAAGAAAAGAGCAGAATAAACACATTTCCAGACATTCGATATGTTGGCAGAAGAGAGAAGTTGTTTGCTCTATTATGGCGGACTTTTCTCTACCCTTGAGCTTTCCCTCCTTCAAGTCGATTGTTGTGAACGATAATATTCATTGTATCGGGAGAGGGGGGAGGGGGAAAGCAGTGTTGCGGTTCCGGCGTTATTAGTGGGTGCCGGAGGAAAGCCCAACATGAAATGAAAACAATAGGGATCAATTTCGGTAAGAAACTGACGTCGCACAATGTTTCAAGACAAATGGTTTTGCTGGGAAACCCAATTTTACCAATCAATGTCGGTTTCTCCTGCTTTCTCTCATGTTTGTTGACCTGATGGATGGTGCAGGTAGCCAATAATGCTATAGAAAAGCGTCCCAAAATTCCGCCATCTATTGCGGAAAACACTTTTTTAAAGTAATGCAACAGACACTTAAGATTGATGGCTCCATTTTTCTGAAAGCTTCTCTCCTCCCCCCTCAATGTGAGCCAATTTTTCAGTTGTCCGTCCGGCATGATTCAAAAGAGCAGAGAAGGGCCCGTAATTCCCTTCTCCAACAGCTGTGAATTATTTATAAGTCCTTGCAATCTTGCAAGCTCCGGCGCAAGATCCTTGAGCGGAGGGGGGATGAGGGGATCACTCCCAAACCCCCTGGTCGAGTCCCACGGAGCAATTCACTTGACTGAAAAATGGGTACCACTTTTGTCATGTTCCAGGGTGAACACTCCAGGTAAGGTACGTTCTTGACTCACAGTCCAAGCTTGGGGGCATGATGTCAATGAGGTCCCTGCCCATTGTTCGCAGGTGGGGGTCAGAGGTCTGACTCCCGACGACTCCCACAGCAAAAAAGAAGGTTAAGTGCATGAGTTCCTCCGAGTAGATCAGTTATCTGGGCTCTGCGATTCGTCACCAGATGGTACAAGTGTCTTTCCCCACTGAAGACACTACTGTAGTGTCACCATCTACTGAGAGATGTCTTTAAGCAGTCGCTTCACCAGACCAAAGCTAGGCAAAAAAGAAGCCAGAGCATTCACATCTCCATATACGTGTCTTGGGCCTGACATTATGGGCCTGACATTATCGGCCTATAATGGAAAAGTGTTGAGCACGACCTATCGCTCAGCGCATTTATTCTGCCCTTTTTCCAGCATTCGTGATGGCTTTTGCTTGTTCTGACTTTAGCCCAAGCGTGGGGGAGGCCACAAAGGAAGCCAAACCAGAGACCCCTTTTGGCATCATTAGCGCCATATGAAAGCCACGCCGTGCATATGAAGTTAGGGTGGATGGGAACGCTGGCTCGCAGCTTGATCTGACGTTGGACGGACAGTCAAGTGCCAGGCATTTGGACGGCTTCGCGGTTGAGTGACAATTTTTGTCTGATCCCTTGATCATATTATTCAGTACCTTCTTTTGGTGTAGTCAAAACTCTGTTGTACGACTTCAGTTGTCGTCTTGACGCGTGAGTCAGAGGATTTTTTTCCTCATCACCTTTATTTTATCACTGTAAGAAAGGAATATTGGCAAAAAATCCGGTTGCCGACACACCCTCAGGCCATCAGTTTTTTATTGTGCTGGAAAGCACTCATAAGGGGAAAATAGAAGAGGAGGGGGTGTGTATTGTGCTCTATCTTGCTTTCCTTTTTTTGTTTCATCATCATAAGTGGAAGGTAAAAACTGAACGAGTACGCACTCAACCAGACTCTTCTTCATAGGATGGGACGTTGAACACTAGGTGCCAGACTTTGTGTTACTAGCTGAAGCAAGTACACTGGAATATCTGGTGGAGTAGCCTTGAGGAAGGGGGGGAGGGGGGTAGAGATGAAATGTTTTGCTCTGGAAATGAGCTGCCTCGAAGAGAGAAATCAGCTGAAGAGAGAGATAAAGCACGGCAAAGTGAAGATGTTTTTATGACGAACAAAGCTCGAGCTTCTTGAGGAAGGTCTCGGCCGAGCCTTCAGTGCCTTTCAAAAGTCTCGAGTAAAGGCTGATATTGAGAGCTAAAAAACCCTGAATAAGTTATTGATTGAGAATCTGAATCGACTGCCCATCAAATGCAGGCCTTTCGTGACAGGTGAAGAAACTTTGAACAATGTCGACGTGCACCTTCCTCCGTAGGAAAAATCTATCAAAAGTTTTCTGAAGGAAAAGAATGACTTGAAAGTTATCCAGACAGAAAGCTTAGTAAGCAACAAGCTCCCATATGCTTCCATTTTTGTCGGCCTCCTGTTGTCGGACACCATGTGCATCAGGAGCAGCGTGTCATACGTGCTTGTGGCGTTCTTTGCGGCCCAGTCTGCGTACAGGTTGGGTGCACATCAGATATGAATCCGTTGTTCTTGCTGCCAAACAAGTTTTCCATCCCAAAAAAATATAGAGATAAGAAAGGCGAGAAAAGGATGAGATAAGAAGAGATCTCAAGAAGAGACAACAGTCAGGAAAGTTCTCTTTTCCACGCCACTGCAGGTCTCTCTCTCACCCAGGCAGTGTTCGCACGTAGCGAATTGGCGTTACGACACTTTTGCTGTAAGTACGAGTGGCGCACGTAGCTGAGCTGAACGTTCAGGCAACATTTCCCTCTCCACCCGTCATCACTGTTCCGCCCTAATACTTCTTTTTATGCCTCTCTAGCGCAAAAATTGGATGAGCCCACGTTGACATGCTGGACACGTATGGCGAAAATTGTCCGCGCAAGGAACCTTTGCAAGAATGAGACTGGCGCCTACAAATTGCAAATATGAGTTAGGCCGTCAAGAGAGGCCGCGTTGAACCAATGGTCATTTGCTTGCTCCCTATGGGATCTTCAGACGTGTATTAGAGGTGTGAGTGTGTGTACATGATGTGCGTGCGTGCGTGTGGTGTGACTATTGAGCCGTGAAATATGCGGAATTTGAAAGAATTTCTAACTCCGGAAATCGAATTCAACAGGCTTGGGTAGAGCTTTGCAGCGAGGAGAAAATAACGTGCTGCAGCACCTGGGTGCTGAGAAGTCTTGGAGTGTGTGAAGCTCTTGATTTCGATAACTGAACAAGGCATTTATCTCTTGGAACCCCGACTAAACCAAAGCTTCAGGACAGCTGAATCTCTCTCCACCCTCTTCTCCATCTCTCTTCCAACAGACAGAAAGAAAAATAAACCAAAGCTTCCAGCAACAAAAAACAGCTTTTCTGCTGTCACTCCAAGAATTTCTGTCCAGAGAGGAAAACAGAAAGGGGGTGGGGGAATTGGGACGGAAGTGCTATAGACAGAAAGTAAAAAGTAACCAGCGTTTAGAAGAAAGTTGGCGGCGTCTTTGGCTCGCTTAAGGCGCAGTCACACTCGCTCAGTCTCACTCCGATCACGTGTGGACGCAGCAAATTGTGCAGGTGTAAATACGTCCTTAGCAGACATGAACTTGTGGAGAGGATTTGGAAAAGAAGACTGTGCTGTAACCAACAGGTCGAAAAAAGGAGATTCAAAGAAAACTTTTCTTTTTTGCATTTCGGGTTTTTTTTTTGCACACGTCGTCCTCTCTCTGCAGCTTGTGCACGCATGCGGGCGTCGGGTGAAGCTCGGCCGACTGTCATGTACGCTACAACTGCATCGCAGCTGCCGGTTTGCATCGACTGCGGGATGTCTTGCGGAATTCTTCTCGAAGAAGCCTTCTTTGGGATTCGCCCAAGGTTTGGCAATCATTGGGGGAAATTTGCTTCAGCCACCTTAAAGAATTCCCCCAGAGTTGCCAGGACGTGAGACGATGATTTCGGCAGGTACAATGCGCTCTATCTTTTTCCCTATCTATGGGTAAAGATCTTAAGCGCGAATATTGGGCAACCGCCAGGTGATGGCCGCACCTCTGAAAGTAAAGACCTCTTTGTTTCTCAGAAAACGCCCCTGGAAGGTCCCCATTTTTTCTCTCCTCCCCCCTCCCAAGGAAAAAAAAAAGCCCTCGATCAGTCATTTGTAGGGACCAGGCAAAAAAAAAAGATGGAGAAATAATGATTATTGGATGGCAAGGGCGTGTTCACTGACACGTGCGAACAAAAATGGGTGATGGGTGGAGAAACTGTGCAAATGCCATCGTCGGTGGCAAGAGGACTCGTCCAATCCATGCTGATGGCGGATCAACTAAAACGCCTGTGATCCACTGGCAAACCTGTCCCTGTGACGCCACACAGGAGTTCCACTCGTGAGGAGTGGAACGTCGTTGAGAGAGTTTACAAAAGCAGTGAAGAGATTTTTATCTGGTTCCGTGTTACAGAGCCATATACGTATAATACTGTATTCAACAAAAGGCTACACGCAAACCCGCGTGGAACTTATCCTAACGTTATATCTTTCAGACCGTCTACCAGTCTGGAAAGTTCGTTTACACGGACAGATCACGCGATCAGGTTTACTAGTACGCGTAGTACGTGGGTGAGGTGTGCGTGAGCGCACTTATGTGCGGCTATTTAAGCGTGTCCTAAGTCTGCATGTCTAAGGACAACCAAGTACGAGACGTAAGGCGCGTTTGGCACGGGCGGACTTGGCCTGGCTGAGACCGCCGGGTCCTTCCTGAGCACGGACGTGCATACGAGTAAACTTGCGGCTGAGATCGGTTCGTGTGAACGCCTCTTTCTGAGTGGAGGAGCCTTTTCCCAAGTACTAGAAGAGGTGGCTCATTTGGATTTGTACCTTGGTCAGCAAAGGGCAATCAAGGGTCCAACTGCGTCCTGAGGGGGGAGCTCAGTTAGCGGCAATTCAATTTGGGAAATTGTCTTTTTGAGCGGGGCCACAGACGAGGTTAACAAATTGGGTGGGTGGTTGTGGGGCTTGTTAGAGAGGGTTTTTGCTGTAGTAAGACGGACTGGATGTGTTGTAGTAACATGCGCAGAGTTGCCACCGCACCTGATGACGCTTAGAAAGTACTGATCCACGGAGAAGTCGACTCTGACGCCTCGATTTCGAGGTCTCGGTTGGGTGACTCCATCCCTCACATGTGTTGTGCCTCTTGACGCCATCAATTAGGCCGACGAGTGACGAGGAAAACTCACTCTGACCTTGAATCTGATACCCAGATAAGATTGCCGGGCATTTCAATTGATGCAAGTAATGTGTGGCTCTTTCTGTCTCTCTCTCACACACAAACGCACATTCCCTCACATGTGTGTGTGGAAGCCCTTTTCATGCGTCATTGGCGCTCTCTCTCTCGTTGGGTACAGTATATTGGGCCAAAACTTCACAAGAATGGCCTCTTCTCTCTCTTTGTGTGCTTGGGTGTGTTTGTGAGAGAGAAATAGATGTGGATCCTTTCATGTATCTTTGATGACGGATAAGCTGACATTGCCTTGGCACAGGAGGGCTCTTTGATTAGTATAGTCGCTCATACCATACGCATCTTCTTCTTTTTGCAAACGCAAAAATAGTGCTTTGCCCCCCCACCACCACACACACACGCACGCACAAACAAAAAAAATGTAAAACCCAGAGCAAACTGCAGCACATAGATTGGAAATTCTCGAACAAAAAAGTCTTGTATCGAGTTAACATGGTGAAATCGCGGCCAAGAGCAGGGATGGGACAAGCTTCTATCCTCTAGCCGAAATAGTACATTCCAATACTAGTGCGTGATGTCAAGCCACGTCTATGAGAGGCATCTCAGTCGAGGTAGAAACATATAGCCTCATATAGCCTCCAACTGCTCAGCTGCGGCTCTACTGTAACAGCAAATTTCACTGTATCCACTGCCACTAATGATCTCATCCTCACATAGCTGACAGTTTGACACATAGTTCAGAGCAATTTGTTGTCGAATGCAGTTTGGCCTGTTTGGAGCCAAGAACTTCGTGAGCATGAGGATCGTCGTCAGCGGATTCTCGTTTCCACAAGAGGTTACATCTCAGTTAGTGAGGCTAAAGACGCCGCCGAGAAGTGCACGAACATCGGTCGCGGCGTCATCGGCCTGATTGCTGTGGAGCATCTTGGCCACCGTCAGCTGCGGAAGTGCAGTCATTAGACTGTGTGAACACTGGCACCCTGCGCGGGTTCTCTTCCCTTAAGGATGTGACGAAAGATTGATAGTGCAAAGAAATGTGATGCGTTTGCAAAGGGGTCTGCATAACTACGCCTCCCCCGTAATAGGTTTTAATACAACATACAAGAGTTGCATCATGCATAGTAGGCTAGTTGGAAATGGTACTTTTTCTGGAGATTTACATTTTTTCATCCTGGGTTTTGGGCAAAGGGTCAAAGTAAGAGGATTTTTCTAAAAGGTCGTTGACTATCTGCACTTTTAATGTGAAATTTTACTCCAGTAGCACAGGGCATAGAGCTGTCTGAATTTGTAACTCTAAAAATGCTATGTTATGAAAGTGTGTCTGATTAATCTGACACTTCAGGAGCTAATAGTGAGGAATGTCTAGACTTAGCAACAAAAAATTCCGCTCAATCAGAGACACTTTTACAAGATAGCATTTTAGGACAAACAAAATCAACACTTATGTATACACAGAACACAGCGAACTCCAAAAAAATGCTGTGTTATAAAAGTGTCTCTGATTGAGCGGAATTTTTTGTTGCTAATTCTAGACATTCCCCACTATTAGCTCCTGAAATGTCAGATCAATCAGAGACATTTTCATAACATTGCATTTTTAGAGTTACAAGATCAAACAGCTCTATGTACTGTGATACTGGAGTAAAACTTCAAATTAAAAGTGCAGATAGCAATATTTTTTTTTCAAAAAATGAAACTTGTACCAGCTACACCAGTGTCAAATGCCAATTTTCCACCATGAAAATACGAATTTGACATTTCCGAACTAGCCTAACGCAAAGTAACTATTTACCTAAACTGGGCATTTCGGCATAAACGAGCGCACTCCTGATGTTGACTTATGTGACAACCTTCAGCTGCGCACTTGTTGGGAATAACCATCAAACCTTACCAAAGGACTTCTGTCAGCTGATTTTTGGACCACAGGACAAACCACAAGCACATAAAGAGAGACGCCCTGTGAGATGGACAAGTTTAAAAATATCCATACTTAGGAACTGTTCAGCTCTTTATAGAAGTCAAAACCTACTCGTTTGTGGCGCAACCTAATTGCTTGCATTGATCATTGATAGCCACTGATAATTTTCCTGCCTGACAGTGTTGCTAACAAGTGCTGATGTGCTTTTTGATCAGAACTTCGTGTTCCCCATGCATCACAAAAAGTATAGGAGCCTCTCACAGGACACCTTTCGTCAAGTGTTTGTAGCTGGAGTAAAAAAAATCAGCTGACATGAAGAAAACAGAGGCCCCAGGAAAAAAGTTTATAGGTCATTGACCAAGAATCCACTGCTAGAGGTTGTCACATACACACAAAAAACAAAGTGCGCGCTCTTCTATGCTTGAATGCCCATGCCTCGTTGCATTTTTTGTCTCAACTGACAAGGCACTGTAGATGAGGTTTAACATTTCATTATCTCTCCCGAAAAACACAATAGCAAAGATTTGTGAACAGCAGTAACGGCCGTCAAACCAAAAAAATCTTCCCCCCTCCCCTGCAACAAGCGCTTTGACTTTATCTCTTCAGCATTGGCTGATTTGATGAGATGTTATGTTTCTATTACTCGTAGTTTCTCTGCAGTGAGTGCGTCATGTATGTTCAATGAAGGATCATCATTTGCAGGAGCTGGAGCACTTGTGGTGTTTTGGTGACTTCCTCAGGCACTGTTGTGAGGACGAGGACAATAGTGTAACGACCTGCTGTATCGTGGAGAGATGATGACTCCCTTATCCGCAAAGATCCTCTGCGCAGCTTTGGCTGTGCTTCTCAGCCTCTTTTTTGGATTCCTGCCATTCTTCTTCAGGTATAGCGAACTTACAGGTGCTGGTAATAGCCTTGTGTCTTAGGAGAATACTTGCACCAATGTGCAAGCAGTAGGAGAACCTTCACTTGTGACAAGTGAGTAATCCATTATGGAGTGATTCCACGAATTAACCTACCTCTGAACTTCATTTTGTGTCAGAGTATGCCCACATGTGTGCACTTAGGATAGCAGATACCGCTCATACCACTGTAGTACTTATACGTATCACTTGCACTGCTAACATGGTAGAGCTTTTGAGCCCTAAGTTAATCTTTTGTCATCTCCTCGTCTAGAACCAGCCGCATCATTGTTGATCCCAATGATCCCAACTTCAAAAAGAGTCGAAAAGGAAATCAGCTCCTCTCATTTCTGCTCAACTTTGCTGGCGGAACCCTCCTTGCAAATTGCTTCTGCCACTGGCTGCCAGAAGTCAGAGAAGGTACGAATAAGGACATCTCAAGCATTTTAAAAGTTATCTTTCCAGGTACATCTCACACGTTGCGACCGCAACTCGGGCAGTGTTACCACAAATGTCCCATGATATCCACTGCACCTGCCTGCTCACGTTATGCAAGCTTCACTCACCCGAGGCATGCGTGCAAGCATGAGCAGGTCCAAAATTGTTGTATCGTGAAGCTGTAGCCATTGGCAATGTGTCAGAAAAGCTCTGGTTGGTGGCAGCCTTAGTTGTTGTTTATCTACTGAATGACCCCCTCTACTCATATATACAACAC